>Ga0335074_10008993_pt1 | contig 13910 bp, 13 predicted proteins | sample Lox_Sample_23_FD_206715 | JGI IMG/M metagenome (GOLD analysis project Ga0335074, IMG submission 206715) | Soil microbial communities from Loxahatchee National Wildlife Refuge, Florida, United States - Lox_Sample_2.3 | ecosystem: Environmental > Terrestrial > Soil > Wetlands | place: USA...
CGGAGGTTGATGCCGAGTGCGACGAGCCGCGCCTGCGCCCCGTCGTGCAGGTCCCGTTCGAGCCGCCGCAGTTCGGCGGCGGCGGCGTCGACCGCCACGGCGCGGGTGTCGGTCAGCTGCTCCACGCGGTCGGTCAGGGTCTTGCGGGCTCGCAGGTCGGCGACGATCGTCCGCCTGGTCAGCCAGAATCCGCCGGTGATGCTGGCGAGCGCCAGCACCCACACCAGCGCCCGCCAGGTCGACGCGACCAGCCAGTTGAACCAGTGGACCTGGAACCCCGACTCGAAGGAAGCGGCCTCGCGCGACTGCCACAGCCCGAAGACGAGCAGGCCCGCCGCGGCCGCGTAGGCGGCCTGCCTGGGCGCGAGGGCCGTGACCACCGCCGCGACCGCCACGACCAGCATGCCCAGCCAGAACGACTCACCGGGGTTCGTGGCACCGAACAGGAGAGTCCCGGTCTGGGTGAGCTGGTTCGATCCGCTAGGAGTAGGCGTGACCTGGTACGTAAGGGCGAAGGGCGCCGTGAGGCCGGCGGCCCACAGGTAAAGTGCCGTCACCGGGACAAGCAGGGCGCCCAGGCCGACGGCGCGCGGCCCCCGTCCGCGTGGCGTCGGCACGGCCCATACGACAGCGAGGCAGGCCGCGCTCAGTATTACGAGGCCCCACGTCCATCCGTTAACCACCATGGCATCCATCGTGGCCCGCGGGCCCGCGGCGTACCAGCGGCTAGGTACTACCTTCCGGGGTGGGCATTTGCCTACCCAGCCGCCCACTCAGCGCGGCCTCGCCGACCTGGCCGTCCCGCTCGGCGCGCCTCGTCAGCCACAGCCAGCCGGCCAGGCCCAGCGGGTAGATGAAGTAGCCGAAGCGCTCGGCCGGGCCGAGGGCGAACATCAGCGTCAGGCCGATCGCGAGCCGCCAGGTCGCCGCCCGCAGGGTCCGCGGCGGCCGGACGACCAGCGAGACGGCCACGGCCACGCCGGCGAGCACGAGCAGGGCGACCGCGGCGGTGTGGCCTGTCGGGCCGACGCGCGCCAGCAGGTCGCCGGGGGTCAGCGACTGCGCCGGGGTGAGGTGGGTGGTCAGGCCCAGCGGGAACAGCACCGTGTTCTGCACCGCCCCGACCGGGTCGGAAATCAGGGCGGGTATCGCGGCCGCGACGATGAACGCGAGCGACGTCCCCGAGAACACGACCGCCGCCCGGTTGCCGTCCCGGACGCGCAGCATCGCGGCGAGCACCGGGATGGCCAGCCAGGCCGTCGGCTTCAGCGCGCAGGCGAGGCCGAGCGCGGCCGCGGCCGGCACGATGCGTTCGGGAAAAGCGAGGAGGCTCAGCGCCAGGACCATCAGCGCCAGGACGGGCGGGTCGGTCGTGGTCACCGCGAGGTTGAGCGCGAGCACCGGGCAGGCGACCGCGAACGCCGTGGCCCGCAGCAGGTCGTGCCGGCATTCGATGCACCGCCGCACCGAGTGCGGCACCAGCGTGCGCAGCGCGGCCGCGAGCGCGACGACCGTGACGAGCACGAGCCATATGTTCGGAGCCCCGGGCGCGCCTTGCAGGCCGATAGCGCTGGGCAGGCCGAACACCGCCATCGCCGGCAGGTAAGGGTCGTACGCCAGCCAGGACGACAGCTGGCCGCGGGGCAGGTACGGCGTGCCGCTCCTGACCAGCAGCGTCGCGGACCGCTCGATGACCGCCATCCCCGAGGCCAGGTCGCCCTGAGCCAGCATGATCAGCAGCGGCGCCCCGACGGCGAACGCGGCCGTCAGCAGCGCGATGCCCCAGGTGCGCGACCTGGGCAGCATCACCGCCGCGACGCCGTAGGCGGGCACCGCCCACGCCGCCCAGACCGCGTCCTGTCCCCGGCCCAGCACGATGACCGCGGTCGCGTACGCCGCGAAGACCCAGTAGGCCGCTGTCTCGGCCCGGGGGGACAGCCAGGATTGGTGTGCTCGCGCCGCAGCGACAAGACGTTTACTGCCTAGTGGAAATGCCTCAACGTTCCCGCCGATGACGCCGATGGCACTGCCTCCCGTTCAAGCGCCGTCCCCCAGCCCCCGCCCCGCACCTACCTACCCATTATCCGGGCAAATCCTCCTCAGCGGGTTCGGGAGCCGACGCGCGCGTCAGGTCCTCAGCCGGGGCCACGGCGGTCGGGGCGCCCGGGGCGCCCGGCCCCGGCGGCGGCGCGGCGGGCAGCTCCTGCTCACCCAGGTAGCTGCTGAGCACCAGCTCGGCGTTGGCGCGCAGCTCCGCACTGGCGCCAGACGCGGCGATCTCCCCGTGCGACAGCACGTAGCCGCGGTCGGCGACGGCCAGGGCCAGGTCCACGTGCTGCTCGACGAGCAGCACCCCGCAGCCGCTTTCCTCCGCGTACGTCCGCACCACCGGGAGCAGCCGCTCGACGATGATCGGCGCGAGCCCGAGGCTCAGCTCGTCGATGAGCAGCAGCTTCGGCTGCCTGGCCAGCGCGCGGCCGACCGCGAGCATCTGCTGCTCGCCGCCGGACAGCAGGCCGACCCGGCGGCTGGTCAGCTCGGCGAGCGCGGGGAAGTAGCGGTACGCGGCGGCCGAGTCCATCTTCTCGCCGCGGTACCTGAGCCGGAAATGCTCGGCGACCGTGAGGCTGTAGAACACGCCGCGGCCCTCGGGCACGTGCGCGACGCCCTGCCGGGCGCGCGCGTCGGTGCTCTTGCCCGCGAGGTCCTCGCCGCCGAACAGCACCCGGCCGCGCATCGGCTTGAGCACGCCGACGATCGTCCGCAGCGTCGTGGTCTTGCCGGCGCCGTTGGCGCCGAGCAGGGCCACCACCTCCCCGGGGCGGACGGTCAGGCTGACGTCGCGCAGGACGGCGGAGCCGTTGTACCCGGCCGTCAGGCCCTCCAGGGCGAGCACCGCGTCAGAGGCCCCGGGCACCCCGGGTGCTCCAGCCGTCCCGGCGGCCGTGTCCGCGGCCATCAGGCGGCCCCCGCCGCGCTGTGCCCGAGGTACGCCGCGATCACCCGGTCGTCGCCGCGGATCTGGGCCGGGGACCCCTGCGCGATGACGCTGCCGGAGTCGAGCACCACCACCCGGTGACAGCTGCTCAGCACCAGGCCCATGTCGTGGTCCACGAGGAGCACGGCGGTCCCGGAACTCGCGATGCCGGGCAGCAGCGCGCCGAGCTCCCGGCTCTGCCGCGTGTCAAGTCCCGCGGCTGGCTCGTCGAGCAGGAGCAGTCGTGGCCGCGCCACCAGCGCCCGGCCGATGCCCGCCCGCTTGCGCTCGGCCTGCGTCAGCTCATAAGGCATGGCGTCCGCCGCGGCCTTCAGGTCAAGCAGCTCGAGTTCGGCGTCCACCGACATCACCGAGGCTCCCTCGCTGCCCTTGGCGGCGACGGTCAGGTTCTCCCTGACGGTCAGGTCGTCGAACAGCTCCACGGTCTGCCAGGTGCGCGCCAGCCCGTGCCGGGCGCGGACGTAGGCCGGCAGGCCGTCGAGCCGCGTGCCGCCGAGTTCCACCTCGCCCTGGTAGCGCACGAAACCCGTGATGGCGTCGATGAAGGTGGTCTTGCCCGCGCCGTTCGGGCCGATGAGACCGACGAGCTCGCCCTCGGCGATCTCCAGATCGACCCCGGCGACCGCCTTGACGCCGCCGAAGCTGACCGACACGCCACGGGCACGGAATACGGAAGTCATAACACGGCACGCCTTCCGCTTAGATTGATTGATCAATCAGCTTTCACTGACGTTAACGGCGGCTCGCGGGGGGTGTCAACGCTCTCAGCGAGCCATCGCTTTCGGTTGGGGAGTCGCAACTATACGTTCGGAATAAAACTGTTTTTCCCACTAGACAGCGGGGCGAAATTCCGGCGGCAGGTCGAGCGCCACCGCCACGTTGCCCAGCATCACCCGGCCGACATGCCGCAGCACCACCTCGCGGGGAGCGTCGTGCAGCCGCTCGCTCAGCTCGATCAGCTCCATGAACCGCTGCCGCACCGGCTCCCTGATCACCGGGTCGGCGGTCGCCGCGGCGTGCGCCTGGACCTGGAAGAGCACCTGGTGCGGCCGCCTGTCCAGCAGCATGCGGTAGGCGCGGCCGAGCGCCTCCTCGGCGTCCTCGGTCCCGCCGCCATCGGCGCTGGCCAGTCTCAGCGTCTCCTTGATGCGCTGGGTCGTCCAGTCGTGGCAGGCCAGGAACAGCGCCCGCTTGTCGGGGAACAGCGCGTACACATACGGCTGCGACACTCCGGCCCGGGCGGCGATGTCCGCCGTGCGGGTGCCGTGGTAGCCGCTGATCGCGAACTCGATCACCGCCGCCTCGAGCAGGTCGGCGCGCCGCTCGTCCGCCGACAGCCGCTGGCCGGCCCGCTTGCGCCGGCTCCGCTCTCGCCCGGGCCGCTCGCGCAGGGGCGCGGCGAGTCCCGCGGTGTCGTCGCCGGTGTCGTCGCTGGAAGCGGGCATGGCCATTACGCAATTATCGGTCACGCCCGCGCCCGCTCGCGCGCCGGGGCCGCCGCGAGGCCGCCGCGAGGCCTACCCGGCGCCCGGGCCGGCCTGCGAGGACGCCGCGACCGCCTCCGGCTCGGCGCCCCGGCCGGCCGCTTCGGCGGCCGCCTCGGCCGCGCGCCGGCGGGCCGCGTTCCGCTTCTTCCAGTACGCGGTGCCCGCGATGCCGTCCGGGTTCACGACCAGCGTGACCAGCAGGCCGATGGCACCGATCAGCTCCGCCCAGTTGCCGCTCAGCCCCCACCAGGTGTCGAACGCCTGCGGGATCAGACCCTGGGTGGCACCGAGCCCGGCGAACAGCGCGCCGGTGATCATCGTGATGCCGCCGAAGTAGGCGTAGGCGATGACCACCAGCGAGTTGACCGTGCTGAACAGGTCCGAGCTGACCGTCTCGAAGTTGTAGGCGTACAGCGCGCCGGCGATGCCCGCGATGAGCGCGGACGTCATGAACGCGGTCAGCTTGACTCGCCGCACGTTGATGCCCGCGGCCGCGGCCGCGCGCTCGTTGGAGCGGACAGCGAGCATCTTCTGGCCCATCGTGCCTCGTCTGATGCCGGCTACCAGCAAGCAAAGCAGGATCAGCACGACGAGCACGACCCACCCGAAGACCGGACTCGGCACTTTGCCGTCGATGCCGCGGTAGGACGCCTCGGGCGAGAGGTTCAGACCGAAGACGTGCAGCGGGCTGACCGGGGAGCCGTTGTTCCCTTCGCCCCAGGCCGCGTTGCCGAAGCCGAAATTCTCGATCGCGTACATGCCGGCCAGGGTCACCACGGCGAGGCTCACCCCTCTGACCCGCAGCGAGGCGACCGCGGTGATGAAGCCGACGATCAGCGCGCAGCCGATGCCGATCAGCGGGGCGAGCGGGAAGTCCGCCCACACGCCGCCGACGCTGATCAGCATGTGCGACATCGCGTAGCCGGTGACGCCGGCCAGGCCGACCTGGACCACGGAGATCTGCCCGACGTACCCGATCACCACGATGAGCGACAGGCAGATCATCGCCCCGAGCATCGAGTTGACCATCGCCTGCCGGAACTCGTACGGCAGGACAATGAGCAGCACGACGCCGACTACCAGGCCGATCACCGAGTACCTGGTCAGCTTCTCCGGCCGCGGCGCGAGCGGCATCCGTTTCTCTGTTATCTCGCCGCGCGCGGGCACCTTCGAGCCGCGCCAGGCCATGGCGATCGCGACCAGGACGAAGAACAGCAGTTCGGGAAGGCCGTTGATCGGGGTGCCCTGGTACTGCGGGAACCAGCTCTGCGAGGACCAGTAGGTAAGCAGCGACGCGCCGGCGCCCATCACCAGGCCGGAGAAACAGGCAACGCCGAACGAGCTGAACCCGGCGAACAGCGCCGCGCCGAGCGCGGGCACAATCTCCAGCGGCAGCGTGGTCGTGTTCAGGGTGATCAGCGGCGCGACGAGGATGCCGAACGCGCCGGCGATGACGCTGGCGAGCACCGCGTTGGAGAGCTCCAGGCGGCGCGGCGACAACCCGGCGTACATCGCGTGCGGCTCGCTCTCCGCCGCCGCCCTGGTCGACAGGCCGAACTGGGTGAAGCGGTACAGCGCCCACAAGGCGATGCCCAGCGCGATCGCGATCCCGGTGAGAATCATCCGGTCGACCGGGACGACCGCATCGAACAGGTGGAACACGTTGCTCGGCAGGACCGAGGTCGGCGACAGCGAGCTGTTGCCGTAAGCGATCGCGATGACCGACTGCGCGAGCAGCAGCAGGCCGAGCGAGGCCGCCAGCTTGGCCAGCGGTGAACTGCCGCGCAGCGGCCAGAACAGGCCGAGCTCGATGATCGTGCCGAGGATGGCGACGAACACGAGGACGATGATGACGGCGAGCCACGAGGGCGGGTGGAAGCCGAGCGCACCGGTGTTGTTCACGCTGTAGAACAGATAGCTGCCCACCATCGCCATGGCACCCATGGACAGGTTGACGGTGCCGGAGCCTCGGTAGAACACGACCACGGACATGGCGAGGGCGGCGATAAGCGCGCCCTCGCCGAGCCCGAGGACCGCGAAGAGCAGAATGTTCTGCACGGATCGGGATCCTTATCGTCAGTTAGTTCGTCCAGCCCTCGAGCAGGTTCCACTGCCCCTTACCGGCGTACTGGTAGAACTGGTCGTAGTCGCTGCACGAGTTGGTGTCGGCCGGGTACAGCGAGCCGGTGCAGTTGATCGCGGTCGGGCCGAGCGGGAGCGGGCCGGTGTAGGACTTGATCTTGGCCGTGATCGCGGACGGCGAGAGCGAGGAGTACGGGATCTCGTTCATCATCTTGACCGCGAACAGGAGGCTGCCGAAGGCGACACCGGAGAACGCGTTGGCCGTGTCCGCGGCCGACAGGCCGGCCGCCTCGATCGTCTTGTAGTAGGCCGCGACGCCCGGGTCCGCCTGGGTCTCCAGGTTCGCGGTCGCCTCCCCGACCAGCCACTTCGGCAGATCGCCACCGGGGTACGCCGCGCCGGGCAGGCTGTTCCACAGCGGGACCGAGAGGGCCGGCTTGGTGGTGTCGCCGATCTCGCTCATCGCCTTGGCCATCTCCGGGCAGTCGACGAAGCCGCAGTCAGGGATCTGGATCTGCGCCTGCTCCATCTGCGTCGCCTGCGCGACCAGGTCGGTCGCCGTGGCCGAGTAGGGGATCATCGTGACCGTGAACCCGCTCGCCTTGGCCGACGCCTCGATGGCCTGGCTGATCGGTGTCGCGCCGGGAATGTTCTGGTAGGCGATCGCGACGGTCTTGTCGTTCGGATACTCCTTGCGCAGGAACGGGCCGAACGCGACCGTCGCGCTCGTGCCGCTGCCCTCGAGTTCGAAGACGTTCTTGCCGGTGTTGTCGGCCGAGTCGGCGGACACCCCGACCAGCGTCGGGATCGTGCCGTTGACCACGCCGTACATGGAGGCGTTGCCAACCGCGTCGATGCCCTCGACGATCGCCTCGACGCCCTTGGTGTTGACCATCTGGTCACCGCAGGTGGTGCCCTGTGCCTCGACGGCGGCGATGTAGCACTGGGACAGCTTGACCGGGTGGCCGTGCACCCCGCCGAGCGTGCTGTTGATGTACTTGACGGTCGCCTCCGCGGCGGCGGTCGCTTGCGGGAAGGACTCGTTCGGCGGCCCGTTCTGCTCTTCCACCCAGCCGATCGTGACCGGGGCCAAGCTGGAGTTGGCCGCGCCTGAACCGCCGACGTACTGCGGGTAATTGGTCACGGCGCCGGCGTAGGCGGACGACGCGGATGTCCCCGCCGAGGTGGTTGAGGGCACCGCGGCCGGCGACGTGGACGCCGGCGTGGAACTTGAACTCGAAGCTGAACTACACGCCGCGATCCCGGTGACCATGCAAGCGGCGAATGCGATCGCAGTCCATCGCCGCGTTCTCGTCAAGCGCACCATCGCACCGTTCCGCCTCTCTGCGGTTAACGACTTTTCTGCCAGCGCCCACCTTGCGGCCTGCCAGCGTGCAGGCAGGAGAAATTGATACACCAATAAATTGAGGTTCACGCTAAACCGGCTCATGACCAGTGTCAACACCTCTTTTTCCTTCCGAACGTACGCATGCTTCGCCACAATGGAGATACCGCCCCTTTGTGCGTTGAAGACAAAAAGAATTTGACTACTCAATAGCAACGAGCCTTCACTCGTCGTAGGTAGATCGGCCTTATGTAACGGTCGGGCCGCGAAGCGATACCGTGTGGAGCACGATGACCGTGATGCCTGTGGAAAACGACGACGGCCTCGCCGAGTACCGCTTCACCGCGCCGGCCGGCGGGGGCCTCGTCCCGGGGTTGCTGTGGCGGCCCTCGAGCCCGGACGGCCGGGTCGAGGCGGCGGCGACGGTCCTGATCGGTCATGGCCGCACGTCGGACAAGAGAGGCCACTACAACCTGGAAGTCGCCCGGCTCTGCACCGGGCGGGGCTGGAACGCGGTCGCGATCGACGCGCCCGGCCACGGCGAGCGGCGCGCTCCCGGCGCCGCGCCGGAGTGGCCGCGGCCCGACCCGGACGAGACCGCCGCGAGCTGGAACGCCGCGCTCTCGCTGCTGCGCGTGGAAGCGGGCCTGGACACCGGGCGGCTGGCGTACTGGGGCGTCTCGATGGGCGCGTCCCTCGGCATCTCGCTGATCGCCGGCGACCCGCGCTTCCGGGCCGCCGTGCTCGGCCTGATGCACGCGGACTGGCCGGCCCCGCCCGGCACCCGCATCCGGGCCGACGCCGCGCGGCTCGAGTGCCCGGTGCTGTTCTTCGTGAACTGGGACGACACGCGTGCCCCCCGGGCGCGGGCGTTCGAGCTGTTCGACCTCATCGGCAGCGCCGACAAGCGGCTGTACGCCTATCCCGGGGAGCACGGGCAGTTGCCCGAGGAGGCTTTCACCGGCTCGGTGGAGTTCCTCGCGCGGTACCTCTAGATCCTGGTTGACCGCCTGGCCGCCTGGCCGCTTGGCTTCAGGCCGCGGTGCGGTGCCGGAAGAGCCAGGAGGCCGCGGTGAACGCCACGACAAGGATGCCGGCGCAGCAGGCGGCGGCGAGCCACGCCTCGTGACCCACGGCCGCGCCGGTCGAGGTGTGTCCCATCCACAGGCCCCGCATGGTCTCGATCACCGGCGTGAACGGCTGGTTGGCGGCGATCGGCCGCAGCACCGCGGGCAGCGTGCGGGCGGGGACGAACGCGGTGCTGAGGTAGGGCAGGAACATGAGCACGAACGTCGCGCCGTTCGCGGCCTCCGGACTGCCGACCAGCAGTCCGAACGCGGCGGCCAGCCACGACATCGTGAAGATGAACGCGATGATCACGGCGACCGCGCCGGCCCACGCGGCCGGCGAGGCGACGGGACGCCAGCCGACCCCCAGGCCGACGGCGATCACCAGCGCGGTGGCGAGGAGGTTGCGCGCCAGGCTGGCGACGATATGGCCGGACAAGATCGCGGAGGCGCGGATCGGCATGGAGCGGAACCGGTCGACGATGCCGCTGCTCATGTCGGTCGCGACGGCGACCGCGGTCGTGCCCGCGCCGAACCCGGCGCACAGCACGATGAGCCCGGGCACCACGTAATCGGCGTAGCCGCCAGCGTGCGGGCCGGCGGCGCTGAACGCGCCGCCGAAGACGTACACGAACAGCAGCATGAGGACGATGGGCAGGATCAGCGCGGTGAAGAAGTTCTCCGGGTCGCGCAGCGAGCGGCGCACGCAGCGCGCGATCATCACCTGAGTGTCGCTGAGGGCGTAGGCGGCGGTCATCGGACACCCGCTTTCTGGTCGTGGGCTTCCTGGTCGTGTGCTGTTGCCGGGCGGGACGCGGGACGGGACGCCGTGAGGGACCGGAAGACGTCGTCCAGGCCCGGCCGGTCGACCGATACCCGGGCGGCCGGCGCCCCGGCGGTCTGGAGCAGGCCGAGCAGTTCATAGACCGAGGCGGCCGATCCGTCGGTGCCCACTTCGATCGTCCGCAGCCGCTCGTCCGCGCGGACGGTCCTGAGCGTGCCGAGCGCCCGCTGGTAGCAGCCGGAGTCCGCGAACTGCAGCCGCACCACCTCGCCGCCGAGACTGGACTTCAGCTGGTCGGCCGTGCCCCGGGCGACGATCCGGCCGTGGTGCAGCATGGCGATCCAATCGGCGAGCTGGTCCGCTTCTTCCAGGTACTGGGTCGTGAGCAGGACCGTGACCCCGTCGCGGGCCAGGCCCTTGACGGTTCCCCACAACTGCTCCCGGCTGCGCGGGTCCAGGCCGGTCGTGGGCTCGTCGAGGAACAGCAGCCGGGGCCTGGCGATCATGCTGATCGCCAGGTCGAGCCGCCGCCGCATCCCGCCGGAATAGGTCTTGACTAGTCGGGCGCGCGCGTCGAGGAGGCCGAATTCGGCCAGCAGTTCGGCGCTCCTGGCCTTCGCCGCGCGTGGGGCGAAATGCAGCAGCCGGGCCATCATCCGCAGGTTCTCCTCGCCGGTGAGCATGTCATCGACGGCGGCGTACTGACCCGTGAGGCTGATTTCGCGCTTCACGCCCACCGGGTCGGCGAGCAGGTCGTGGCCTGCCACGGTCGCGGTGCCCGCGTCCGGGCGGATCAGCGTGGCGAGGATGCGGACGAGCGTGGTCTTGCCCGCGCCGTTCGGGCCGAGGAGGGCGAGGATCGCCCCGGTCTCGACGTCGAGGTCGACTCCGTCGAGCACGGCCGTGCCGCCGAAGGACTTGCGGATCCCGGCTGCCTTAACTGTGTATGTCATACGCAGAAATGTATACTCGATACACAGTTTAGGTCAAGCGCCGTGGCAGTAGCCTTGGCGCGGACGGGTTCGGACGTAGAGGAGCGGTTAGATGCCAGGAGCGCCGGACACGGAGCGGGTGCGGCTGCCGCCGGTGATCGACCTGCTGTGGGGGCGGCGCGAACGCGGCAAGCGCGGCCCTCGCCCGGGGCTGTCGGCCGACGCCATCGTGGCGGCCGCCGTCCGCATCGCCGACGCCGAGGGGCTCGACGCGGTATCGATGGCGCGGGTGGCGCACGACCTCGGCTTCACCACCATGTCGCTGTACCGGCACGTCACCAGCAAGGACGAACTGCTCCAGCTCATGTGGAACGCCAGCACGCTGGGCGCGGAGAACCTTGTCCTGGAGGGTGACGGCTGGCGGCCCCGGCTGCGGATGTGGGCGATCATCCAGCGGGATGTGCTCGACCGCCATCCGTGGATCACGCAGATGCCGATGGCCTCTCCCCCGGCCGGGCCCAACTCCCTGCACTTCGTCGAGCGGGGGCTGGAGACCCTCGACGGGACCGGCCTCGCGGATGCCGACAAGATCCGGGTCATCGGCCTGCTCGCCTCCTACTCGCTCAGCGAGGCCAGGATGGCTCATGAGGCCGCCCGGGCCAGCGCGCAGGCGCAAGCAGCCGAGGGCTCAGCAGCCGCCCCGGCGTCGTTCGAGGAACTGCTGCGAGAGCTTGTCGACGAGAAGACCTACCCGCGGCTGCACCGCCTCGCGTGGGAGTCCGGGAGCGCCAGCGAAGTGTCCGAACGCGATGAGTACCTCTGGGGCGTCGACACGATCCTGGACGGCGTCCAGGCGCTGATCGACCGCGCCGGCCCGGGCGGGTCAGCCTGAGTGCTGCGTCAGCCTGAGTACTGGGCGCGGTAGAGGTCGCGGAGCAGGGCGATCTCGGCGCCGTGGTGCAAGACCTCCTGGTTGACCCACCACACGATGTCGAGGAAGATCTCCCCCGCGTCACTGCCGTACGGGTACGTGCTGTACCCGACGGTGTCCAGCGCCGCGTCGTCGGCGGTGAGCAGGGCGCCCCGCCACGCCTCCACGGCGTCGCTGAACGCCTGGATGGCGCCGAGCGCGTCGCCGCTGTTCCGGTAGCGGTCGCTGGTCATGTCCTTGCCGCCGGTCGTGTAGTCCGCGCGGATTGCCAGCATCTCGCTGATGTGGGTGAGCCGCCAGGCGATCGTGGTGAACGGCGGCGGGTACGGGTGCCTCGGCTCGGCCGAGTCGCGTGCCCACTCGCCGGCGCCGAGCAGCACGTTCGCGCCCGGGCCCGGGCCGTCCTGGCGGCGGCGGACCGACCAGCCCGGCACCGGTTCCCAGCGGTACTCCTCGTCCGTCATCGGCTGCACCGCGACCGGGATGCCGTTACCGCTGTCGACCTCGGGTCCGCTCATCCGGTTCAGCAGCCGCAGACAGGCCCAGTCGAACTGCTCGAGCAGCGGCACGAGCCTCATTGGTGTCGCCATGCGTTGATTGTCGCCGCTCAGAGTGACGGGGGGTACCGGATTTACAGCGATCGATACTGTCTAGAATCGTGCAGGTGACCGGTCACCTGCCAGACGACACCGACGACTGGACTGAGAAGCTGCGCGGTTTTGACACCTCCGTGCCGAGTCCAGCGCGGATGTGGAACTACTGGGTGGGCGGCAAGGACCACTTCGCCGCCGACCGGGAGGCGGCCGACAAGATCATGGCCGCGATGCCCTCGCTGCCGGCGATTGCCCGGTCCGTCCGCCACTTCCTCATCGACATCGTGCGCACCCTCACCGTCGACTACGGCGTCCGGCAGTTCCTCGACATCGGTACCGGCCTGCCCACCGCGGACAACACCCATGACGTCGCGCAACGGGCCGCTCCCGAGTCTCGCATCGTCTACGCGGACTACGACCCGGTGGTGCTCGCCCACGCCAGGGCGCTGCTGACCAGTTCCCCGCAAGGCAAGACCGATTACATCCAGGCCGACCTGCGCGAGACCGACAAGATCCTGACCGCCGCCGGCAAGACGCTGGACTTCGGCAAGCCGGTCGCTATCTTGCTGCTCGCGGTCCTGCACTTCATCCCGGACGAGGACGACCCGTACGCGATCGTGCGGAAGCTGATGGACGCGGTGCCCTCGGGCAGCTTCCTGGTGATCGTGCACGCGCCGAGCGACCTCCATCCGGAGGAGATGGCGGAACAGGCCAGGCGCTACAACGAGTCGGGCGCGGAGTTCATGCGCCCGCGCAGCCGGGAGGAGATCCTGCGCTTCTTCGCCGGCCTGGAGCTGATCGAGCCCGGCCTCGCGCCGCTTTCCGCGTGGCTGCCGCCCGGGCAGGCCGAACCAGGGAGCGGCAAGGCCGTGGCAGGCGTGGCCAGGAAGCCGTGACGGCCGCTCGCCGCGACCGTCGTCACGACAACTGCAGGCCGTCCCAGGACCAGTGCGGGAACGGCAAGCCCGGCGGGATGTCGGTGTCGTGCGGGTGGGACAGCGCCACGTCGTCCACCGCCCAGTCGATATAGGCGCGAATCGCGGCCCGGAACTCCGGGTCGCCCGGCCAGCCGGCGTCGTCGGCCGCCAGCATGAAGCAGTCTGCGAACCGGCGGCCGAGGTCGCTCATGTCCCCGTTGCCCGAGTGGATCCAGACCAGCCCGCTCTGGTCGCCGCACTCCGTCGAGTACCCGGGCGGGCCGCCCAGCGCCTCGGCCAGGTACGCGGCGAGCCGCGGGACGTGCTCCGGATTCTGGTCCGCGTGCGAGAACGGATGGTTCAGCTCCGGATCGGCCAGGCAGCGCGCGTGCAGCGCGGCGGCGAAGGGCTCGAACGCCTGCTCCCCGCCCGCGAACTCATACAGCGTGGGTCGCATGATTTCAGCATGTCACGCCCAGCCTGTCGATTGCACGATCGACACCACTACAACGGGCGGTCCGGGCTAGGACTGAGCGGTAGGGGCGCCGGCCTCGTCTCCCTGTTCCTGAAGCTGGGCGTATGCCGGATGCTCGCGGATACGGCCCACGGCCCACCGTAGGGCTTCCGCACGGCTGCCGACGACGCCCGCGATGATCAGCGAGTCAACGGCAGCCAGGTCGGCGGGTCCCAGCAGGGTCGCCACCCGGGCGAACTCCGGTGAGCTTTCCATCGGGTCGGGCGGCTTCCCCAGCCAGCTCATGCCGCCCCAGTTCG
>Ga0335074_10008994_pt1 | contig 13910 bp, 12 predicted proteins | sample Lox_Sample_23_FD_206715 | JGI IMG/M metagenome (GOLD analysis project Ga0335074, IMG submission 206715) | Soil microbial communities from Loxahatchee National Wildlife Refuge, Florida, United States - Lox_Sample_2.3 | ecosystem: Environmental > Terrestrial > Soil > Wetlands | place: USA...
CCGGGCCCTGGGCCAGCGGGGCTACCCCGTGATGCTGGCCGAGGCCACCCGCGAGCTCGGCGGGCGGGTGGCCCGGGAGGCTGGCCTGCCCGGCCTGGCCGCCTGGCGCCGCGTCGCGGAGTACCGGACCGGGCAGCTGGCGCGGCACTACCGCGATGTCGTGGAAATCGCCCTGGGCAGCGAGATCACCGCGGATGACGCTCTCGGCTCCGGGTTTACCGACATCCTGGTCGCCACCGGCGCGCGCTGGCGGGACGACGGCGTCGGACGCTGGCACACCAGCGCGATCCCGGTCGCCGATCAGGCCAGCATCCTGACTCCCGATGACCTGCTGACCAGCGCTCATCCGCTGGGTCGGCCCGGCGCGGCACCGCGTAAGGTCCTGGTGTTCGACGACGACCACTACTACCTCGGCGGGGTCCTCGGCGAGCTGCTCGCCCGGCTCGGGCATGAGGTCCGGCTGGTCACCTCGGCCCCGCTGGTGTCCTCCTGGACGGCTCACACCCTGGAGATCGGCGACATCCAGCGGCGGGTGCTCGAGGCGGGCATCACCGTGGACGCCAACCGGGTCCTGGTGGCGGCCGGCGCCGGCGAGGCGCGGACGGCGTGCGTGTTCACCGGCATGGAAACCACCGTGCCCGCCGATGCCGTGCTGCTGGTAACCGCCCGGCTGCCCCGCGATGGCCTGTTCCAGGCGCTGGAGCAGCGGCGGGCCGAGTGGCCAGCACAGGGTGTCCGCTCGGTGACCTGCGTAGGAGACGCCTGGGCCCCCTCCACCATCGCGGCCGCGGTATGGGCGGGCCGGCGTTATGCGGAGGAGCTGGACGCGCCGGGTCCGCCGTCGCGTGACCGTGCCTACCGCCGCGAATACACCGCGCTGGCAGGCTCGTGGTAGCCGTCCACGACGTCACGCTGGCGGTCCTGGAAGACGACCCGTATCCCACCTACGCCTGGCTGCGCCGCCATCGGCCGATCGCCTACGTGCCGGAGAGCGGGCGGGTCTGGATCACCACCTGGGAGCTGTGCGACGAGGCCGGCCGCAACGACAAGGTCTTCGGTCCCACCAGGGACGTCTTCCACGCCGTCTACGGCAACCCGAACGTGATGAGCCTGACCGGCCCCGAACACCTGGCCCATCGCACCGCGCTGAACGCCCGTTTCCGGCCCCGTGCGGTCAACACCTATCGTGAGCAGCTGCTGCGCGGCACCGCCGTTCGGTATATCGACGCCATCCGTGACCGCGGCCAGGCGGATGCGAACACCGACATCCTCGAGCGCGTCAGCATGCGCGCCATCGGCGACGTGCTGGGGTTCAACGACGTTCCCGACGACGTCCTCATCCGCTGGTTCCACGGATTCGCTGCCTACCTGGTCGACTTCGGCCGCAGCGACGAGGTCGCCGAGCACGGCCGGGCCGTCAAGGCCGAGGTCGCCGCGCACCTGGCGGCCCGCCTTGACCTGCTCGCCGCGCGCCCCGACGACTCCACCCTGTCCCACCTGCTCCGCGGCGGCATGCCAGCAGGAACCACTCGCGGCCTGGAGGAGATCATCGGCGACGTGGGCGTGATGATCGTCGGCGGATTCCAGGAACCCGCCCACGGCGCCGCGAACTCCCTGTACGGGCTGTTCACCCGCCCGGATCAGGCCGCGCGGCTCCGTGCCGACCCGGCGGCCTGGTCGGCGGCGGCCGTGGAGGAGGGCCTGCGCTGGCTGGCCCCGTTCGGCATGACCGAGAAGCTCACCACCTGCGACGTGACCCTCGACGCGGTCAGCCTGCCCGCCGGGACCGAGGTCGCGCTGGTCCTCGGGTCAGCCAACCGCGATGAGACCCGGTACGCCGACCCGGACGTCTTCGACCTGGACCGGCCCAGGCAGATCCACGCTTCGTTCGGCTACGGGCTGCACTTCTGCCTCGGGCACTTCGTCGCCCGCGAACTGGAGCGGGTCATGCTGGAGGAGATGTTCAGCCGGCTGCCCAACCTGCGGCCGGATCCGGACCACGAGGCGAGCGTCCAGGGCTGGGCGGTGCGGGCGGCCAAGCGGCTGCCCGTGGTCTGGGACGCCTGACCGCCCAGCCAGCTAGTCCTGCTGCCGCTCCGCTAGCCTCACTCAGGTCTGCCCGTCCCCGGATGGCCCGGGTCCGGCCGGGGTGTCTCCGGCTGTTCCGGCTTCCGCCTGCGCGGTTCCGGCGGGCGCGGCCCCGTCAGCCGACGCGGCCCCGTCGGCCTGCGCGGCTGGCGCCTGCCCGGTCGCGGCCGCCGTGGTCGCCGTCAGCCGGGCTTGCCGCCGGGTGGGCGCGCCGGACGCGTAGAACGCCAGGCCGATCAGGACCATCACCGCGAGCGGGATCACCTGGGACAGCGTGTACTGCAGGCGCTCCCCGGCGAACCCGCTGGGCAGCGAGGCGTCCGGGTCGGACGTGCCGATGCCCGGGTAGATGATCGCGATCGTGGTGAACAGGGCCCAGGCCGTGGTCAGGATGCCGGCCACCCACAGCCCGGCCGTCCCGCCCGGGATCCGGTACGGACGCTGGATGTCGGGGTACTTGTACCTGAGCTTGATCACCGCCGGGAAGATCAGCACGTACGTGATCGTCACCATCGAGATGACCAGGCCCAGCGTGACGCTGAAGTACTTCGCCACGTTGCCGCTGGTCAGCTGCAGCGACAGGATCAGGACGACGGTCGCCACCACGCCGGAAAGCAGGTTCACGCCGATCGGCGTCCCGAGGCGCTTGGAGAAGTAGCCCAGAGGCCTCGGCGCGGCGCCGTCGTATCCGGCGACCGCCTGGGCCCGGTCGGATCCGATCAGCCAGACCACGCCCGAGGACAGCAAACCGAGGATCACCCCGATCGCCGCGATGTCGGCCAGCACCTTGCCGGCGCCGGTGAGCACCGCGCCCGAGCTGGTCAGGTGGCCTCCGTAGACCACGAAGACCTGCTGGAGCGCGTCGACGAAGCCGTCCACGTTGGACAGCCTGGAGGCCGGGAGCACGATCAGGACGGCCAGGATGGGCACGCCGTAGAACAGCACGGTGCCGATCCCGGAGCGCAGCACGGAGATAGGGACATCGCGCTTCGGGTTCTTCAGTTCCTCCGACGCGGCGCTGGGCAGCTCGAAGCCCTCGAGGTTGAAAATCAGGATCGGCGTCGCGGCCAGGAAGACCAGCCAGGTCGGCTTGAACGCGCCACCACCCAGGCCGTGCACGCCGTGCTGGCCCGCGTAGACGAACACCGTGATGGTGAAGAAGGCGATCAGCAGCACCCGGATCAGCGCGCCGATGGTCGCTACCCACTTGCCGAACTTCAGGGCCATGATCACCGACGCGATGCCGGCCCAGACGAAGATCAGGCCGAAGATGTACTCCCAGGTCAGCGACAGGTTGACGAAGAACGTGCTGAACGTCGCCATGGCCGTGATAGCCAGGGTCCCGGCCAGCCAGATGGGGTTGTCGACCCAGTACATGACGGCCACCACCGCCGCCGCCACCCGGCCGAAGGCGAGCTTGACCCAGACGTACGGGCCGCCTTCCTCGGGGAATGCGGTGCCCAGCTCGGCCGTGATCAGGCCGTAGGGGACCAGGAAGAACACCACCATGACGATGAGCCAGGTGAACGCCTGAGCGCCGTAACTCGACACCGCGCCGAGCGTGTCCAGCACGATGATCGCAGCCAGCATGAGGAACGCGGTGTCCAGGCGCCCCACAGTGCGCCGGAACTTGGTCCGTTCTTGGCTGGCCGCCACCGTGTCCACGGCATGAACCAAGACTGGGTCGGCCGTTTCCTGCTCCACAGATCCTCCGCCTGGTTGGTGCGTATCACGCATCACCGATGCTCCGTTGTCGCGTACTGTGCGACTGTAGCGTTTTGCCAGCCTGCGCACCATTCATCCTGGGCAAACTTTCGTCACGTTCCGGAGATGCCGGCGGTGATCCCCAGCGGCATTCGGAGCGACCCGAAACGGCATTCGGGCCGTGGCCCAGCGTGACCGGTTAAGCTTGGTGCGTCGCAAGCTTTGACGGCCGACGGTATACGATACGGAACTTTCCCTCCATATCAGGCATACGCCGCCCCGTTAGCCGTTAGAGTGGCGTCGACTATATACCGTCGGTGCGCGGAATTGGCCGCTAGGGAGGGTGCCGTGCTGTATGCACCGCCGGGTCGGTTCCCGATGCCTCGTGGGTCCGGGCGACTCGACCCGCACGGGACGTGCCCGTGCTGAGCGAAATCCTCGCCGTCGTACTGGTGGTGGTCGTGGCCGCCCTCATGACGGTGGACCTGGTCAGGACACGCCACGAGAACCCGCACGCGCACGCCGACAGGCCAGCGCGCGCCGCGGACCGGTCAATCCCCGTTTCCTCGCTCGCCTCCGCGGTCAGGACGCCTCCGGCCGAGCCCGCCCGGGCCATGCCTCCCGTCCCCGCACCCGCAGCCGCGCCCGCGGCCGCGACGGGCCTGTCCGGCCTCCGGGCCGAGGCGGCGGTGCCCTCCTTCGACCAGATGTACCGGGAAGTGTCGCGGTCCGCGGCCGGCGAGGCCGATCTCCACGACAAGTTCAACGCCATCTTCGTGAACATGTCGCACCGCAGCCAGGCCCTGGTGGAACGCCAGCTCCGCCTGATAGAGGACCTCGAGCACGGGGAGCAGGACGCTCAGCGCCGGGCCAGCCTGTCCAAGCTGAACCGCATCGCCATGCGCATGTACCGCAACTCCCAGAACCTGCTCGTCGTAGCCGGTCAACAGACATCCCCGGGCTGGAACCAGCCGGTGACGCTGGCTCATCTGGTCGAGGTGGCGCTGGCCGAGGTCGAGGACTACCAGCGGGTCTCATTCGAGGTACAGCCCGACATCGCGGTGCGCGGGCCTGCCGTCAACGACCTGGTGCACCTGCTGATCGAGCTGATAGAGAACGCCACGTCGTTCTCGGCGGCGGAAATGCCGGTCTCTGTCAAAGGCCGCATTCTGAACACCGGCGGCGCTCTGGTCGACATCACCGACCGGGGCATCGGAATGGCCGCGAAAGATATGGCCTACGCGAACCAGCAGCTGGATAATCCGCCGCCGGCCGATATCGATGTCCCTAAGTGGATGGGTCTGCTGGTGGTCGCCCGGCTGGCCATCCGGCACGGGATCAGGGTCCGGCTGAACCAATCCGACCTGGGTGGCCTGACCGCGCTCGTCTGGCTCCCGGATGAAATCCTCACCCACTACGGTGCCGCTGATCCCGGCCACCTCGCCGCGCAGCGGGCCGCCGCGGCCAGCCCGGTCGGCTTTGCGCCTGCGCAGATGAACGTGCCGGACGCGCCGGTGGTCCGGCCTGGTCCGGCCTGGTCGGCCCGCGGCCCGCGGGCCACCATCGAAGCCGAGCCGGCCGCAGCCGTGCGGCTGTCCGGCGCCGCGCGGGCGGACGCGCCCAGCGGGGATGGCGGCGTGGTCGTGCCGCACGCGGAGACCCAGGGCGGAACGCGCCGGCTGCCCATCTTCGACGAGGTCGAGTCGCGCTGGTCCCGGGGCGGACACGAGGCCCCCGCTCCGGCGGCACCGGCCGCGTCCGGGCTGCCCAGGCGGTCTACGGCCTCGGCTCAGGGTTCCCGCACTGCTCCGCGCTCGCCGTCGGCCGCGCCGAACCAAGGCGGGGCCGGCCAGGGCTGGGGCGCGCCTGCCGACGAGGCCAAGCCGGCCGGACCGGACGAGCCCGGACGCTGATCCGGCCGCGTGACCGGCGCCCCGTTCGGCTTCCGCCGGGTCGTGTTCCTCAGCCATGTCGTCGGCCGGGACACGCCGGTGTTCCCCGGCGATCCGCCGGTCGAGATCCGCCCGGCCGCCACCATTGCCCGGGACGGTTACTACCTGCAGTCGCTCACCCTCGGCGAGCAGGCCGGGACGCACTGGGCCGCGCCGGCGCACTTCGGGGCGGGCCAGCCGGCCGCCGACGAACTGGATCCCGCCGACTTCTTCCACCCCGCGGTCGTGCTCGACGTGCGGCCCGCGGCCGCCCGTGATGCCGATTACGCGCTCGGCGTCGAGGACATCAGGCGGTGGGAGTCGGCCACCGGGCCGATCCCGCCCGGCAGCGCCGTCCTCATGTGGACCGGCTTCGAGGACCGGTGGGACGACCCGGTGGCCTACCTGAACGCGGATTCCGCCGGCCGGCTGCATTACCCGGGTTTCGGCGCCGAGGCCGCCCGCTGGCTGATCGAGCACCGCTCGGTCAGCGTCCTCGGCGCCGACACGATGGGCATCGATCCGGGCACCGACACCGCGTTCGCCGCCAACCGTCTGCTGCTGCGGGCGCATCGCCTGCACCTGGAAAACCTGTGCGGGCTGGGCCAGATGCCCCCGGCCGGGGGCTGGATTGTGATCGGCGGGCTCCGGATCCGGGCCGGCTCGGGCTCCCCGGCGACGGTGTTCGGCTTGATCCCCTAGCCGAGGTCGGGCCACTGGTCGAACATCCCCTCGAGCCGTGAGCTCATCGTGAAGATCTCCGCGAGCTGCCGGCGCTTCTCCTCGCTGATCGCCCCGGCCTGGGTCATGCCGTCGAACGTCTCGCGCATGTTCATGACCAGATCGGCTTCCTCTTGCTGAAGGTAGAACGCCACCCAGTCCGAGTACACGGGATGATCGGCGATCTCGTCCTTCAGCCCGGCGGCGATCTCGATGTAGCTCCAGGAGCACGGGAGGATGGCGGCGGTGATCTCCAGCGGGCCGCCACCCGCCGCGGTGGCCAGCAGGAAGCTGGTGTAGGCCACGTTGGCCGGAGCCATCCCGCGCGAGCCGCCCCGCTCTTCGGCACCCAGGCTGATCACGTGGTCTAGCAGGCGCCGGTTGCTCGGGATCTCCAGCCGGATGATCCCGTCCAGCTGCCGGGTGAAGAATTCCAGCTCCGCGTCGCTGGCCGATTTCGCTGCGCCCAGCGCCATGGCGCGGGCGAAGGCCGGCAGGAACAGCAGGTCCTGCTCGATGAAGAAACGGAACCGGTCGAGCGGCAGCGTCCCCCGGGCCAGCTCGCCCAGGAACGGGTGCGCGTGCAGGCCAGCCCAGATGCGGTCGCACCGGGCGCGCAGGCTCTCGGAAAACGTCGGCTCGGAGGTCGTCATGACGGCACCTTAGCCCGACTCCCGGCGGTCCACGCCGTGACGTACGCGCGAAAGCCTCGACCGTGCGCTCCCCGTCGTGCGACGGCGGGATCAGCGCGACGGTCAGGAGCACGTCAAGCTAGCCGGCGTCCATGCCGAAGCGGGCCGCTGGAGCCGTGCGAGCCAGTTCACCGGGGCACCTCCGCTCGTGGTGACTTGCCCCGAGCGCAGGCTCGCCCCCGTGCCGGGAACATTACGGTCGCGCGGCCGCGATTGCCCGGGCCGGCTAGACCAGATTGATGCGCAGGACCTCGGTCATGGCGACGGCCGCGTCGCGCTGCCCGGCCAGGGCGGTGCGGCGGTCGTCCTGCATGTAACCATCCAGCGCGGCTTCGGAGGCGAAGCGCAGCAGCTGGACCTCGGTGGGCTCGTCGTTGTTGCCGTTCCGGGGTACCGTCCTAGCCCGCTGGATCACCTGCCCGTCGTGCTCGGCGAGCAGGCCCAGCACCTGGTCTTCATGGGCGCTGAGATCGGCGTCACGTCCTTGGTGTGCCCACAGCAGGACGCAAAGGTTCACTTCCATCTTTCTTCCTTCAGGCGAGGGATGATCCGGCGCCGCCGAAGCGGAGAAGCGGAACTAGCGGGCAGGACACGACGCGCCTGCCGCTTTTTTACGATCACTTGTTCGATAACATAGGGGTGAGGAAAGCATACCGGTGCCAATCCCGCCGCGGCCGCCAGGCCCGCAACCGGCGACTGGCCCGCGCCATCTCGGACTGCGGCTGGGGCGAGTTCCGCCGCCAGCTTGCCTGCAAATGCCAGCGATACGGCCGTCGCCTGGTGGTGATCGATCGCTGGTACCCCTCCTCCAAGACCTGCTCGGCGTGCGGGCACCAGCTCGCCGAGCTGAGCCTTTTTACCAGGCACTGGACGTGCCCGTCCTGCGGCACCCGGCACGACCGGGACATCAACGCCGCCAAGAACATCCTGGCGGCAGGTCCTGCCGTGACTGCCTGCGGAGCTGGCGTAAGACACCCGGAGACACCTCCGGTGCGGCCGGCCGTGAAACAGGAACCCCAGCCGGCGACGGCTGGGATCTCCGCCCTCCAGGGCGGAGAGTAGTCAATTCCATGAGTCGGCACCGTATCGCATTCCGGGCAGCGCCTCACGTTGTATCGCGCGTCTGACCGGGCCAGTTAAGAGCGGGGCGCCGCTGACAGGTCGCGGCACCCCGCTCCGGACGGCGGGCGTCCGCGGGGCCAGCGCCGCACCGCGTGCCCGCCTGATGGCGCGTGCCGCAGCCCCGGATCAACCGTCCCTTAACCGCCCAAAACGGTCAACCCATTTTCGGGCCGCGGCCGCGGCAGCTGACCCGCACCGACGGCCAGCGCCTGGTCGTCTACATGGCCGCCGGGCCAGGCCATAAGGCATAACGCCGGCGGGGGAGCGGGCGCCTGTCCGGCCGCCCGGGCAATTCTCGCCATCCGGGCCAGGGCGGGGCGCTCGAGGACCTCGCCGATGTCGTGCAAGGCGACGATCAATTCCTCGACCCCGTCCAGAGGGGTGTCGTTCTGCCTGTTCAGCAGGATGCCGCGGTACTCCTCAGCGGAGATGACCCCGCCGGCCAGCTCGATCTGATCGTCCCCGGCGCGGAACAACGCCTGGACCGAGGTGTCGAGAGCCAGGGCCAGGGCGGTGAGTTCGGCGGCGGTGAAGGAACGCTGGCCTCGTTCGGCCTGATGGACGGCCTGCCTGCTCCAGGGCTTGCCCAGATAGCGGCCGACGGCTTCACCCAGGTCGGCCAGGGATAGCTGCCGCTGCGCGCGCAGGCCCGCGATCTGCCTGCCGATGGCTTCTTCAACCCGCATCCCGGCCCCTTGATGTCAGTCCTGACAATGACAGCATATAACTCGCATTGACAACGTATCGCCGCTAGCACTAATGTAATCATGAATCTTTCGTTGTCAATTCCCAGAATGACACAGGATTGATGGGAGCCGGACATGCGCGAGTTCCGCCTGGAAACCGTCGGGCCGGTCGGCGACCGCGCCATCGTTGCGGTGACCGGCGAGGTCGACGTCTATACCGCGCCGATGCTGCGCGAGCAGATGCGGGACCTTTCGGCCAAGGGCGCCGCGCACCTCATCGTCGACCTGGGCCGGGTGGAGTTCCTCGACTCGACCGGCCTGGGAGCCCTCGTCGGCGGCCTCAAACGGCTCCGCGAGGCCGGCGGATCGCTCGCATTGGTGATCAGCACACCGCGCATCCTGCGGATCTTCCAGGTCACCGGGCTCACCAAGGCGCTCGCCGTCCAGCGCTCACTGCACGACGCGATCACCGCGGACCCCGCTTGGCGGTACGCAGCCGAAAGCGAAGCCGGAAGCGTTGACGAATGGTGCCGGCGGCACGGCCTGTCCTGAGGCAGTCCCGCCGCTGGCAGCCTCGGCGGCCGGCGGCACGCTCAGGACCACCGGGAGGACATAGAGGACTTCGACGAGATCTGCCGCCAGGCCCTGGCCGACGTCGGGCTGCCGGCCGAGCTCGCCGAGGCGGCGCACGCCGAGACCTACGACGAGGAGATACGCAAGAGCCACCACGAGGGCATGGACCCGGTCGGCGACGATGTCGGGACCCCGACCATTCACGTCGACGGAGTGGCCTTCTTCGGCCCGGTGCTGAACGCCATCCCGCGCGGCCAGGAGGCCGTCGTCCTGTTCGACGGAGTTCTCGCGCTCGCCCGCAATCCGCATTTCTTCGAGCTCAAGCGGACCAGGACCGGCGGGCTCGACGTCGGCTGACCGCAAGGAACCCATCCCGCCGAGCTGAACCGTCGCCCGCTGAACCGCGTTAAGTCAACGTAAGCCTGCTCAAGGAAGAACCGACTGCGACGACGAGAGCGGAATGACTGGCCCAGATCACTACCGGGAAGCCGAGCGGCTCCTTGACGAAGCCACGTCTCGCGGTGACTTCAACCCCAGAGCCCAATGGTGCCTCGAACTGGCCAAGCTGCACACGGCCCTGGCCCACGTCGCCGCCACCGCGCTGACCTCTGACCGCCCCGAATGGGCCGAGATGGCCGGCCGCAGGTTCTGCGACCTGAGCCTGGCCGTGCCCGAGCAGGTCAGGACCTGAGGCCGCGCTCTTCCAGCGCGCGCAGGGCCTCGGCGAACGGCCGCTCCAGCCAGGCCAGGTGATCGGCCTCGCCGTGGTGGTGGGTCGTGAGCTGGTCGGACCTGCGGACCGCGGTGTGCCGGACGTAGTCGCGGGCGCCCTCGACGACGGTCCTGATATAGCGGATGCCTTCGGGGTCGGTCATCGCCCAGTCCCCGCCGCAGGCCACGTAGACCGGCGAGGTGTGGGCGAAAACCCGGCGACCCCATTCATCGAGGTGGTAATCGACGCCGAACGCCCGGCAGGCTATCCACGAGTTCGCGTCGATCCGCAGTTCCTCGCTGATCTCGGCCTGCCGTCCGCCGTTCGCTTCCGCCCGCGCGACGACCTCGCCGTTACGTACGATTTCGACCGAACGGAGCGGGAAGATGCTCCGCACCCCGGCATGAATGCTGACCGTTCCCGGGCCGGATAGCTCGGCCATATCGCCTGGCTCGCACCCGTCGACCGAGAGCGTCACCAGCGGCCCGCCGGAAAGGAACGTGCGACCCGCCCGAACCGCCCGGCACCACGCCTCATAGCTGAACTCCTCGTCCAGCCGCGCGTACGTGCGGTACAGGCCGACCGGCACGCCGCTGGACATCTTGTCCGTGCCGCCGACCAGCGGCAGCCGGTAGCCGCTGTTCAGGTACCGGTAGTACTCGAGCAGCCTGTCGTCAGTCTGGGACAGTATCTCGACCGCGTCGGCTCGGCCGGTCGCGACCAGGACGGCCGGCTCGCCGTTCGGATTCGGGAAATGCGCGACGACGACGGTGCCGCCCTGGGCGTGCGTCCGGTCGGCCCAGTCGCTCAGCGTCGCGTCCAGCGCGCCGCCGAGCTCGGCCTCGTCGGGACCGTCGCTGCACCACGGCATGACCGGTTCTTTCAGGTCCCACAGGACCAGGTGGCCGAGCGCGTGCTGCCGGTTTTCCTGGCCGACATACGTCACGTAGCCGCCGCCGTCGACGACACTGGGCCGGCCGGAGAAATCCTCGGTGTTGGTGAACAGCGCGCCCCACTGCGTCTGCAGCAAATTGACGACACGCAGGTCCTCGCCCCTTTGCTCGAGCTGGGCGCCCGGGGTCGACAGGAAGTGCACGTGCGAGTCGCCCGACCACCATCCTTCGGCAGCCAGGTCGGCGATGCGGCCGATCCGCAGCGTCAGCTCCCGCTGGCCCGGCTCGATCCGCACGGTCTGCCGGAGCGGCTCGTACTCGAACCCGCGCGCCACGTCCGCCACGACGTCGCCCCGCGGCAGCCACCCCTGGCAGGTGCCGTCGATATACGCGTAGCTGCGCTGGCCGAGCCGGACGTCACCGCCTACGTCGTAGTGCCAGCTTCCGAGGTTCTGCGTGACGTGATTGTGGTGGCCGTGCGGCTGGTAGGGAATCCCCGCGGCCGAACGGAAATGGACCCGGCACGGCACCGGCCGTCCGGTCGCGTCGTCGACGACGCTGACGTGCACCCAGTTCCGGCCGCTTTCGGCCAGCTCGAGTACCACCTGGCCGGCGTCCGCCCGCCCATCGCGTTCCACGTCGCCCCAGCGCACCCGGCCGAGCTCGGTGCCGCCCTGCCGGACCGCGACGGTGGCCGACGGCAGCGCGGCGATCGACGCATACGCGAAGGTCCCTTCGGCCGCTCCCCAGCCTGCCCGGTCGTCCTCGCCTGCCAGCGGCTGCGGGTAGGTCGCCACGCCCCGGTCCACCTCGATATCGAAGACGCCGCCCCGCCCGTCCTTTGCCGCCAGCCGCACCGGCCGCGCCGGCGCGCGGACAAACGGGTACTCATCGACGTCGCTGGTGGTGATGCCGGCGACGACGAACCGCGGGCCGCGCGGGATGAACTCGATCCGCTCGACCGGCCGGTCTGGATGACGGTTCTCCCAGCACCACAGGTAATACCCGGCGGGCCATCCCATGTCATGCTCACACAGCCGGGCCCCGGCCTGGTCCCATCTGCCCTCGAAACGGGGCAGGCTGTGGTCGCTGGTGTCGGTGACGGCGAGGAACGGCAGACGGCCCCACTCCGGCGGCACGACCTGGATCTCGAACCGCTCCCTGATCGGCGCGACCACGACCTCGCCGCCGGTCAGGTGAAACGCATACTCCGCGACGGCCTGCCCGACGGCATGACCGGCTGGCGCGCCCGGCTCGAGCAGCCGGTGCGCGACGATCACCCACCGCGCGAGCCGGCCGATCCCGACCGACGTCGGGGCGCCGGGCAGCAGCAGGCACCGCTCCGCGGACGGCGGCTCGGACCCGATCAGGAACGGCAGGCCGCGCAGGTCCACCCGGCCGAGCGGAACGTCAACCGGCTCGTCGCCAAGCACCTTCACGCCGGCGTTGCAGCTAGCGGACAGATCGACTGGCTCATAGCTCGGCATGCGTCCGATCGTAGGGAAACGCCCGGGCCGATCCCAATGGATTTCAGGCTCCGTAGCCGGGCAAGGGCATCTCCGTCGGCATGCTCTGTATCGGCGCCATCATCGAGAACAGCGCCTTCCACACCTGGACCACGACCGCCGGTGGCGGCAGCGCCCGGGACTGAGGACCCACCGTCAGCCCCGGCCGAAGCCACCTACCCCCACGCCATCCTCAACCGCTGAAACACGTCGGGTGGGCCATGGGCGTGCGAGAGTGGGCAATGACCGTGTCCGGGTATCGCGGGAGCCGGGAGATCCATGTCCAAGCAAGCTGTCAGTAACGTCTCCTATCCGGTTGCGCCTGGTACAACCGTCCTGCTCAGCATCGACTGCCAATATGGTTTCGGGGCGGGTAGCTGGGAGCAGGTGCCGCACGCTGACGCCGCGGTGGAGAACCTCCGGAGGGCGAGCCGCGCGTGGCGGGAGTACGGCGGCACGGTGGTGCACGTCCAGACGGTGTACACGCCCGAGCGCGTTCCGTCTGGCCGGATCACGGATTTCGAGCCCGGTATCGCTGGTGCCCTGGCGGCCGGGACGCGGGCGGCGGAGGCCTATCCGGACCTGGTCCTGGACGGCGACCCGGTCGTGTACAAGACAACGTTCTCGGCCGTGCTGTCCAGCGACCTGGTCGAACGGCTGCGCACCCGGGGAATCGACACGGTAGTGGTCGGAGGCCTGACCACTCCGATCTGCGTCCAGACGACGGTCGACGGGCTCAGCATGGTCGGCCTGAAGGTCATCGTGCTAGCCGACGCATGCGCGTCGCAGGCCATCGGCGCGTTGTCGGCGGAACAAGCGCACCTGGCAGCGATCGAGCGTATGGCCTACCTGTTCGCGGCGATCGAGGACACCGACGACTTTGTCGCGAAGGTAAAGGGCGGGGCCTAGCCGAGCCGAAGTCGGCGGCTAGGCCCCGGCTCCCTGGGTTGCTATCAGGGCTCGAGGTAGAAGACGACGGTGGAGTTGTCGCTGCGGATGAACCCGGCCGCTTCTCCAGCCGTCTGCTGCGGGGGAGCGTTCAGGAAGTTGACGGCGTCCTGCGGGGTGGGGAACTCCGCGACCAGCCAGGACGGCGAGAGGGCCGCGCCCAGGCTGCCTGGCTCGAGGTAGAGCAGCCCCACGGTGCCAGTGCTGCGCGGGGTGGCGCTGGCCTCGCCGGGACCCTGCCTGGGATCGGCGTTCAGGAAGCTCAGGGTGTCTGACGCGTCGGATTCCTCGATAACGTACCAGGCAGGCGAAGGGTCGGTGCCCAGGCTGCCGGGC
>Ga0335074_10008995_pt1 | contig 13910 bp, 7 predicted proteins | sample Lox_Sample_23_FD_206715 | JGI IMG/M metagenome (GOLD analysis project Ga0335074, IMG submission 206715) | Soil microbial communities from Loxahatchee National Wildlife Refuge, Florida, United States - Lox_Sample_2.3 | ecosystem: Environmental > Terrestrial > Soil > Wetlands | place: USA: Florida...
CCTACTCCACGGCAGCCCGCGTTGCGCGAAACAGGCTGACCGATTCCTGGACGCCGCGTAAATGCCGCGACCCGGCGAACGACCATATAAGCCCTGGGGCATCACCTATGGCCTCGCGGGCAGATTCTGCAACCAGCACGGCGCCCGGAGGTGCCGCCCCGGTAACACGGCTTGCGAGGTTGACGGGGCTGCCGTACCAGTCGCCGGCGCGGGTGACCGCCAATCCGTAAGCCACCCCGACGCGTAGCTGCGGCAAGTCCGCGGCGACGGCCGCCTCCATTAACTCGAGGACCGCCCTCAATAGGCTCGCTGCGTCGGGGCTAACCAACATCACCGCGTCACCGATGGTCTTTACGAAGTGGACCGGGTCGGCAACTACATCGCGCGTAATGTTGGCAAGCCGGCTCGCAAGCTCGCCCAGCTCTTCCGGTGGTAAGGCTTCGCCTAATCGGGTGAAGCCCACAACATCCGCGAATGCCACCGTGATCGGGCGCCCCCCGGGGAGCGTTCCCGCGCTGCGCTCCGATGCGCTGATCGCTTCCGTCTCAAACGAATTCCGCAGCGCCAACCAGGCCAGCTCCTTGATCATAGGATCGATCACGGGCTGGGTATCGCGGGCCAGCGCCTCGAAAGCCTCAGCCAGTTCAACTTCCGTAGCGCCGGGTCTTAGCAAGGCCTGTAACCCGCCTTCGCGCATCGCGACTGCCGCCCGTGTCAGGCCTTCCATCAGCAACCGCACGACCAGGACTACATGATCGAGATCGATGCCGTGGTCCACCGCTGCCGCAGCCGGCAAAATCGATTCCGCATCTGCTCGCGTATATACAGCCTTGTCTGGATCATCCACAGTGGCTAGCCCTGCGGCCCGATGCAGGCGCAGGATCAATTCAAGCGGCAGCCCGCTGGAGTCTGCAACATCTCGGGCGGACACCAGCGTCCCGTCATCGCCATAAACCCGGTTCGCGGGTAACAGGATCGGGCTCAGAGTGTTGCGGACCTGATCGACGTCGAACCCGCGGTCCAGCAACCATAGGATCAGCTCCTCACGCTCCTGGCGTGCCTGGCCGTGCAAACCATCGACCAGACCCGGGAACTTTGAGTCTGTTGTCACTACGCCAACGTATAACCGCTGCCCTGATCCGATGAGCGTTCGACGAACGCGACCGTCGTCTCCAGCCGCCTGAACGCGGAGCACACCAGCCAATGCGATCGCCGGTCCGCCTGACGGCACGCGCGGTTGTCGCGTGGAGGCACGGAGCCTCTACTGGACTTCTCGCCAAATGGAGGTGACACGGCAATGCCAGCGACGGGACCTGCTGCGTTGCGGGTCAATCGCAGCCTCCGGAGAAGTGCACCAACGCCACGGCCGGAGGGCATTCGATGAAGTACGACCTCGCAGACCGCACCGTCGCAATCACCGGCGCCGCCGGCGGCCTCGGCGCAGATCTGGCCAAAGCCCTGCGTACCCGAGGGGCGCGCGTCGCGCTCCTTGACCTCAACGCCGACGCGGTCCGCGAACTGGCGGACCAGCTAGGCGGCGAGAGCGTGGCCAGGGGTTGGCGGGCCGACGTCAGCAACTTCGACGACCTCGATCAGGTAATGACTGAGGTCGCAGCGCATTTCGAACGTTTGGATGTCGTCGTTGCAGGCGCTGGAATCGGTAGCGCCATCGGACCGATCACGGGCATGACGCCCGAAGAATGGGAACGCACGATCGACGTCAACCTCAATGGCGTCTGGCGCACATTCAAAGCCGCTGTGCCCCACGTCGCCTACCAGCGCGGCCACCTTCTTGCGGTTGCGTCCATGGCCAGCTTCGTCCACTCCCCGCTGCACGCCCCGTACAGCGCCAGCAAAGCCGGTGTGTGGGCGCTGTGCAATTCGCTGCGGCCCGAACTGCGTCAAATCGGCGTCACAGTAGGAAGTGCGCACCCGAGTTTCTTTCGATCGTTGATGGTCGACGAGGTCCTTGACGATCCCGTGGCGCGCAGTGTGTGGAACGACTTCGGCGGCCTTTTCAAACTCGTGCCTCGCCAAACAGTGGTGGATGCAATCGTCAAAGGCATCGAGCGGCGCGCAGAGCAGATAGTCGTACCCAAACGATTCGCCGTTACAGCCAAGGCGCCGGGCCTTTTCCGTCCATCGGTCGAGCGCTTCATCTTTCAGGATTCTCGAGTGATGCAAGCGATCACGCACTACATCGCGCAGCAGCTGGGTTGACGGACGGATTCCACGTGAGTCTTGACCGCGATGCGGCCGGCGTTGCTGACGCCCGCGGAGTGGTTGCACCGAAGCTAGCTGTACACCAATAGACCGTTTGGTGTACGGGCAACGTCTAACACCTGCTTCACAACAGCGACGCGGCGTTATCACTCTCGATGACTGCCCGGACTGTTGCGGGGTACCACCTGTGCCGACCGCGTGACGTTGCTATCCCGTCTGCCATCAGGCCTTCCGCAATCGCTTGGTACGTCCGGCCGCTTGCTCGCTCGCGAAGAATGCGTCGGGTGATGTTGTGTGGAAGCCCGGGTACGGCGCCGAGCCGCTCACCGCGAGCCCGCTTGGCCGCCAATGCGTCTCGCGTCCTTTGACTTATTACCCGCCGTTCGTATTGCGATCCTGAGATGATGATGTTTGCCGCCATCTCCCCTGCCGGGGTGCCTGCATCGATATCCAAGTCAGCGAAGTGCAACGACCAGCCCTCACGCCGGGCCGCCTCGATAAGGCCGGCGCCATCCACCACAGACCTGCTCAATCGATCCATCTTCGCGACCAGCAATCCGGCCGCTTTCCCGTCACGCACTGCCTTGAGCGCTGCCAAGGCGCCAGGTCGGCCGCTTATTGTTTTCGCACTGATTCCTTCATCACAAAATTCATCGACGATCGTCAGCCCTTTGCGGTCGGCGTACGCGCATGCAGTCGCCCTCTGGGCTTCGATGCCCAGACCCGACGCTGCCTGTTCTGAAGTTGATACGCGAAGGTACAAGATCACTGAATTTTCTGGAGCTGCAACTGTTCTCGCTCGCCGCCGTAAACCCTTCTCGACTGTTGATGAAAAAAGAAACTGGCCAAGACTCTGACATCCTGACCAGCACTTTCTCAGTGGAGCTGCCGGGAATCGAACCCGACGCTCTATCAGGCAAAATGCTGTCGTACCTGCCGGTTCGTTACGTCTCGTTCCGGTTCGGTCCCGTTCGTTACCTGCGGTTTCGTTCTCGGGTCTTGACGGCGTCAGGACGGCTTACGCAGGTGCGAGCCGCCGGTGCGTCGCTTTCGCCTGAGGAAATCGTCGAAGTCTTCCGCGTGGACAAACGAGCGGTGGCCGATCTTAACGAGCGACAGTTGTTCTATTCCGAGACGGTAGGGCAGCCCTCGGGTCTGCCCGCTCTCACGGCATCGCCTCGGCCCAGGCGATATGACCCTCGAAGCCAAGCGTTTTCGCCATATCGCGGTGGCGATCCCGGTATTCGCGGTAGACGGAATCGTCACCGCGAGCCCGCGTCAGCAGAGCGTGCAGCCGCAGCAGCCAGATCTCGCGTATCACCAGACCCTCATCTGCTGGCGCTGCCGCTAACCGTTCGACCGCGGCCTCGGCCTCGGCCGCGTCGCCGTCGCCCGCGCGGTCCAGCAGGGTCTGCACCAGAACACCTGTCGCAGCAAGGCCCCACAACAGCAGTCGTCCGGTGCGGAACAGATGGTCGACGGTGGAGCGCATGAGGGCTATTGCGTCATCGCGGTCCCCCGCTATAGCCCTTTCGCGCGCAAGGTAGACCTCGATGATCGGCAAATCGCATAGGTTGCGTCCTTGGTTGAGGAGCACCTCGCCGACCTCGGCCCCGAGCTTCTGTCCGCGGTCACGCTCCGCAGCCTTTTGGCGATGCATCAGCGCAAGCGCCAACGCCGCCCGGATGTAGCCCACCACGGTGTCATCACTGGATCGCTCGGCGATCCGTAGCGCATCCTCGATCTCGTACAGCGCACGATCATCGGGCCTCAGCACGCCGAGAGGTATCCCCATCAAGTAGGTATAGCCGACAACCCCGGCGTAGGACGCGGGGTCGACGCCGCGGGCCATAGGCTGGCCGTCCCGCAGGTCTTCTGGCCATCCGGGACGACCCAACCAATATCGGGCCATACCCCGCGTGGTGATGGCCAGCGCTAACGGACACCCGACAAGGAAGTTGCCTTTCGACGGATCACCGTCGGCCAGATCGATCACGGTCTGTGACCATCGCAGCACCTCACACCACTCGGCGCTCTCGATCTTGCCGTAGATCAGCGGAAACGACAGTCCCAGCGTCAAGGTCGCATCGCCGACCGATTCAGCGAGGGCCATCGCTTCCGATGTCAGCGGCGACACCTCACGCATCCGGTCCTGATGCGCGTGATCCATCACCAGCCCAGCCATGCCAATGGCCAGTGACGCCTTGTCCCCGGCGGCAGCGCACAACTCACGTAACTCGTCAAAGCGATCCCCGGTTACATTCACATGCACTCGCCAGGCGGTGCCGCACAGCATGGTGCGCGGGGCGATGCGCATGGCTGTCCTGTTGGGGTCTTCGGCGGGTAGGGCGTCGGCGATCTTCTGGGCGCGACCCCAACTCAGCCGCGCTGTCGCGATGTCGCGGTTGGTCGCCCATGCTGCCGCCCGCATGTGCCAGCCGTAGGCGGCGTGCAAATCGCCAGCGGCCTCCAGATGTTCGGCGATGAGCGCCGCATTCTGGTCGGCCGATTCCGGCTCGCGGGCTTCGATCGCGGCGGCCAGCCGCCGGTGCAGCTCGGCGCGATCCGATTTGAGCTGAGCCTCATAGGCCACCGCACGAATAAGCGGATGGTGAAAGACATACTCCGGTTGTCCAGAGAACTCGACCTGATCGACGAGCTGGGCTGCCACCAAGTCAGCAGTCACCGGCTCAACACCCAGCACCGTGAGCAAGTCGAGGCCGAACCGCGAGCCGATGACCGCCGCCGCGCTGAGCGTGTGTTTGGCTTCCGGATCGAGCCGGTCGATGCGCGCGGCAATAGTCGCCTGCAACGTGGCGGGCACGCTGACCTCGCTGACCTCCGCCGCCGACGCGTAGGCGCCAGGCTCCCCTTGCAGCACACCGCGCTCGGCAAGATCGCGCACCAACTCCTCGGCGAAAAACGGATTACCGGCGGCCCTTTCGGCGACTCTTCGGCCCAGTGCATCAACCGACGGCTCCGGGCCGAGCAGATGTGCGACTAGTGCCGCGGTTTCTGAATCACTCAGCGGCGCAAGGGCTACGGTGTGGGCACCGGCCACTCTGGTGAACGCGCCTTGATATTCGGGTCGGTAGGTGACCACTACCAGTGCGGGCGTCTGAGGGATCAGGAAATCGGTCAGCATCGACTCGCTGACCTCATCGATCCAGTGGGCGTCCTCAACGACATAGATCGCCAGCCTCTGGCGGGACAATCTGGCGGCGTTCAACAGCGCGGCCAACCGCCGCCGACGGGCATCGGGATCAATCGCCGGTATGGCAGTGATCGGGTCGGCGATGCCGAGCAGATCATCAAGCAGCAGCACGTCCTCAGGGTCTGCGTCTGGAATTTGGTCTCGCACTCGGGTGCGGGCCGCTTGCCCGTCAAGACCCTCGACGCCGGTGGCCGCCCGCAGCAGACGCGCCACGGCATGAAATGGGACCTGGCTGGTGTGTGATTCACAGAAGGCGCTGAACACCTCCACATCCCGGACCGCTGCCATCGCGGCGACCTCGCGCACCAGACGGCTCTTGCCGATGCCGGGTTCGCCCACCACCTCAACCACAGCGCCATGTCCGCCGAGTGCGCGGTCCAATAAGCCCTCTAAGGCGGACATTTCCCTCCCGCGACCCACCAGCTTCGACTCAGCACGGCCAACAGGGCGACGCTCTTCCGACATACTCAGCAACCGTTGGGCGTGGATGGCTCGATCGGTGCCTTTGATGTGCACAAGCTCAGCCGCACCCAACGCGACCGCGTCTTCGACCAGCCGTGCAGTCGACGCACTCACCATCACTTCACCGGGCGGAGCGACCGATTCCATCCGTTGCGCCATACCCACTTGCTCGCCGATCGCGGTGTAGCCCAACGACGTTGAGCCGACTTCGCCAGCGATGACCTGACCCGAATTGAGACCGACACGCAACCGCAGGTCGATACCGTCGCGGTGCTTGACCTCAGCGGTTAGTCGCGCGGTCGCATCTTGAATGCCCAGTGCCGCGCGACAAGCGCGGACCGCGTGGTCCTCCATCGCAACCGGTGCGCCGAACACCGCCATGATGCCGTCACCGGTGAACTTGTCCACCGTGCCGCCGCAGCGCCGCACCACCGCTGCCGTGATGTTGACGAGTTCGGCCATGATCTCGCGCAGCCGCTCCGACCCGACGGTCGCGGCGATGTTCATCGAATGCACGACATCGGCGAACAGCACCGTGACCTGCTTGTATTCGGCGCGAGTCTCGCTGTCTTTGACTGGTAAGCCACAGCCATGACAAAACCGGGCGTGCTCTAGATGCTCAGTGCCACACGTCCGGCACGCTGCTATGGCCGTCATCCGACCTTCCGCCGATCCCAGGCCCCAGCCATTCCTGGGTTCTTAAAGGATAGGCGGTTGACCCCTTCCACGAGGGGCCGGTGTCGTTCACGAAGTTCCGGACCGCCCAGCCGCTCGGGCGTACCTTCACCAAGGGAACAATCTTGACGTAGTCGCGGTATGTGGCAGTTTTACCTGCGCCTGCGTGCCAGCCGAGTCAGAGCTGACTGCATTACCGATCGCACACGCGCGCCGAACTTGGCCACAATGTCGATCGGTGGCAAGACCAAGGTGACGATCTTGGTCGGTATCGGGACGTTGACCGGCACGACGACGCTGAACCCGAACGGGAAGCCGAACGCAATCGGCAGGATGTCGGTGCGAAACAGTCGGCGCTCCAGCCTCGTCAGCCGAAGCGCACGCGCCAGCCACCTCCCGCCCGATGTTGCTGATCGTCACAGCCTCCGAGCCGCGATTGATCACCGTCAGGGTGATTTTTCCCTGCCTCGGCGGCCCGCCGCTGTAAAGGTACGCATTCGTCTCAACCGAAACTCGCGGCCAACGGACAATCGTCAGCCCGAATGTCCAGATGTTCGCCACAACCGACAGAACAAATCCCGCAATGCCCAGCACGCTGGAGGCCGACATGTCCGCCAACCCTACGGCGATCCTTGTTCTGCGGCCCCACTGCGGCCCCGCCGACGGTACGGAAAGGTTCTTCCCACCGTTTCCGCTGCTCAAATGTGGTGGGCCTAAGGGGAGAACTATCGAACCCCGACACCTCAGATCGAATGCGTCGTCTGGCCAGGTCAGGCTATTGATTCGACCCACTTGAGAGACCAATCGCGATGGATAACGTTGTTATCCAAGAGCAATTCGTCGCTTGAAGACGGCTCCGGCAGAACCGGGATGCGGCTGGGTTGGCTGCGGCTTCGGCTCAGCGTCCATTCTGTCGTCCCTCCTTATCGTTTCCGACCCGTAGAGGCCGCTGTCGTCGACGATGTTCTAACGCGAATAGGCGTTGCAGTTCAAAGTGCGCGTCGGCAGTAGTCCAATCCGGTGAGGACCGAGCAGGCCGATAGTGGAGCTGCGAAATTGGCATCGGAACGGTATGGATCAGGCGCCGATTAGGCCCGCGGGTGCAACGCCTGGAGTCGCGAATCCAGGGCTGGCTGCGTTGAATTCGTCGGTGAGCGTATTGCGGATCTCGTCGGTCCTGGCTGCCACATTGTGATAGTCGAAGCGATTGGCGGTCTGCATCCAGATTGCTGCTTGCTGGTTGAATGTCGCCCCCGGATGGAAAAACTCAAGACTGTTCATGTAGCCGTTGTCGTGGTAGGTCTTGTTGTCCGCACCGTCGGCGGCGAATTTGATCGTCGCGCGAAGGAGTTGGCCGGCCAGCAGTGTCGTCGTCAGTTCCGCGATGGCAGCCGGGCGGGTGATCACGCCGCTGGCGAGCATCGCTTGGGCGTGGTTTACCACGAGGTCTTGATAGACCTTCCAGGCGAGGTGACGGGCACCGACCTCCTGGATGAAGGTGGCGCGCGTCACGGTCGTCGGATCGCCTCCGGCTGCCGAGACAGCGTTGGCCGTGGCGACGTCGACATAGTCGGCTGCTGTGATCGGTTCGGCATCTAACGTGATGGCGGCGACTCGGTTGCGGAAATGGTTGAGCTCGTGGGCGAGTGACAGAAGCGCACTTGTATGGCGTTCGCCGCCCGGGACGGCGCGATCGAGGTACGAATCTTGAAAGATGGTGTGGCCACGTATCCAGCCGGTCTGATCGAATCTTGTCGTTAAACCAAAGGGGCCGGTGTCGGGTGACGCTGTGGACAAGATTGCTGCGACCTGGTCGATAGTCGCATGCTGCGCCGCCGGGACTTGCGCCTTGAGGTCGTTTGCCTGGGAGGCGCGAACAATCCCGGCAAGATTCTGATTCGTGAGCTCCTGAAGCGCAAAGAGTGCCGTCTGACCGGCCCATGGCAGCGCGGCAAGACCAGTCAATTCATCGAGCAGACCAGCGACCGTAGAATCGACGCGCTGTGTGACCACGAAGGGGGCGAACACGCCCAGGCTCATCGCACCCGGCGGGAACTCGTCGTCGAGCGCCTTTGATGTTCTCGGGCCGACGACGCCGTCCGACGGCGCGATTGCGCGGTCGAACTTGAAGCGCGAGACGGCCGCAGCGGTACGGTTGCCATAAGTGCCGTCAACTTCGTCATCAAAGCTCAGCAGGTAGCCCAAATCGACCAGAGCGCGCTGCACCCGGCTTACTGCATCGCGGTCGGTCTCGGGTAGCGCACCATTGCTGGGCGGCATTGTTCGCGCCCCGTTGAGGCATTGCTCGATCGTCACGCTCCCCTGGAATCGCGGTGAGTTCAGCACGGCCATGGAATGCCTCCTCGCTCGTTGGCTTCAATTACACAGTGGTGCTTGACAGTTCGGCACGCGCCATGGGTTGCGATGGTTGGTGGTAGTGCAGTGTATAGCCCCTGGGCTTGGGAGGCGCGCCGAATTGGCCGCTGGTGCAACAACACTGCGTGCATCGGCAGGAAGTGCCCTGGCGGCGACCGGCTCTCTGATTAGCCGAGGCGCGACAAAGCTGGCCGTCTTCTCGTGTGGTGTGCACCGCACGAGTAGAGGTGTGTCCGGCGGTGATGTCATAGCCCAAAGCGGTCGAGGTAGACGTATCGTTCGACAGGGGCCCCGTCGCTGAATATTTCGTCGTAGGGGAGGTTTTCCCATTCGCCGACGACAATTCGGTACGCGGAGGCTCCGCCGTCGGGGTCTGTTCCCGGCAAGTCGGGTGGGATCGGCTCGGGCAATGCCAGCGTCGCAGACCACACGCGGGCGACTTCATCTTCGTCGATGCGCCGCAGCTCGGTCGGCGCCCCGACGGGTGTCCAGTCAATGTCGGTTGCCAGCGGTCCTCGACGCTCGATCCAGGCGCGCACGCCTCGACGCAGATCGCCGCGCCGTTGAAACTGCGGGAAGCTGTTGGGCGGCAGGATGGCCGCGGCGGGAAGTCGATCGGAGATGCCCGAGACCGTCACGGCGATCGTGTTCTCGTCGGGCCGTGCGAGCGAGGCGGTACGTGCGTTGAGGATCTGCACGAAGTCCACGATCGCGACCGGCGACAGTTCAGCGCCTTCTACTGACCACGGCTGAAACCTGGTGAGTGCCAAACGCAGGAACGGCCACGCCGCCTCGCCGGGGTCGACGTCGATGTCGGCGAACCACATGTCGCGTTCGGGTGAATACGTGACGGGATGGCCGACGACGGTGACGCCGGGGTGGCGTCCGGGCGGGGTCTGGCCGAACTCGGCCAGCGTGAGCCGATCGCGCAAGAGTAGGCCGTCGCCGCGGAAGTCTCGCGGCCGCGGTAGCGGCGCGGTCAGTTCGCCGGTCGGGCGGATGGGATCTTTGCCCCAGACGCTGATGTGTTGTCGCCGCAGATCGGTGCTGCGCAGCACACCGTCCTCGCCGGAAACGATGACGCCGAGCATTTCGTCCTCCCCGGAGATGTACCACGGACGGGCCAGCCAGACCCGCAGGCCGCTTCGCCGGCGTCTGGTGGTCGACGGCTCGGCGAACCGATCCTGCGGGAGGTCGTCCCACTGGAATGTCGGCATCACGCTGTGCACATGGGGTGCGCCAGGGCGAACCGAACACGGGACATGGATGATCTCTGTCGCACCGACGACGGCCAGCGCTGCGGGATCTGAGGCCAGTGGCGGCGGAAGGTATTCGCGGAAGCGTGTGGTTGCGCTCGGCGTGTAGTTGACGACGCGGTGGATCGTGTCGCCGAACTCATGACGGGCGTCGGCGGCCGTTGTGAGGTCGATAGCGTCGGCGCCCGCGACCACTGGCAGGTCGAACGCGTGCCCGGTCTTGCCGTAAACGATGTGCGGCGCCCTTCCCGACGCGGGATCGTCGAACCATTCGCGCCACCGTGCCTCGACGTCGAGCCGGCCTGTGGTCGCCGACTGGTTGTGCAGGATGCCGCGGAAACCGGTGTGCGTTTCGCCGTAGGCGCGTGCAGGGCGCAGGGCCTTGAACGCGGGCCGGGCAAGTGGTCGCTGTGTCGCGTGAACGAGGATGATCGTCTCGCCCGGCGTGATCATTTGATGCTCGCCGGCAAGCACATTCGGCCGGTCGGCCGGCGCGACGGTGTCAGCGATCCAGTCCCACAAACCAAGCAGGTCCAGCGTTGCCGCGTCAATCGTGCTCGACGATCGCGCCCGGGCGGCGCCGCCGGGCGGCAGCGTCACCGTCACCACTCGGTCCGCAGTCGTCACCGTCGGGTTTGGGCCGTCGACCAGCACGAGCCGCCAGGTGTCGATGTCGGGCCAATCCCCGCCCAGAGGCAGGATCTCGGTGTGGCTCCACCCCGACGCGGTGCCCGAACCCTGGAACCGCAACGCAATCCCGGCGGCCAGGACGTCAGGCAGATACGGCACCGCCAAGTTGTCGGTGTCGTGAACCACGGCGAAGCCCGGATCTGGAGCCTGACCGCGCGCCAGCGCGGCCAGTGTCGCGTCGAGCTGCGCGGCGGTGAACTCGCCGTCGCGCGCCAACGGCGGGACGAGGTGAATCCCGTCGGCGGGACTGTCGGCGTCGGGGTCGGTGGCCGAGAGGATCCTGATGTCCTGCAACGTGCCCTGTTCGCGGCGGGCGCGCGCGTACGCCGCCCGGTAGTCGGCCGCGGCCGCCGCCACGCCGATCGCGTCGGTGTCGAAGCGGCCCAAGAGTTCACTGTCGGTCTGGCTCACCTTGGGCGGCGTGAGATGCCGTTCACACGCCGGCCGATAGGTCGCGAACTGGCGGGGTGCGGCGGCGTTGAGGTCGCCGGCATACGCCGATGGCGCGACCGGTGTCAAAGCCGCGCCGGCGTCGGCAGGGGCGCCGGATACCCCGGAGCGGATCACCAGGCGCAGCGTGGACTCGCCTTCGGTGACCGCGTGTCGCTGCACAACGACGGGATGCGCGATCGGCTGAAACCGCTTGAACGCCTGCGCGCTAGACGCGTGCTCGTCCGTTGGATAGGCGGTCGAGGTTCCCGACAGATCGACGGTACGCATCCGCATCCGGTAGGCGGTGCCGTACCGCAGCTGAGGCAACGTCCCAGGCACCAGTGATGCCTGCGGTCTCAGATTCAAATCGCCGGGGAACGGGTCACCGGGACTGTCGGTGACCGGCGGATCACCGTCGGCCGGCGTCTCCCGTGGGATGTGGCTTCCCGGGCGTGCCACGGCCAGTGACCATCCATCCCAGCCGAGCAGCGCTTCGTGCAGGTATGCGGGAGGGTCGGCGACTGCGGGTGTCTGAGTGAGTGTGGCGCTCTTGAGGTAGGCCTCGTCGTCGACCGCGAGCCGCTCGGCATCGGTGGCCGCATCTACGTAGGAGACGTGGCGTTGCATGAGCGAGCGCCAAGCGGCGCCGTCGTGCACGTCGGCGCGATACCCGCGCACCAGGTCCTCGGCGAACAGGACGACCTCATTGCCCAGGTCGATGTTCCTGGCATTGTCTGCGGTCCTACCGATCCGCTGCTCCAATACCAGCGCGCGCTTCAACCGGGTCAGCGTGAAGCCGGTAGATCGCAGGGCGGGCAGGTCGGTGGCGACCGGGTCGTCGTCCTGTGCCGCCTGCGCGATCGGGTACACGTTGGCGATGCGTTGTTCGACCAGTAGCGCGGTGGAGTCGATATCGACTTGAGATAGGTGGTAGCGGTTGGGGTCGTCGAGCAGCAGCATGCCTTGGTGCAGGTCGCCGGTGTCGCTGACCGGCTGGAAATAGGGTGAGTCCACGACGGTGCGGGTGAGTGGTTGCAGCACCACGGCGTTGTCGGCGAGTAGGTCGTGCTCGAGGTAGGCGCGCAGGTCTGCGCCGGCGCCGACGAATCCGGGGTCGAGTTCGAATCCGATGATGATGCCAAGGCGACGCAGCAGCTGGGGGTGATCGGCCAGCGCCGCGAGCACACCGTGAAAGTCGAGCTTGTCGTTGTGCGGCGCCGCCGACTGGTAGTTGGGGTCGGGCTTCGGGTAGGTCGCGGCTTCTGGGTCGCGTGCCTCGGGGCGGTCGTAGAACCGGCGCGCCTCGGCGAGATCCAGTGCCGCGTTGTAGCTGTCGGCTATGGCCGCTGCGGGATCCAGCGCGGCGGTGGCGGGTGCGGGTCCGCCGTGTCCGAGTGCCCCCGGGGTGTCGCGGCGGCGTTCGCGGCGCTCAGCGATCGCGCGGTCGACCCGCGCGTCGATCCCTTGGCGCAGCTCGGCCGAGGCGGCGGCCCGCGTCGCGGCAGGCCACCCTTCCCGTCCGGTCGGTTCCTGCAGTGGGCGGTCACCGGTGATCTGCAGATATGCCGCGCCGAGGCTTCGCAGCCCGCCCGCCAACGGATCCGGATGATTGCCGCCGCTGCTGGCGGCCACCGCGTGGTAGAGCCCTTGCGCAGCTGCGAGGATCGACTGGGCGGGAAATGACCGGATCTCGGTGTCCGACAGGTCATTAAACGTCCACCCGGTGACGGGAAGGTCGGCGATGTAGTCCTGCCACAGCTCTGGGGTCAGGTCGGTCGTGTCGGGTGCGACGACGGTGCGCTGCCCGTTGGCGTTCTCCACGACGATCCGACTCTCGGCCACGACGTCGGGCCAGTTGGCGAATGCCGGGAAGTCGGATACGGTTTGGTCGGGCCCGTCCGGTGTGAGGCGCGGCGACACGAACAGCGCTGCACGCAGCTGGCCGTCGACGGTTTCGTCCTGCGGCAGGAATGCGAACACGGCGGACTGGGGCATCTCACACCTCGGCGAATGCTTGGCAGTAGCTGATCCAGGGGCACTCGGGCTCGACGTAGGGGCCCAGCGCATCGGCGAAGGTCGGGTCCCCCTTGGAGCCGGCGAACTTGCGTTCCGCCGAGATCGACACCGACCCGGAGAAGACCAGCACTTCGACCTCGACGGTGATGGTGGCGCGGCCGATGACCTTGCCTGAGCCGAATTCGTAGGTCAGGCCCATGTACATCTCGATGCACGCCGAGATGAGTCCCAGGACGTCGACCTCGCCGCGGATCCGCAGGTATCCCGTGAGCGACCCGTCGTCGGCCTGCAGCCGCAGGTAGACACCGGCCATGCAGGACACCGATCCGGATGCGACGCCGAAGTCGAGCGCCAGCGTCGCACCGAACTCGACAGCGGCTTCCAGCAGCACCATTTTCGTCGGACTCAATCGCAGGCCGAAGAAGCCACCCCCGCCGAGGAACAGCACCGCGACGGTGAACGGACGCTCGCGCGAGCAGAAGCAGAACCCCACGGTCGGGGCGTCGCCGATGAACGGCAGCTTCAGGTCGGCGGCCATCGACATGTTCGACAGGTTGAACACCCCG
>Ga0335074_10008996_pt1 | contig 13909 bp, 8 predicted proteins | sample Lox_Sample_23_FD_206715 | JGI IMG/M metagenome (GOLD analysis project Ga0335074, IMG submission 206715) | Soil microbial communities from Loxahatchee National Wildlife Refuge, Florida, United States - Lox_Sample_2.3 | ecosystem: Environmental > Terrestrial > Soil > Wetlands | place: USA: Florida...
AACGACATTTTTCCGGCGCGCTGGCTACTTTGCAATTGCCGCTGAGAAAAACCCGCGAGGGCGAGTCGCAGCAGCAAAAAATCCAAAGACTTTTGAGGACACGACCATGAAAAGCTTTCTCTCTCTCTCCCGCCGCCAGATGATGACCCGCGTTTCGCCCACGAATCTGGTATTTGGAATGAACAAAACGATCACCTGCGCAATTCTGGCGTTGGCTACTACCGCAGCCCTTGCCCAAAATGCCGATGAACCTTTCTTGCCCAACCCCGTCCGCAGCGTCTCCACGATTCCTTCGAATGGGGACGTAAATCCTTATGGTGTGGCGTTTGTTCCCAACACCTTCAATTTTGGATCGGGCATCCTGAAAAAGGGCGACCTGCTGGTTTCGAACTTCAATAACAAGAACAATCTTCAGGGAACGGGCACAACGATCATCCGAATCCCTACGAGCGGCAGCCCATCGGTCTTCTTCCAGGGCACAGCTCCTCTGGGTCTTTCCACCGGACTTGGGGTTCTGCAAGCCGGCCTGGTGCTGGTAACCAACCTGCCGACGACCGACGGGACATCGCAGACGGCGAAGCCTGGGTCTCTGTTGGTGATCAACAGCAGCGGGAAGCTGATCCAGACCATCACCAACCCGCAGATTGACGGCCCGTGGGATGCGACCTACGTAGACGGGGGCAACGTTGCGGCCGTCTTTATCGCCAACGCGCTGAACGGAACGGTGAGCCGGCTGGATTTCGCGGTCTCACCTTCGGGCCTCAGGCTTCTGAGCGCAGAGACGATTGCGTCGGGATACAAGCATCAACCTGACCCGGCAGCATTGTTCGACTCGCCTACGGGACTGGTCTACGACATTCGCAGAGATACGCTGTTCGTTGCGTCCAGCCTGGACAACATGGTCTTTGGCGTGCGCAGCGCGCTCGAGCGCAATGACAGCGCTGGTCCTGGAGTCATTGTGTACGAAGACAACACCCACCTGCACGGTGCGCTCGCCATGGCGCCGGCCCCGAACGACGACCTGCTGGTCACGAATAACGATGTGATCAATGCCGACCCAAACCAGCCCAGCGAGATCGTGGAGTTCACCAAGGATGGACAATTTGTGAAGGAGATCCCGGTCGACCCGAATCTGGGTGGATCGTTCGGCCTGGCAGTCAATCCCGGCCAGAACAGTACGATCTTTGGAGCCGTGGATGACAATTCGGCCACCATCACCATCTGGACGCTCAACAACGTCGAGTAATCCGCACGAAGGCCGCCCGCGCTAACCGGCGCGAGCGGCCTTTTCCTTTTTGACCGCGCCGTACTGCACAGCGGCCCTTCCCACGGTTCGATTACAATTCTCGCGAGTCAAGTTCCCTCTCCGAAAGGACACCTTTATGCGTCTGACCCCGAGGTTCACTGTTGCAGCTGCCATCGTCATACTTATGCCCGCGGTGTTCCCTGCCTTGGGCCAGGACGCTTCCCACCCGGTCGCCGGTGGAGGCATTACCGCGAAGGGTTGGCAAGGCCAGATCGACGAGCGCGCCGCGAAGGCCGGCCAAACCGTCAACGACACCAAGGTGACGGAGGAGGGCAAAGTGCTCCACGTGACGACCGGTCCGGCTGCCACTTTCTGGAATCCCAAAGATAAGGCGAGCGGAAATTACACCGTATCCGCGACGTTTACCGAACCGAAGTATATGAATCTGAACACTCACCCACACCCCTACGGCCTGGTGATTGCCGGTAACGACCTGGGAACGCCAAACCATAGCGAGCTGTATTGCGCGGCCTACGGCAACGGCACCTTCATCGTGCGCGGATTTGGACCGGAGCCATTTCAGATGAATGGCCACGGTGAAGAGAATGCCGCCGTTCATAAGGCCGCCGGCCCTGGAGAGCCGGTCACGCAAGAGATTGCTATGTCTGTGAAGGGCGATAAGGTCACGTGCGCGATTAACGGTACTGTGGTTGCCACGTACAACAAATCGGATTTGGTGGCGGATGGAAAGCTGAAATCGACCGATGGGGTTTATGGGATTCGCTTTGCTCACAATACTGACGGCACCGTCAGCGATTTGAAGATGACAAAGCCGTAGTGGCGGTTGGCGCTCGCCTATGCTGCCGGCGGCCATCCAGGCCGGCAACGCTCCCTTGGGTGTTCGGCGCGCCGGAGCCACCTCCCAGCCGGATACGCGCAACGGCGAATATGTTCCTCACCCGGCTCGCCATACTGACGGTCGGGTGAACCGCAGATCTCTCCACTTCGCTGCGCTTCGCTCGAGATGACAATTTTTGTGGGTAGTTGAGGGCGGCTGCCGGGGAATGCTCGATGGAGCAAGCGCCTGTAGTGGCACGATCTTTGTCGGGTCAGAAGGGCGCGCGCGACAGTAGCGCGCCTCCAGCGCTAAAACGATAACGAGGATTCGTGTCCCACCCCTTCCGGGCTGGGCTGACGTTTGGTTCCGGCCCACGGGCCTGGCGCTGCGTCTCGCGAAGCGCTCCTGTATTACATGCAGTTATCGGGCTTCAGTCTGCTGCAGGTACTGGATGTAACCCAGAAGCGCGCCCCAATGGTAGAACCGGTCGCTACTGGTCACGTCGTCTCCGGTTCCAGTGATGGCGTTGTAGTTTTCATGGACGTGACCGTTCTTTCTCCATTCCTGAAGAAAGAGGTCGTAGGACTTCTGCGCGAATTCGCGCGTGACGTCCGGGAAGTTGTAGTTTCGTAGGCCCAGGTAGACCAGGTAATTCATCGGTCCCCAGATGCGGCCACGCCAGTACTCCTGATCTTTGAAAGCGGGGTCGTCTCGGGCAATGGAGGGAATGACCCACTGCCCCCAGAATTCTTTTGGGTTCAGCAAGTGGTTCTTCACCATGAACTCAGCCTGTTGCGGCGTGGCTGCTTTGGCGAGCAGCGGGTAGAAGTTGGTCGGCGAAAGACGCTCGCTGAACTCACCCGTATGTAAATCCTTGTTGAGGAAAATACCGGTTTTGCTATCCCAAAGCGTGGCAAGTTTGGAACGGTAGCGGTCGCCGCGGGCGCGGATTTCCCTCGCCTGCCCAGTCTCGCCGAGAGTATCGGCGATCGTTGCCAGCGCATCGCAGTCTGCGATGTACATGCTCATGAGACCGACATCGGCGAACTCAAGCTTGTGGGATGCCGCATCGTACGTCGTGCTGTCATACATCGGACTGTTATCCAAACCGGATTCGAGGATGGCGCCCGCGCGTGTTCCCCGCGAGGTATCGTCCAGGTCAGCGGGCTGATTCTCGCCGTCGCTTCCCCAGGTCAGATAACCCTGGATGTCACGATGCTCGGCCCACCACTGGTTCCAGCGCAGCAGCGGTGTGAACGACTCTTTAAGGAACCACTTGTCATGGAATCGCTGGTAGATGCCTAGCACCGTGATGGAGCCGACAGGAGGTTCGGAGCGATCGGAGCTCTTCCAATTGCCGGAACGGGCGTAGTTCGGAACAAAGCCTTGCTGGGTCTCCTCGCGCAGAGTTTCAATCGCATTGGCATAGGCAAGGTCGCGATCTCCGATGGAGGCCATGGTCGCGGCAAAGAACGTATCCCAGTCGAAAATGACGTAACCGCCCCAGTTGACGCTCCAGACGCGAGAGACAGGAGAGATCACACGGCGCCCTTCCGGCTCGTAGATCGTGTCCCAGCCGAGGACGGTCTGAATGGCGTCCGCCACAGCCGCGGCCTTGCCCGCGGTGGCATTCGATTGCGTGTAGGCCGCGCTCGCGCGCTCGATGAGGGCCTTTATCTTGTCGATGCCGAGAGGAGTTCCAGTGCTGACTCCGACTGCCTTGGCGAAGTCCGTGGTGAAGTAAGCGCCTCCCAGCGGGAAGTTGGGATCGTCGTGGCCGGCGCACGTGCAGTAGACCTTCACGGTATGGAGGGGACTGTGAGCTTCTATATGATCGGACTCCCAAACGACGGAGCCGGGACGATTCCACAGATAGTTGACGGAAAAAGCGATGGTGGGCGGAACAACGGACAATGGCTGTGACGGAAGCGGAGTGGCGAGCATGACCAGGTTGTCGCCGTCATGGGCGGTCTGCAGGCGCAGGCTATGGCCCTTCCAGGAAAGACGCAGATCGGTGTAGCTGCCGCTCCAGGAATGAGGCCCGGGAAACACCTGCTCCGCTCCCTTGGTTTGCCGTCCAATGAGGGCATCGCCGAGATAGGCATCCTGAAACTCAGTGCTGTTGTGCTTTAGTCCCATATGGATTGCGAGCCCGTCAGGCAGGAGAACCTGCGTGGTCACGCTGTGGACGTCCCAGGTGTTCCAACCGGAAGCGAGGCGCTTTTGTAATTGCTGATATTCAGCTGAGCTCGGCATCTCTGGTCCAGCAGGCGCTTTGCGGGAAGTCAGTTCCTGAGCCAGCGAAGCGGAGCACGCGAGAGCAAGGAGAAATCCGCAGAATGCGCGGAGCGAGCGCGGAACGGTTTGTCTGTTAGAGTGCATGGCTATGGGATATTACATCCGATTTTTGGCCCCTCTGCTTTTGCTGGGTTCCCTGCGAGCCCAGACCACGCCTGCGCCGGCAGTGCCGGATTGGGCGCAGCCGGGTTCGCCCACACATAAGCAGGTTCCACCACCAGCGGACTTTCACCGGCCAAGCAGAAACTTCGACACGCCCATCGGCGTGTTCGAGGGGCAGTCTGACATCGGGGGAGCGGTCGTTCCGGGCAATGGCACTTACGATGCGGCCACTCGGCAGTACACGGTCACATCTGCCGGATACAACATCTGGTACTCGCGAGATGAGTTTCGTTTTCTGTGGAAGAAGATGTCAAGAGATGTTTCGCTGGCCGCGGACGCGACGTTCCCTAACCCGACCGGATACGGCGACCGCAAAGTAGTGCTGGTGATCCGGCAAAACCTTGAAGATGATTCCAAAGAAGCGATGATCGGCGAACACGGCACGGGGATGATCCACCTGGCGTGGCGCGCGGATAAGGGCGCGATGATGAAGGATGCGCAGTTCCGATTCGGCGGTACCCTGGCCGGCGTAAAGGCGAAGCGGATCGGGATCGAAAAGCATGGAGACTCGATCGCAATCTTTGTAAGCCTCACGGGCGAACCGATGCACCAGCTGGGACCGCCGATCACCCTGCACTTTGATGCGCCATTCTACGTTGGCATCGGATTCTGCTCCCATCAACCGGCCACTACGGATAGTGCGGTTTTCTCTGATGTAGTCCTCAAGGGCAAGGCCGGCGCCCTGCGCTGAGGCAATTATATTGGTTGACATAGTCAACTATATCGGCAAGACTGGCTGGTATGAAGCCAGCACAGATATCCGGCCAGGATTTGAGTGGCGAGATTGCCAGGTTTCGCCAGTTCAACCGCATGTACACGCGTTATATCGGAACTCTGAACGAGGGGCTGCTGAACAGCGAATACAGCCTGGCAGAGGCGCGTGTGCTCTATGAACTGGCAACGCGGACAGCACCCAAAGCCAGCGAGATTGCCGAAGGTCTGGGAATGGATCCCGGATATCTGAGCCGCCTGCTCGGCAAGTTCGAGCGCGACGGTCTGCTGGCCAGGAAGGCATCAGCCACCGATGGCCGCTTTGCGGAATTGATGCTCAGCGCGCGTGGACGGTCGGTTTTCAGGAAGCTGAATGCGCTCTCGGATGAGCAGGCACACGGCGTACTTCAGGGCCTGGCGCCGGAGGCTCGTACCGAGTTGATTCGCTGCATGGGATCCATCGAAAGCACTCTGCTGCAGACGGACCGCAAACCCATGCCTTATGTCTTGCGCCCTCATCGGGTCGGTGACATGGGCTGGATTGTCCATCGGGAAGGCCTGGGGTACGCAGAGCAGTACGGATGGGACGCGACGTTCGAAGCGCTGGCAGCGAAGATTGTTTCCGATTTCATTACCCACTTCGATCCTGACCGCGAACGCTGTTGGATCGCCGAGGCCGATGGCCAGAGTGTGGGGCACATTTTTCTGGTCAGGCATCCGGATCAACCGGACACAGCAAAACTTCGTTTGCTGTTTGTTGAGCCCTGCGCGCGCGGAACCGGCCTGGGCCAGGCTCTCGTCAACGAATGTGTACGATTTGCGCGGACGGCCGGCTATCGCAAGGTCGTTCTCTGGACGCAGAGCATTCTTACGGCAGCGCATCGTATTTACGAACGCGCGGGTTTCCACCTGGTTAAAGAAGAGCCGCACCGCAGTTTTGGCCACGATCTGATTGGCCAGGAGTGGGAGTTGGTTTTGGAATAGCCTCCTACGGCTTCAGAACTGCGCCCTAAGACCCAGCTGGATTTGGCGGACGTTGAGGGCGAAGTTGCTGTTGTTGATGCTGGTGACCTGCCCGAAGGGGGTGGAATACGGAGTCAACGTGTTACCAGCGCCGATGGTTTTGGATCCTGATTGGAGGATGTCGTTTACGAAGTATGCCGAGTAGTTGGCGGCGGTTACGTTGGGGTGATTGGCGAGATTGAAGGCCTCACCGAAAAATTCCAGGCCATACCGCTCGCGGAAAAGGACGCGCTTCGAAATACGCATGTCGACGACGTAGGTTTCCGGGAGCTGGAATTCATTGCGATTGACGATCGGCACGCGGTTATTGGTGCTGGCGCCGGATCCATTGAAAGAGCCCGTATTCACAATTTTCTGGACCGCTTCGCCCGGAGTTACGGTGAGGGTGCTCGAGGACCCGCTGACGTTCATCGAATAAGGAAGTCCGGTCTGAGCGGCAAACGCGGGAGCCAGTTCAAAGTCGTTGGCGAGGTAGCCCCATGCGCCATGGAGATGCCACGGTGAGTTCACCACAGCAGCCATCACCAAGCGATTGGGAACGTTCTGGTTCGAATTTCCGTAGTCGAGACGAATGTTCGTGGGGTCAAACAGAGACGTCGCCGCAGCACCCGTGGTGTTGTTCTCGCCATAGTCGAGAGCGTGCGACCACGTGTAGTTGGCGTTGAACTCTACCGAATGAGAGAGCTGGTGCTTGAACTGCGCGACCAGCGCTTCATAGTTCGAAGTCACACCGCTGAAGATATCGGTAATCGAACTGAAGTTTGGATTGGGCCGCAGGTTACTGTTGGTCGTGGCAAAAAACGCATTTGTGGTAAACGTGGTCCCGTTACGCAGTGGCCCCTGCTGCTGAGGATCATTGACGGTAAAAGTGACCGGCGTAGGAGCCGGCAGGTTGGTGTCCACAAAGTTGGGCAGCCGTCGTCCCCAGGAACCGAGCCATGACAAGCTGAACACGTCGTGGTTTGTCATTTGCGTCTCGACGGTAAGGTCAGCCTGGTGGATGAGGGGAACCTTGAAGTTCGGGTCGAGATAATAGGCGGTTGCATTGCCGCTCGTGGCCCCGAGACATGTGGCCTGCTGGTCGGGAGCAACTACCTGCGGAAAGGACGGCGCGCACTTTTGTCCGGCATTGAACTGCGGATTGACCTGGCTGCCTGCGGCTCCCGTGCCGATCAGTGCCTGGTACAGTGTCGAATTGATAGCGCGGGCAAAGAACATGCCGTAACCGCCGCGCAAAATGGTTCTGCCGCTGCCGTAGACGTCATAGGCGAAACCAACCCGCGGTCCGAAATTGGTCTTCATGTCGTTAAGTTTTGAAGTTTGGGGCAGCAGAGGATTCGCAAGTTGCGGACTGGGAAAGGTTTCGTAATCCCACCGGATTCCCAGGGTCAAGCTGAGCCTGCGGCTGGCCTTCCACTCATCCTGGGCAAACAGAGAGTAGTCCCCGGTGGTGAATTGCAGGCCGGGCAAACCCGCTCCCTGATTGAAATACGTGTAATGAGTGGCCTTGGCGGCAGTGGCCGCACTGCTGGCGAGATAAGCGTCGGAGATATAGTTGCCAAGCAGCGTGTTACCGCTATATGTGTAGCCACCGAACTGGTTGTACAGATTCGACAGCAGATCGTAGGTGTGGATGTAGTCCCCGCCGAATTTGATGCTGTGGTTGCCACGGATCCAGTTGGCCGTGTCGGAAATCTGCCACCGGCGTTCGTCCGGGTAGGCGGCTCGAAGAAGGAATTGCGGGGTTCCGATCTGAAAGAATCCGCTAAGATAGACGTTGGTTGGCAGCCCCAGCGGATTCGTATAGGTGGGCGTCTTTACCAGAGTGCTGGTTTCGTATGGAGTTGGCGACTGGTTGGTTTCGTATTCGAAGTCGCGACCGTACATGTAACGAGCCTCGTTGCTCCAGGCCGAGGTAAATAAGGTGTCTAGCTTACCCACGATCCAGGTATCGCGGACGTAGTCGTTGCCGAAACTGGAAAGGCCGTATGCCACCGCAGGACTGGTTTGAATCCCGGCGGGCGAAGTCCACCGCATCCGGTTTGCTTCTACTGAAACGTGATTCTTCGAATTTACCTGCCAGTCGATCTTGGGAAAGTAGATGGTCTGGTCACCTGTGCGTGGCACCGTCCCGAGCGTGGATTGAAGCCCGGCAATGCCGGAGTTGTACACGTTGTAGGCTGCCCCATAATTCAGGCCCGTATTGGTTGCAATTTGACAGACGTTTGCATCCTGATAGGAGGGTGCCGCCGATCCGGTAGCGCCGCAGGTTTTTCCTCCCGGAAGCGTGGGGTCTGCGGCCGTGTAGAAATTGGCATTCGGGCTCGCACCGGTAATCGTCGCAGCCGCCGGGAAATCATGATAAAACTTATCGGCCGCGAAGAAAAAGAAGAGTCTGTTTCTCAAGATCGGGCCGCCCACCGCCAGGCCGTATTGGCGCCGGAGGTCTGTGGGCTTGAAGGGCAGCACCTGGTAGGTCGGAGGGTTGGCCGAGACCTCGACCGGATGCGTTACCGTGGAATTCGTGGCCGCCCAGTCACTATCGCGGAGAAGATAGTAGCCGACCCCATGGAAATCGTTGGTCCCGCTCTTGGTGATGGAATTTACGATGCCGCCTGCAGATCGGCCATATTCGACGGAATAGTTGGACGTGTTGACCTGAAATTCCTGAACCGATTCCTTGGCCGTGGAGTAGCCGGCGCGTGTGCGTCCCCGCTCTTCGGAAAAGAAGGCTTGATTATCATCAGTGCCATCGATGGTTACGTTATTGAGCAGGGTGCTCTGGCCGCGGAAACTCAGCAGCCCATATCCGTTTGAGTCATTGACTACGCCAGGCGTCAACAGCGCATAGCTGGACCAGCGATAGTTGCTGACCGGAAGGTCATGCAAGACCTTTTGATCGATGATGCCGGCGAAGTCAGGATTGGTGGTGTTCACCAGAGGAGCCGCGCCTGAAACTTCGACCGTTTGCGACGTGGAACCGACCTGCATGTGCGCATCGATGGTGGTCAGCAAGCCGACCTGTACAAGCACATCCGCGGATTTATAAGGCTCGAATCCCGAGGCAGTGATGGTAACTGTGTAGGTCCCGGGCTGAAGGTGGATCACACGGAAGTATCCCGCGTTGTCTGCCTTTGCGGTCTGCTCCGCATTGGTTGCATTTTCGTGAACCGTGATGGTCGCGCCGCTCACGATGGCGCCTGAGGCGTCGACCACGGTACCGCCCACAGCCCCATCTACGGCCGTTTGGGCGAGGGCGACGTTGCCCATCGCACCGCCAAGTAGCGTCACCAGAATAAGAGAACGGAACCGGTAGGTTCGAAGCATAGGCTCTCCTCAAAGGCATCTTGGGTCGTTCTTTTAACTGCTGGATCAGATATGCGGTGCGGCCGGCGTCGCGGTAGGCACACCTCGGCTTGCATCAACCTCAGTATAGTTACGGGCCATTGAAAGAAATATGGCAGAAATTTCTTACATCAATGTAAATTTCGATCGACAGAAAAGCTGAGTTCACCTGATGAACAAGGAGGCGTACCTCTGTACCGCCGATTAAGCAATTTGTACGGTTACGATCAGGGCGGGCAGACTAGTGAGCAGCCGTCGAGCGCCGGGCGCTTTGACGGGCAGGGCCAGTCGATTCGCGCACGACAAGCTTTGGAGCGACGGCGACTTCTGTCGCGGGTTTCGCCGCCGACGGGCCGAGTTGTTCGAGAAGCAGCTTCACCGCCAATTCGCCCATCTGCTGCAGTGGCTGGCGAATGGTCGTGAGGCTGGGAGTCTGAAAAGCTGCCTCTTTGATGTCATCGAACCCGACAACGGACACATCTTCAGGGACACGCAGGTGGACATCATGCAGTGCTCGAATGCAGCCGATGGCAGCCACGTCATTAAAGGACACAACCGCAGTGAAAGTGCGATGGTGCTCCAGGAGCTGCTTCACTACCGGATATCCCAGTTCCGGCGAAGTGAGATCCTCTTGCAGCTGAATCGTCATTTCAGGACGAATGGAGAGGCCCAGATCACGGGCCACTTCCACGATGCCCTCCCACCTTGCATCTGAGTCGGAACTGTAGGGCTGGCCGCGCATGAAGGCGATGGTGCGATGCCCGAGGTCATAAAGATGGCGAAGCGACAGCTCCGCCGCCTTCTTATGATCGAGCACGACATTGGTGACTCCACTCACGCGCTTATGGCCGGCGATAGCAACCACGGGCAGCGGGAGCTTGTGAGCGAGGTTGGTATCGATCGCGATGATGCCCTCGGCGCCGCGGCTGATGAGCATACGCGGGTATTGCTCAATCAGATCGGTACGGTGGCGGTGGTGGGCAATGAAGTAGAAGTAGTTCTCCTCCAGCAGCCGGTCGCCAATTCCGGTCATAACCTCGGCGTGGTAACCATCGGCGAGAACCGGAACCAGAATGCCTATGGTCATGGTGCGGCGGTTTCTCAGGGAGCGCGCGACAAAGCTGGGCTGGTAGTTGAATTTGAGCGCCGCCTTGCGAATTCGCTGCCGGGTTGCTTCGGGGATGGAGCGCCCGGGAACATCGTTCAGGACGACCGATATCGTCGTCGGGTCGAGATTCAGGTAGGCTGCCAGTGTCTTCAGACTGACGGGACGGTCCGCCTGTCCATCGGCGCTCTTGCGCTTGCCCATAACGCTGGTGCTTCCTTGTGTTGCTCCAAAAGATAGCAGCCGCTGGAGCTTTAGACAATAGATTGTCTACATTTGGCTTTTTGCAGAAACGATTCCCTGGCCTTCTTTCAGGAGGTAGAAGTGGTCCGCAGCCAGATTGGCGAGCGTCTCCACCTTTCCCGAGGGCCAGAAAATCTCGAGCTTGTCTACCTGCTCGTGATTGGCCAGGCCGAAGTGGATCCTCAGATCGTTTTGCGAAAGATAGCTTCCGCCGCTTCGAACCTCGTCCTGTTGAACCAGATCGCCTGCGGTGGCGCGGAGCCGGGTGTTGAGCCCCAGAGGACTGCCCTTCGTGGCCTCGACCTGGAAGCTGATCCAGTGGTTGCGAGGGCCGTGCTGAGGACGCAGGATCATGGGTCCGCCTTCCAGGTTCTCGACCACAATGTCCAGATGGCCATCGTTAAAGAGGTCGCCAACGGCCAGCCCACGGCTTACCTGCGGAACCTGCAAAGCATCGCCGGCCAGTTTGCTGATATCGCGAAAGGTCCCGTCGTGCTGGTTAAGGAAGAGCAGTTTCGGCTCGCGAAATTTGGTCCCGATTTCTTTGCTGTCCACCTGAGGATAGACGTGCCCATTGACCATGATCAGGTCGGGCCAGCCATCGTTGTCCAGGTCAAAGAAGGCGTCGCCCCAACCGACATAGGCAGTGGTGCTGCGAGCAATTCCTGAAGCATAGGAAACATCGGTAAAATTCAGGCCGCCGTCGTTGCGGTACAGGACGGCGTACTCTTCACTGAAGTGAGTGATGGCGATCGAGAACAAGCCCTTGTGTTCGTAGTCGCCCAGGGCCACACCCATATTCGCCTGCTCGCTGCCGTCAACATTCACGGCGACTCCCGAGTCGAGTGCTACCTCCGTGAAGTGGCCGTTACCCTGGTTGCGATAGAGATAATTCGGCTCGCCGTCGTTGGCGACAAACAGATCGAGGTGGCCGTCGTTGTCGAGGTCGCTCCAGACCGCCGTCAGGCCAAAGAATTTCTGCGGATCGTCGACGCCGGCAGCTTTCGCCATCTCCGTGAAGGTGCCGTTCCCGTTGTTGTGATAAAGAGCATCGGGCGATCCCTTGAGCCCACGAGGGCCGCACTGCACGGAGATACCGTGATATTGACAGGTGGGCTTGGAGCCGAATTCGGGAAGATCTTTGAGATCCAAATCGACGTAGTGGGCAACAAACAGGTCCTGCCAACCGTCGCCATCGTAGTCTCCAAAAGCCGCGCCCGTGGCCCAGCCGGAGTCTGTACTGAGGCCGGCTTTACTGGTCACATTGCTAAAAGTGCCATCGTGATTGTTCCGAAACAGTGTCACCCCGCCGAAGCAGGTCACCAGCAGATCGGGCCAGCCATCATTGTCGTAGTCTCCGACGGAGGCGCCCATAGCCCAGCAGGGGAAGCCCACGCCGGCCTTATCGGTAACGTCTGTGAAGGTGCCGTCGTGATTGTTGTGATAGAGCGCACTTTTGGCTTTGCGGCCGGCCAGGGCCATATCCACACTGGGCGCATTGGTCAGGTAGATATCAGGCCAACCATCACGGTCGTAGTCGATGAGAGCGACGCCGCCACTCATCGATTCCACGATGTACTTCTTCGCCGGGGAGGAAAGATGGTCGAATTGGACTCTGGTTGAGGCCGTAATGTCGATCAGTTGTGGGATGTTGGATCCCTTGGAGGCTTCGGCCGAAGATGAGGGATGAGGATCCGGCGTGGGTTTCGAATGCTGAGCCCATCCAGCGGCAATCAGGCAAAACACTGCCACAAGGACGCAAACCGGAGCAACGTTACCAAAGCTGTGAATTCTGCGCATCTCAGTTTTCCCCGGGCGGAACGGGCGCCGTTACTTATTCTCCTGTTCCTCAGCGGCTAATCCGGCAGGGTGGATCTGCATCTCCTTGAACGCTGCCTCCAGCTTCTCTTTCAACAGCTTGTATTTCTTGTACTCCTCGACCTCGTGTTGTGAGTCCGCGGTGCGTCCCATCTCACGGTAGAGAGTGCTGAGGCGAAAGTGAGCCGCGGCATTGGTGGGATCCAGCTGGACCGCTCGTTCGAGCACCGGAAGCGCGTTGGCCTGTTGGTTCATGGCGATCAGCGTCTTGGCTAATCCAAACTCCGCTTCCGCATCCGCCGGTTGCAGGTGCAGTGCGGCCTTGTAGTAGACAACCGCCTGAGAGGAATCGCCTTTTCGGCTCGCTATATCACCGAGTCTGGAATCCGCCTTCTCATCCATGGCGTTCTCGACAAGGGCTGCTTTGTATTCCGATTCTGCAGACGACTTGATTTTTGGATCTTCCGAGAGTGTGAGCAATTCTCCCAGCTCGAAATGGATGCCGGGGAGCTTGGGGTCAATTGCGAGGGCTTTCTGGTACTGCTCGCGGGCGCCGGCTGTGTTTCCTTGCCTTGCCTCTTCGTGCGCCATCACCATGTGCATCTGGGCTGAATCGGGAGCGGCGAGGGCGAGGCTGAGCATCGCTTCACCGGTCAGGTCGGAGTAAACGCGATAAGCAGCGTATAGCACAGCTGGGTTAGCCGGATCTGCCTGGCGCATGGCGTTGACCACAGTACTGGCCTTCTCCAATTCCTGGCTCGCCGTGTACAACTCGAGAAGTTCCAAGCCGATCTGTACCTTGAGCTTGGTCTCCGTGACTTCCGGAAACGAGGCCTCCAGGTGAGTGCGCGCCTGTTCCGCCTGGCCGGTGCGTTTCTCAGCCATGCCCAGCAACGCCTCGATCTTGCTCAGGTTCGGCTGTATTTCGAGGGCCGCCTGAAGGTGGGGCTGTGCCTTAACGTAGTCGCCCTGAAAGAAGAGCAGAACTCCGAGGTTTGCCTGCGCATCCAAATTTCTCGGTTGGAGTGCGACCACCGTTTGCAGTTCCGGGATGGCGAGGTCTGGCCGCCGCTGGTTCAGATATTGCTGGGCTAATCGGGAATGCTCAGAAGCCTGGTCA
>Ga0335074_10008999_pt1 | contig 13909 bp, 7 predicted proteins | sample Lox_Sample_23_FD_206715 | JGI IMG/M metagenome (GOLD analysis project Ga0335074, IMG submission 206715) | Soil microbial communities from Loxahatchee National Wildlife Refuge, Florida, United States - Lox_Sample_2.3 | ecosystem: Environmental > Terrestrial > Soil > Wetlands | place: USA: Florida...
TGCGGCGTGCTCCGCGCCCGGCATTTGCGAGGAATAAGAGGCAATGTCGAGTGAACGACCGATTCTGATCGTGGACGATGACAACGACCTGCGACTGACCCTGGCCGAGCAACTGGCCGTCGATGGCGAGTTCACCTCGGTCGAGGCGGCCACGCTCAGCGAGGCCGACCGACAACTTGGCGGCAAGGACTCGCGGTTCGACGCGATCATCCTGGACGTCACCCTGCCCGACGGCGACGGGCGGGATTTCTGCATGAGGCTGCGCCGGCAGGGCCACAAAATGCCGGTCATCATGCTCACCGGCTCGGATGCCGAGACCGACGTCGTACGCGGCCTCGATTCCGGTGCCAACGACTACATCGCCAAGCCGTTCCGGCTGGCCGAGCTGCTCGCCCGGCTGCGCGCCCAGCTTCGCATCTTCGAGAACAGCGAGGACGCGGTCTTCACTATCGGGCCGTACACGTTCCGCCCGTCGGCGAAACTGCTGCAGGACCCGATGAAGAACCGGCGCATCCGCCTGACCGAGAAGGAAGCCGCCATCCTCAAGTTCCTCTACCGGGCCGGCGATCACGCGGTGGCGCGCCAAGTGCTACTGAACGAGGTCTGGGGCTACAACGCCGCCGTCACCACCCACACTCTGGAGACGCATATCTACCGCCTGCGTCAGAAGATCGAACCCGATCCGGCCAATGCCCGCCTTCTGGTGACCGAGGGCGGCGGCTATCGCCTTGTCCCCGAAGGCGTGCCCGCCGCGTCAGTACCGGCCTGAAGCGATGCCCCCTCCCCTTGCGGAGGGGTCAGGGGGGAGGGGGGTCCCGGGAGCGAAGCCGCCGCTGCGCATGCCCCCTCCCCTTTGACCCCCTCCCCGCCAAAGGGAAGGTGAATCTTGTTGACCTCGAGGGGACGCGTGAACGAGCTCTATTGGCAGGACATCGTGCTCTGGTCGGAAACCTAGGGCGGGTTGGTCCGCCGCCTCGCCCAGGGACAGCGAGTGGATGGCGTGGATTGGGACGACGTCATCGAGGAGGTCGAGGACGTGGGCCGATTGGAAGCGCGCCGCCCGGTCGAGACGCTGTTGCTGCAGGCGCTGGTTCATCTGCTCAAGACGGCGGCGTGGCCCAACGCTCAGCCGTGCAAACGCTGGCGTTCCGGGATCGTCGGATTCCTTCTCCTTGCGAAGAGGAGCTTCGCTCCTTTCATGCGGCAGCGGATCAGCGTTGAAGAACCTTAGGGCGACGCGATGAAGCAGGTACACGCAACCACCGTAAGACGGACAGCGTCCCGGCCTATTGCCGGAACAGTGTCCGTTCACGCTTGGTGCGCGCCCGCCGGTGACAGGGATGCGCTGGAAGCGCAGCTATAGGCTCAGCTCAACGCAGACCGGCACGTGGTCTGAACCTTGCGGCCAGTCGCGTGCGTCCTTCAGCACGATCTGCCGGCGCAGCGCCCCGGTCAAATCGTGCGTCACCCAGATATGGTCGAGCCGTCGGCCGCGGTCGGATGCCCGCCAGTCCCAGTTGCGGTACGACCACCACGTGTAAAGCTTCCGGTCGGCCGGCACGAAATGCCGCACCGCGTCCGCGAAGCCCGTTTGCTGCCACGCGGTCAGCCCCTCGGTCTCGGGCGGCGTATGGCTGACGATGCGCAGAAGCTGCTTGTGGCTCCAGACATCATGTTCGAGCGGCGCGATATTCAGGTCGCCCACCAGCACGGCGCGGGCCAACCCCGTGCGAGCAGCGAACCACATGCGCGTCTCGGCAACGAAGTCGAGCTTGTGCGCGAATTTCGGGTTCTGCGCGCGATCCGGCAAGTCGCCGCCCGCGGGCACATAGAAATTGTGCAGCTCCACCGGCCCGCCCGGCGCCTCGAGCAAAACCGACAGATGCCGGCAGTCGCCCCTGGCGCACCAATCCGGAGCGAGCGACACCACCTCGATCGGAAGGCGCGACAGGATGGCGACGCCGTTGTAACCTTTCATGCCCCGGAACGCGACGTAGGGGAAACCAAGCCGGCCGGGCGCATCCGCCGGGAACAGCTCATCCGGGACCTTCGTCTCCTGCAGGCAGATGACGTCCGGCGTCAGGGCAGAGGTCAGCTTCTTGAGCAGCGGCAAACGCAGCCGAAGCGAGTTGATGTTCCAGGTGACGATTCGCAAAGGTGATCCGCCCTCGACTCCGAACGGTGAACGATACCGGGCCAATCACGCCCCGAACAGCGCGACGGCGAACCGGACTGGTCGCCGTGCGTTGGGCACAAATCAATGACAGGCTGCCACTCCCGGGCGGCTCACCGTGACTCCGCGTTTTGTGAGGTTCAGTCCGGCGCGTCTCCGCTCATTTTGCGTGGACGGCCAAGTCAAAGGAGTGAGCGGACGAATGGCGCCGAAGATCTACCATATGCACCCGCTCGTGGCCGGACCGCTCGCCGAATGGCCGCGACATCTGGCGCGCTGCCGTGCCATGGGGTTCGATTACGTCGGCTCGGCGCCGATGTTCGCCCCCGGCCGCGACGGCGACATATTCCTCTCCGCCGACCATGAGGCATTGCATCCGGCGCTCGGGTGGAATGGGCCGGCCGACGCCGGGATCGCCCGCTTGGCGGAGGACTGCGCCCGGCACGAACAGCGGCTGATCCTGGACCTTGTGCCCGACCGCGTGGCGATCGATGCGGCTATCCGTGCGCGCCAGCCGGCGTGGTTCGACATCGCCGAGCCAAGCGCCGAGCCGCCCGATCCGCGCCACAAGCCACGCTCCCGCGACGCTGCCGAGCCGCGCTACGACGCCGCCGAGCCGGCGTGCCGGCTCGGCGCTTGGTGGGCCGAGCGCCTGACGCGGCTCGCGCGCGCCGGCGCGGCCGGGTTCCGCTGCCTCCACCCGCACCACGTGCCCCCGGCGATCTGGCGCCAGATCATCGCCGAGGTCCGCGGCGTGGCGGCCGGCACGCTGTTCATCGCCTGGACGCCTGGTCTTCCGCGCGACGCCATCGCCCGATTGGCGGGCGTGGGTTTCGACTTCGTCGCCTCCTCGCTCGCCTGGTGGGATGCGCGCGCGAGCTGGCTGGTCGAGGAGGCGGACACGTTGAGGCAAGTCGCGCCGAGCATCGCGTCACCGGAGCCTTCGTTCACCGAGCGGCTGGCACCGCATGTCGACCCCGAGGCCGACCCCGCCATCGCCTATCGGCGGGCGCTACGCCTGGCGGCCGCCACTGCCAGCGGCTTATTCGTGCCGATGGGGTTCGAGTACGTCACCCGTCGCGCGTTCGACCCGGCGCGTGCGGCGCCGCAGGATTTCGAGCACGCGCGACAGGAGGCGCACAGCGACCTTAGTGACGAGATTCGGGCTGCCAACCGAATGGCAGACAAGATCGCCGCGCTCGGCGTCGATGGCGAGATGCGCGCGCTGACCGGACCCGAGGCGGCCGTGACCGCGCTGTTGCGCGCCGACGCGCCGGATGTGAGGCGCGCGGACCACGCGGTGGTTGTGGTTGCCAATCCGGCCTTGACGCGGGCGGCGCGCCTGGACGACCTGCCGCTGCTGCACCTGCCGGTCACGGCGGGAGCCGCGTTCGGACCGCCCGCTCGCGCCGACGGCGAGCTCGACCTGCGCTCCCCGCTCGCGCCTGGTGAAGTGCGCGTCTTTCGCTATGACCGGGCCCAACCGGTCATCGAGCCGCGGGTTCGCGGCACCGCCGGGGCTGTGGAGGCCGCCGCGGCCCCGCGCATCGTCATCGAGGCTGTCGCGCCGGCGGTGGATGGCAGGCGGTTCGCGGTGAAGCGCCTGGCGGGCGAAACGATCACCGTCGCGGCGGATATCTTCGCCGACGGACACGAGATGCTGGGCGCCGCACTGATGTGGCGGGCGGCCGATGACAGTGCCTGGCAGCGCGAATCCATGCGGACGACGGTCAACGATCGCTGGGAGGCGAGCTTCACCCCGGTCCGCATCGGCCGGCACTGGTTCACCATCGAGGCCTGGTGGGACGAATGGCGATCGCTGCGGCGCGATATGATCCGCAAGCGCGAAGCGGGACAGGATGTCGCGGCCGAGATCGAAGAGGGCATCCAGCTTCTGCGCCGAATCGCCGCTGAGGTGGTGTCCGCGGGACCATTGCACGCGATACTGCGGCGACTGGACGGCGTCGCCCCCGCGGATCGCATCGATATGCTGGTTTCCGAAGAGACAGTGGCCGCGGTCGATGCCGCCGGGCACCGTCCGTTCGCCGTCCGCCATGCCGAGCTGCCGCTGCATGCCGACCGCGCACAGGCGGCATTCGCCAGTTGGTACGAGATGTTCCCGCGCTCGGCGACGCGCGATCCGGCGAGGCACGGCACGTTCGACGACGTGATCGCGGAATTGCCGCGCATCCGCGACCTTGGCTTCGACGTGCTGTATTTCCCGCCCATCCACCCAATCGGTCACACCAACCGCAAGGGCCGCAACAATGCGCTGCGGGCCGAGCCGGGCGACCTGGGCAGCCCCTATGCGATCGGCGACGAGGGCGGCGGGCACGATGCGATCCTGCCGGCGCTGGGGACACTCGCGGACTTCCGCCGGCTGCTTTCCGCGGCGTGGGCGCACCGGTTGGAGGTCGCGATCGATTTCGCCATCCAATGCTCGCTCGATCACCCGTGGATCAAGCAGCATCCGCAGTGGTTCCGCTGGCGCCCCGACGGGTCGGTGCGGTACGCGGAGAACCCGCCGAAGAAATACGAGGACATCGTCAACGTCGATTTCTATTCGCCGGCGGCGATCCCCGACCTGTGGCTGTCGCTGCGCGACGTGGTGCTGTTCTGGGTGGATCAGGGCGTGCGGATCTTCCGGGTGGACAATCCGCACACCAAGCCGCTGCCGTTCTGGGAATGGATGATCGCGGATATCCGCGCGAGGGATCCTGGTGTCATTTTTCTGTCCGAAGCCTTTACCCGGCCGAAGCTGATGTACCGGCTGGCCAAGCTCGGTTTCACGCAGTCCTACACGTACTTTACCTGGCGCAACTCCAAGCTCGAGATCATGGAGTACATCACCGAACTCAATTCCCTGCCGGTGAGCGAGTTCTTCCGGCCGAACTTCTTTGTCAACACGCCGGACATCAATCCGTATTTCCTGCAGACCTCGGGCCGCGCCGGCTTTTTGATCCGGGCGGTGCTGGCGACGACGCTGGCCGGGCTGTGGGGGATGTATTCCGGCTTCGAGCTGTGCGAAGCGGCCCCGCTGCCGGGGCGCGAGGAGTACCTCGATTCCGAGAAATACGAGATCCGGGTGCGCGACTGGCACGCACCAGGAAATATTGCCGCCGAGATCGCCGCGCTCAACCGTATCCGCCGTACCAACTCGGTGCTGCAGACCCATCTGGGCGTGCGATTCTACAACGCATTCAACGACCAGGTGCTGCTGTATGGAAAGATGGCGCGGGGTGGCCGCGCGATGGTACTGGTAGCGTTGAGCCTCGATCCGCATCATGTTCAGGAAGCGGGGATCGAGATCCCTCTATGGGAGTGGGGCTTGCCGGACAATGGCGCTCTTGCCGCCGAGGATCTGATGCGCAACCACCGGTTCACCTGGATCGGCAAAAACCAGATCGTCCGGCTCGATCCCGGCGAGATGCCCTTCTGCATCTGGCGTATCGCACCGGTGGGGGCGCCGGCATGAACGCACCACTCGCCACGCCACTGCCCTTTGTGGCTGCGCCATCGGCCGATGACGACCGGCTGTGGTACAAGGACGCCGTCATCTATCAGATGCACGTCAAGTCGTTCTTCGATGCCAACAACGACGGGGTCGGCGATTTCGCCGGTCTGTTGTCGAGGCTCGACTATATCGCCTCGCTCGGCGTGACCGCGATCTGGCTGCTGCCGTTCTATCCCTCGCCTCGCGTGGACGATGGCTACGACATCAGCGACTACCGCGGCGTGCATCCCGAATATGGCACGCTGCCGGACGTGAAACGCTTGATCGCGGAGGCGCACGCCCGCGGTATCCGCGTGATCACCGAGCTGGTGATCAACCACACCTCGGACCAGCATCCGTGGTTTCAGCGTGCCCGGCAGGCAAAGCCCGGCTCGTCGAACCGCAACTTCTATGTGTGGTCCGATACGGATCATAAATATGCCGGTACCCGCATCATCTTCATCGACACGGAGCGATCCAACTGGACGTGGGATGATACCGCGGGTGCGTATTACTGGCATCGCTTCTATTCGCATCAGCCGGACCTTAATTTCGACAATCCGCGCGTGATGAAGGAAGTGCTTTCGGTGATGCGCTACTGGCTGGCGATGGGCGTCGATGGGTTGCGGCTCGACGCAGTGCCGTACTTGGTCGAACGCGAAGGCACCAGCAGCGAGAACCTGCCGGAGACACACGAGGTATTGCGGAAGATCCGCGCCGAAGTCGATGCGTCGTTTCCCGATCGCATGCTGCTGGCCGAGGCAAATCAGTGGCCCGAGGATACCAAGGAGTATTTCGGCAACGGCGACGAATGCCACATGGCATTCCACTTCCCACTGATGCCGCGGATGTACATGGCGATCGCGCGCGAGGACCGGTTCCCGATCACCGACATTCTTCGTCAGACTCCCGACATTCCTGCGAACTGCCAGTGGGCGATCTTCCTGCGCAACCACGACGAGCTAACCCTGGAGATGGTCACCAATTCCGAGCGTGATTATCTGTGGGAGACTTATGCCGCCGACCGTCGTGCCAGGCTCAATCTTGGCATCCGGCGCCGCCTTTCGCCGCTGCTGGAGCACGACCGCCGACGCATCGAGCTGATGAACTACCTGTTGCTGTCGATGCCTGGCACGCCGGTGATCTATTACGGCGACGAGATCGGCATGGGCGACAACATCCATCTCGGCGACCGCAACGGGGTACGCACGCCGATGCAGTGGTCACCCGACCGCAATGGTGGTTTCTCTCGTGCCGATCCGGCCTCGCTGGTGCTGCCACCGGTCATGGACCCGATCTATGGCTATGAGGCGGTCAATGTGGAGGCGCAGACCCGCGACCCGCATTCGCTGCTGAACTGGATGCGGCGCGTGCTGGCGGTGCGGCGGCAGCACCGTGCCTTCGGTCGCGGCGACTTCCGGCTGCTGTATCCGAAGAACCGGAAGATTCTCGCGTATCTGCGTTCGTATTGTGAGGAGACGCTGCTATGCGTCGCCAACCTTGCGCGCACGCCGCAGGCGGTGGAACTTGATCTGGCGGAATTCTCCGGACGGTTTCCGGTTGAGCTGGATGGTGCGTCAGTGTTCCCGCCGATCGGTCAACTGACGTATTTGCTGACGCTGCCGCCTTATGGTTTCTACTGGTTTCTTCTGGCCAGGGAGGTCGACTGGCCGTCCTGGCATACACCCGCGCCGGAGCCCATGCCTGACCATCAGACGATCGTTTTACGTGGCTCGCTGTCCGATGCACTCGCCTTGGCGCGAGCGCCGATGGAACGGGACATCCTGCCCACCTACCTCGCAAAGCGCCGTTGGTTCTCAGCCAAGGACCAGACGCTCGGCACGGTTCGCGTGGCGTTGCTCCCGCGGTTGGTGAATGCCGAGCGTGACGTGCTGCTGGCGGAGGTCGAGACCGAACTCTCGGGCGGAACGGCGCGTTGGTTCTTGCCGCTGTCTGTCTATTGGGAGGATGAGCCGACCGCGGCGCTGCCAGCGCAGCTTGCGTTGGCACGGGTGCGCCATCGCAGCCGGGTCGGTCTGCTGACCGATGGGTTCGCGGTCCCGGCTTTCGTCCGCGCAATGATGACGGGGTTTGCCGAAGGCCGGCAAATCGCCACCGAAGACGGTGAGCTGCGCTTCGAGCCGAGCTATCGCATGCGGGAGGCCAATATCGCCCCGGATGCCCCGATCAACTGGCTGTCCGCCGAGCAGTCCAACAGCTCGCTGGTGGTCGGCGAGGTGGCGATGCTGAAGATCTTCCGCCGGATTGTCGGCGGCCCGCATCCCGAGGCCGAGATGGGGCGCTACCTGACCGAGCAGGGCTTTGCCGGAATACCGCCACTGTTAGGAGAACTGGTGCGTATCGGCGCCGACGGCACGCGGCACACGTTGGCGGTTGCTCAGGGTTTCATCCGGAACCAGGGCGACGGCTGGAGCTGGACGCTGGAGTGGCTGATGCGCGGCCTGTCGGATCTCGACGCCGAAGGCGATCTTGGCGCATCGCCGCACGAGCATTTCGAGGATTACGAGGCGATTGCCACTCTGCTGGGACGCCGGCTTGGCGAAATGCATGCGGCGCTCGCGCAACCGTCCGACGATCCGGCGTTTGCACCGATGACGGCCGACCCAGACCGCGTGCGCGGCTGGATCGAGCAGGTAACCGGCCAGCTCGACGCTGCTTATCGTGCGATCGACGCACAACGCGAGCTGGAGGAGGCGACGGCAGCGCAGGCGGCGTTTCTGCGCTCCATGCGCGAGCCGTTGCTCTCCGCGGTGCGCGATGCGGCACAGCGTGGTCTGGGCACAAAGTTGACTCGGGTGCATGGCGATTTGCATCTCGGTCAGACGCTGGTGGCCAGCGGCGAGATCTACATCATCGACTTCGAGGGCGAGCCGGCGCGCACGCTCGAGGAGCGGCGTGCCAAGGCGAGTCCGCTCAAGGACGTGGCGGGCGTGCTGCGGTCCTTCGATTACGCCGCCGCCGTCGTGCAGCGAAAGAGTCGCGAGAGCCACGCACATCTTCCCGACGCTCGGCGCGACGGTTTCCTTGCGGCGTTCATCGAGCGGGCTAACGCTTGCTTCCTGGCGGGTTATCGTGCGGTCGCCGACACGTCGGCCGATGCCGCGAGCACCGCGTTGCTCGACCTGTTCCTCATCGAGAAGGCGGCCTATGAGGTGGTATACGAATCAGCCAATCGACCGGGATGGATCGACGTGCCACTGCACGGCTTGGCGCGCCTTGCCGATCGGCTGGTCGGCACAGTGAAGCAGGCAGCCGATGACTGACCAACTCCTTCAGGAAGCCCCGCCGCTCGACGCTTCGGCGGCGGATGCGCTTGGCAATGCGCGTATTGTTGATCCGTTCGCGGTGCTGGGGCCGCACGATGTGGCTCAGGGCCGGATAGTGCGTGCATACCTGCCGGGCGCGGATCGGGTCGAAGTGGTATCGCGCGAGAGTGGCCACGTGATTGGCACGCTTCTTCCTGCCGAGCCACACGGCTTGTTTGCCGGCCGCGTCGAGTGCGCCGAGCCCTATCTGCTGCGCATCACCTGGCCGCTCGCCGTGCAGGAAACCGAGGACCCGTATTCGTTTGGCCTGCTGCTGGGCGAGCTGGACCTTTATTTGTTCAACGAGGGCCGCCATTTCGAGCTGCCGCTTGCGCTGGGCGCGCGGCCAATGACGATCGACGGCGTCGCCGGCGTGCGGTTCGGCGTGTGGGCGCCGAATGCGCGTGCTGTATCCGTTGTCGGAGACTTCAATTCCTGGGACCGGCGACGGCATCCGATGCGCGTTCGCCACGGCTCCGGCGTGTGGGAGCTGTTCGTGCCACGCTTGGGGCCTGGCATGCGCTACAAATTCGCGATCGTCGGCCCTGACGGCACGGCGCTGCCGCTGAAGGCCGATCCGCTGGCGCGCGCCACCGAGCCCGCGCCGTCCACCGCTTCGGTGGTGGCCGATTGCCTGCCGTTCGTGTGGCACGATGAAGCCTGGATCGCTGCGCGCAGCGAAAAGCACCGCGTCGATGCGCCGATTGCGATTTACGAAGTGCATGCCGGATCCTGGCTGCGGCCCGATGCCGGTGATCCGAACCGCTTTTCGACCTGGGACGATCTCGCCGAGCGTCTGGTGCCGTACGTGCAAGACATGGGCTTCACGCATGTCGAGCTGATGCCGGTCGCCGAGCACCCGTTCACCGGTTCCTGGGGCTATCAGCCGCTGGGCCTCTTCGCGCCATCCGGACGCTATGGGCCGCCGGAGGGATTCGCCCGCTTCGTTGATGCGTGTCATCGCAATGGGATCGGCGTCATTATCGACTGGGTGCCGGCGCATTTCCCGACCGACGAGTGGGGGCTGGCGCGATTCGACGGCACCGCGCTTTATGAACATCTTGATCCCCGCGAAGGCTATCACCACGACTGGAACACGTTCATCTACAATCTCGGCCGACGTGAAGTGTCGGGTTTCCTGCTGGCCAGTGCGATCTATTGGCTGGAGCATTTCCATGTCGATGGGCTGCGCGTCGATGCCGTGGCATCGATGCTGTACCGCGATTACAGCCGCGCCGATGGGGAATGGATCCCGAACGTCCACGGCGGGCGCGAGAACCTGGAGGCGATCGACTTCCTGCGCCACCTGAACTCGGTGGTGCCGGAGCGTTGCCCCGGCACGATGACAATCGCCGAGGAGTCTACCGCCTGGCCCGGGGTTACGCGTGCCGTCGGCGAGGACGGCCTGGGCTTCAATTACAAATGGAACATGGGATGGATGCACGACACCCTGCACTACATGCAGGAGGATCCGGTTTATCGGAAATGGCACCACAACGAACTCACCTTTGGTCTGATCTATGCTTGGTCCGAACGCTTCATCCTCCCCCTGAGCCACGACGAAGTGGTGCACGGCAAGGGATCGCTGATCGGCAAAATGCCCGGCGACCGCTGGCAGAAACTCGCCAACCTGCGTGCCTACCTTGGTTTCATGTGGTCGCATCCAGGCAAGAAACTGCTGTTCATGGGCGGCGAGATCGCACAGGACCGGGAGTGGAGCCACGACCGGGAGATCGACTGGGCGCTTCTAGACGATCCTGCGCATCGCGGCGTCCAACGGTTGGTGCGGGACCTCAACCAGATCTATGTCACGGAACGGGCGCTGCATGAATACGACGCACATCCCGCGGGCTTTCGCTGGGTGATCGGCAACGATTCTGAAAATTCGGTGTTCGCCTATCTGCGATTCGGCGCCGGCGAAGTGCCGCCGATCTTGACGGTGTGCAACATGACACCGGTGCCGCGCCCCGGCTATCGCATCGGCGTGCCGCACCCGGGATGGTGGCATGAGCGGTTGAATACCGATTCCGCGTGGTATGGTGGATCCGACATGGGCAATGCGGGCGGCACGTCGACGGCACCAATCCCCGCTCATGGCGAGGAGCAGTCGATCGAGTTGACGCTGCCCCCGCTGGCAACAGTGCTGTTCCGACTCGGCGGCTGATCGGCGTGCACGGATTTGCCGACATACTCCTGGCGGGTAAGCCGTACCCGCTCGGCGCAACCTGGGATGGGCTCGGCGTCAATTTCGCCGTGTTTTCGGCGCATGCGGAGCGGATCGAGCTTTGCCTGTTCGATGGGTCCGGCCGGCACGAGACGGCTCGATTTATTCTGCCGGAGTTCACCGACCAGGTGTGGCACGGTTACCTGCCTGATGCGGGACCGGGCACGGTGTATGGCTATCGGGCGCACGGACCGTATGATCCGCGGCATGGCCACCGGTTCAACCCGCACAAGTTGCTGCTCGATCCTTATGCGCGTGGCGTGGCTGGGGAGTTGCACTGGTCAGATGCGCTGTATGGCTATCGGACGAATTCGCCGCGCGCGGATTTGTCGTACGACAGGCGGGACAGCGCTCCCTTCATGATCAAGGCTGTCGTTGTGAATGACTCATTCGTGTGGGACAATGATCGACCGCCGGATATCCCGTGGTCCGACACCGTCATCTATGAGTCACACGTGAAGGGGCTTACTGCGCAACGCGACGATATCGCCGTTGCTGTGCGCGGCACGTTCGCCGGGCTGGGCGCGCCGCCGGTGATCGAGCATCTGCGCCGAATCGGGATCACTGCAATCGAGCTTATGCCGGTGCATGCGTTCGTGCAGGATCGGCAACTGTTGCGCCGTGGACTGCGCAATTACTGGGGTTACAACACGCTCGGCTTTTTCTGCCCGGAACCTGCTTATCTGGCCAGCGGCTCGGCCGACGAGATGCGGGCCGCTGTGCGCCGGCTGCATGCTGCCGGGATCGAGGTGTTTCTGGACGTGGTCTATAATCACACGGCGGAAGGCGGCGCGGAAGGGCCGACGCTGTCGTTCCGCGGGTTGGATAATACCAGCTATTACCGGCTGGTGCACGACGATCCCCGTCGCTGCGTCAACGATACCGGATGCGGCAACACGGTGGACCTGAGCCAGCCGCGGGTCGTGCAAATGGTGATGGACTCGCTACGTTACTGGGTGACTTCGTTCCACGTGGATGGATTCCGGTTCGACCTGTCGCCGGTACTTGGCCGCGAGGCACATGGGTTCGACCCCGGTGCCGGCTTCTTCGATGCGGTGCTCCAGGATCCGGTGCTGTCGCGCGTGAAGCTGATCGCCGAACCCTGGGACGTTGGCCCGGGCGGGTATCAGCTTGGACGGCATCCGCCGGGTTGGGCCGAATGGAACGACCGGTTCCGCAACGGCGTGCGCCGGTTCTGGCGCGGCGACGCCGGTCAGCGGCCGGATTTCGCCGCACGGCTGGCCGGGTCGGCAGACCTGCTCGGCCATGGCGGGCGGCGGCCCTGGGCGTCAGTGAATTTCGCCGCCTGCCACGATGGTTTCACACTTCGCGACGTCGTCAGTTACAGCCAAAAGCACAACGAGGCCAACGGCGAGGGCAACAATGACGGGCCCGACGAGAACTACTCCGCCAATTGGGGTGTCGAGGGTCCCAGTGACGATCTCGCTATCGTTGCTGTCCGCGATCGGCTTCGCCGGGCGATGCTCGCCACGGTGTTTTTCGCCGAGGGCACACCGATGCTGCTGGCGGGCGATGAGTTTGGTCGCACGCAGTGCGGCAACAACAATCCCTACTGCCAGGACAATGAGACCACGTGGCTCGACTGGAAGTTGGCGGCTTCGCCTCGCGGCCGGGCTTTGGCCGACTTCGTCGCGCGACTGGCGGCGGTCCGGCGTGAGCACCCGGCGCTGCGCAACCACCGTTTCCTTTATGGTCGGCAGAAGCCGGCGCCAGGCGTGCTGGACATCGAATGGTTCGATGAGCGTGGCGCAATAATTCCTGCCGACGTGTGGAACAATCCGGAGGAGCGGACCTTAGTGCTGCGCCGTGCTATGCGGTTGCTGGACGGAAGCACAACAGTGCTCACCTTGATCCTGAACCCGACCGACGAGGATCGGGTGTTCACCTTGCCGCGGCCGGATCTGCCGACTCGAATCCTGATCGATACCGGGGCGCCAGACGAGCCGGAACACGAGTTGGAGCGTTCTGAGCTGATGGTCTCATGTCGTAGCGCGGTGCTGCTGCTGGGACTTCTCATAGAGGACCTCGCATGATCGCCGGTAGCCCCCCTTCCCTGCCGTTCGGCGCAATTGTGCTGGACGGCGGCCGTATTCGCTTTCGGCTGTGGGCGCCGGCGCAGCACGAAGTCGCGGTCGCATTCGAAACCGGCGCAAGCGTACCCATGCGGCATGATGGTGACTGGTTCGAAGCGGTTGCGCCCGGCGGCAACGGCACCCTCTACCGTTATCGGCTGAGCGACGGCACGCTGGTGCCCGACCCGGCCTCACGCTTTCAGCCAGCCGACGTGCACGGGCCGAGCGAAGTGATCGATCCCAGCGCCTATAACTGGCGGAATGAAGGCTGGCGCGGGCGGCCATGGCACGAGACGGTCCTGTACGAGCTGCATGCCGGCACCTTCGGTGGCTTTACCGGCGTGATGCGGGAGCTGCCTCGGTTGGCGGACCTTGGTGTCACGGCAGTGGAGCTGATGCCGATCAACGATTTTCCCGGTCGCCGCAACTGGGGCTATGATGGCGTGCTGCCGTTCGCGCCCGATTCCGCCTATGGGCGGCCGGAGGAGCTGAAGGCGCTGGTCGATGCCGCCCATGGCTATGGACTGATGATGTTCCTTGATGTCGTCTATAACCATTTCGGGCCGGATGGGAACTATCTCGGTCTCTACGCGCCCCAGA
>Ga0335074_10009000_pt1 | contig 13908 bp, 12 predicted proteins | sample Lox_Sample_23_FD_206715 | JGI IMG/M metagenome (GOLD analysis project Ga0335074, IMG submission 206715) | Soil microbial communities from Loxahatchee National Wildlife Refuge, Florida, United States - Lox_Sample_2.3 | ecosystem: Environmental > Terrestrial > Soil > Wetlands | place: USA...
CGCTGCATTTGCCTGATCGGGCACTGTAAACGTGATGGCGGCGCCCGTTGTTTACACGATTCGAGGCTGTGACGCGTGCGTAAAGCTTCTCAAGAAATGGGAAGCCGAGGGCGTGCAATACGATGAACGCCGCGTAGAGTTGAGTCAGGCGACGCTCGATGAAGCTCGCAAATTCGGCGATATGGTGCCGATCGTGGTGTGGCCGGATGGCCGCGTAGAACAGGGGTTCGAAGGCAGCCTGGGCTGTTTTATTTAACCGGCGGCTTCCAGCGCAGGATCGGTTTGCGCGCGGCGGTTACTTCGTCTACACGGCTGGTGCGGGTGTCGTGCGGCGCGGTAAGCACCAGATCCGGAGTCTCTTCCACTTCCTTCGCGATCGAAATCAGCGCGTCGACGAACAAGTCAAGCTCGGCTTTACTCTCCGTCTCGGTGGGCTCGATCATCATCGCGCCGGGAACGATCAGCGGAAAGCTGACGGTATAGGGATGGAATCCATAATCGATCAGGCGTTTGGCGATTTCGCCCGTGCGCACGCCATGCCTGGCTTGGCGCTCGTCGCTGAAGACGCATTCGTGCAGCGTGGGCGCCTGGTGCGGAAGCTTGTAATACGGCTCGAGCAAAACGCGCAGGTAATTCGCATTGAGCACGGCATCGAGAGTGGCGTTGCGCAGGCCGTCGCCGCCGTGGGCCAGGATGTAGGCCAGCGCGCGAATGTGCATCCCGATGTTGCCGTAGAACGCGCGGACACGTCCGATGGATTGCGGAAGATCGTAGTTCCAGGACCAGCCGTGCTCGGCGCGGGCGAGGCGCGGCTTTGGCAGGAACGGAATCAAGTGCTTCTTCACCGCGACCGGGCCGGACCCTGGCCCGCCTCCCCCATGCGGGGTCGAAAATGTTTTATGCAGGTTGAGGTGCATCACATCGGCGCCGAAATCGCCCGGCCGCGCGATGCCGACCAGCGCGTTCATGTTCGCGCCGTCCATGTAAAGCTGCGCGCCTTTGGCGTGCAGGATTTCCGCGATGCGCGTGATGTTTTCTTCGAAGACGCCGAGCGTGTTCGGGTTCGTGAGCATCAATGCTGCGACATCTTGGTCGACCGCGCGGGCGAGCTCGTCGACATCCACCATGCCGAGCGCATTGGATTTGATATTCTCGACCGCGTAGCCTGCCATCGCCGCGGTGGCGGGATTGGTTCCATGCGCGGAATCCGGGATGAGCAGCTTCTTGCGCGGATTGCCTTGTGATTCGAGCAGCGCCCGGACCATCAAGATGCCGGTAAACTCCCCGTGTGCGCCCGCCGCGGGCTGCAGGGTGACCGCGTCCATACCGGTGATCTCGGCCAGCGCCTGTTCGAGCGCCGCCATCACCTGCATAATTCCTTGCGCCAGTGTCTCGGGCTGATAGGGATGCGCCCAGGCGAGGCCTTCGATGCGCGCCACCTGTTCGTTCACGCGCGGGTTGTACTTCATGGTGCAAGAACCGAGCGGATAAAGGCCGAGATCGATCGCGTAGTTCTGCGCCGAGAGGCGCGTGAAATGCCGAATGGCTTCCACTTCGCTGACTTCGGGAAAATTCGCGATTTCGCCGCGGGTGTTTCCTCGGCCGAGCACGGAGGCGGCGTCGACGGCGGGAACATCGAGCGGCGGCAACTGGTAACCACGTTTGCCGGGCGAACTGCGCTCAAACAACAGCGCCTCATTTTGATTTACGTGCGGGCGGACTTTCTTGATCATTGGCCGAAGGCCTCCGCGACCAGGTCCATCTCTTCGCGGCGCGACATTTCCGTGGCGCAAAATAACATTCCATCGCCCAACTCGGGATAGAATCTCGCGAGTGGCAGGCCGCCGATGATCTTGCGCTCTAACAGCGATTCGTTGATCGCTTCGGGCGATTTCGCGGAAGCCACAAACTCGTTGAAAAACGGACCGGAGAATCGCTGCCGCAATTTGCCGGCAAGATAATGCGCCTTCGCCAGATTCTGTTCAGCGAGTTCGCGCAGACCTTGCTTGCCGTAGACCGTCATAAACACCGTGGCCATCAGCGCGACCAGCGCCTGGTTCGTGCAGATATTCGAGGTCGCCTTCTCGCGCCGGATATGCTGCTCCCGTGCGGCCAGCGTGAGACAGAACGCCCGATTCCCACGCGTATCCTTCGTTTCGCCGACAATGCGGCCGGGCATCTGACGCATGAATTTTTCCTTGGTCGCGATGATCCCGGCGAACGGACCGCCGTAGCTCGGCGAGATGGCGAACGATTGCAACTCGCCCGCAACGATATCGGCATCGCGCGGCGGCTCGAGCAACCCCAGCGAAACGGCTTCGGCGAAAACGAAGATCAGCAGTGCGCCGTGGCGATGCGCGATCTCGGCCACACGCGGCACGTCCTCGATCACGCCAAAGAAATTCGGGGATTGAATGATCACCGCCGCGGTTTCGCCGTCGATTTTCTGCTCCAGATCCGCCAGATCGAGTGCGCCCGTTTCGCGCGCATAATCGACTTCCGCGATCGGCATGCCCTGGTGCCGCGCGTACGTCGCGAGCACCTCGCGATATTCCGGATGCACCGTGCGAGCCACCAGAACGCGGTCGCGGCCGGTCAGCCGCATCGCCATCATGGCTGCTTCGGGCACCGCCGTCGATCCGTCGTACATGGACGCGTTGGCCACTTCCATGCCGGTCAACTGGCAGATCATGGTCTGGAATTCGAAGATCGTGGTGAGCGTCCCTTGCGAAATCTCGGCCTGATAAGGCGTGTAAGACGTCAGGAATTCCGAGCGCGAGACCACTGTATCCACCAGCACCGGCCGGTAGTGGCGATACACGCCCGCGCCGAGAAAAGATGCGTAGCCATCGGCGCATTCGGCGCCTCGCGCGCGGAACTGATCGATTATCTCGTACTCGGATTTGCCCGCGGGAATGTCCAGCGGCCGATTGAGCCGGACCTCCGCAGGAAGATGCGCAAACAGACTTTCGCGCGATTCAACGCCGAGCGCCGACAGCATCTCGCGGCGCTCGATTTCCGACTTCGGCAGATAGCGCACGAACGGAGCGATGCCGGGCGTTAGTGCCCGGTCTCCTCCTCGGCGACGTATTTTTCGTAATCCGCCGCGGAGAGCAGGCCCGAGATTTCATCGGGCGCCGACAGCTTGATCTTCACCAGCCAGCCATCGGCGTGCGGGCTTTCATTGAGCTTTTCGGGCGCCGTGGCGAGGGCGTCGTTAATCCCGACCACCTCACCCGAAACCGGCGCGTAAATGTCGGAGACGGCCTTCACCGATTCCACCGATCCCATGACCTTGCCTTTTTCGAGCGACGTTCCCATCTTCGGAAGATCGACGTAAACGATGTCTCCGAGCTGCTGCTGCGCATAATCGGTGATTCCAACCGTGCCGGTCCCGCCCGAAGCGCGGACCCATTCATGTTGCTTGGTGTAGTGCAGGTCTTCTGGATACATTTTTATTTGATCCGTTTGTAGAATGGCACGGAAACGGTGACCGCTTCCACGGGTTGATTGCGGACCACGATCTGGATCCGCTGGCCCGGCTTCGAACGTTCAGCCGGAAGATAGCACATTCCGATGTTCTTGTTGAGCGCGGGCGCCGGGCCGCCACTCGTTACCCAGCCCGCCGGCGAGCCATCGAGGAACACTTCGTAATCGTCGCGGCCGATCCCGCGGCCGGTCATCTCAAAACCGATGAGCTTACGTGTGACTCCATGCTCCTTCTGGCGCACAAGCGCGGCGCGGCCGATAAAGTCGCCTTTGTCGAGCTTCACGATCCAGCCGAGACCCGCTTCGAATGGAGTGATCGTGGCATGAATTTCGTGACCGTATAGCGCCATGCCGGCCTCCAGGCGCAGCGTATTGCGCGCACCGAGCCCACAAGGTTTGATGCCGAAATCCTGCCCGGCATCGAGGATCGTGTCCCAGATGCGCTCGGAATGTTCCGGCGCGAAATAAATCTCGAAGCCGTCTTCGCCCGTGTAGCCGGTGCGGGCGATGCGAGCGGGAATATCGGCGATCGCACCATCGACGAAGTGATAATATCCGATCGCGGCGAGATCCCCGCCAGCGAGTTTTTGCAGGGTTTCGAGCGCAAGCGGACCTTGGATCGCAAGCTGCGTGTACCTGTCGCTCGTCAATTCCGCTGTGGCCTGGAATCGCTGAACGCCCACCATGTGCTCGAAATCCTTCTGTTGATTGGACGCGTTTACACACAGGAAATAATGATCGCCCGCGATCTTGTGCACCAGAATATCGTCGACGAATCCGCCGTGCTCGTAAAGCAGTCCCGAATACTGCGCTTGACCGAGTTTCAGTTTGGCGGCGGAATTGGTGGTCAAGTAATCGGTCAGCGCACCCGCTTCCGGACCTTGAATCTCAATCTCGCCCATATGGCTCACGTCGAATAAACCGGCGGCGGTGCGTACCGCGCGATGTTCATCGATGATTCCGGAATACTGCAGCGGCATGTCCCAGCCGCCGAAATCGACCATTTTGGCGCCCAAGCGCCGATGCACGGAGTTGAGCGCGGTAGCTTTGAGACGTGCCGTAGGATGGGTCATGCACGTTTCTCTCACGCGCCGTTTCAATTCTAGCAAGCGCTAACTGGCAAAGCTGCGGACTGCGGAATCTTCGTCGGGATACACGTCGAACACCTGATAAAGCTTGGTGAGCTGCATCACGTCTTGCACTCTCGGCGCGAGCTTCATGAATTTCAGCTTCGCCCCTTGGCGCGTGGCGCTGGTGCAGGCGGCCACGAGCTCGCCCAGACCGCTGCTATCGATGTAATAAACTTCGGCCATATTGAGTAGAATTTTGGTCCGGCCGGCCGCGACCGTCTGCTGGATCAGCTCGCGCAGCTTCTGCGTTGCCTGACCGAGCGTGATGGGGCCTTGCAGGTGCAGGACGAACACGTCGCCCACTTCCCAGTCGAAGTACTCCAAGGCCATGCAGCGACGTTATCGCGGTTATACCGGCGTGTCAAACGAGGTGCCGGCGAGAGTCTGAGCGAGGCGTTCCACACCTGTCCCACACCGTTGACCAGGGGCCATAAGAGTTAAACTGAGGGCATGCTGTCCCGCATTCTGTTGTTCGCCGCGCTAGTGCTTCCTTTGACGGCCGCGCCACCGCTGACAACCCTGACCATCCAGGTGAAGAGCAAGGGTGGCAAACCGATTGAGGACGCCAGCGTGATCGTGAAATTTGTCAAAGGGCATTCCGTCGCAAAGTTTGGCAAGAGCATTCGCAAGGAGTGGGAATTGCGAACCAATCAGGAAGGCAGCGTTAAGATTCCCCCCATTCCGCAAGGGAACATTCTGATTCAGGTAATCGCCAAGGACTATCAGACGTTCGGGCAGGTTTTCAACATAACCGAAGAAAACAAAACGGTGGATATCGCGTTGAACCCGCCGCAGCCACAGTACACGGCGCACCCTGACAATTAACCCGCATCTGCTGTTGCAGGGAATCGACCCGCTACAATAGGAATCAGTGCTATTGGACCTGCACTTTTTTCCGGGGCTCTGTTTATTGATCCTCGGCCTGGGCCTTCAATTCTACATCGCAGGATGGCTGTTGAGCCGGTCTGGCAGCCGCGGCTGGATCTGGCTGGCCGTATCGGCATCCACGATTTTGCTCCTGCTCGGTTATCTTTTGGAGTTTCAGTGGGCGCAGCGTGTTTCACCCGTCCGTTGGTGGAGTTGAATCGAATGTGCCGCATTGGTGGAAACGATTTGGATGATCGGGGTGTCGGCAGCCTTGCTGATCTGGCGTCGGACGCCGCGGTTCGATCCTACGCGGCGCACGGTTCTACGAACGGCGGGCGCAGCGGTTGGCCTCTTGCCGGTAATTGGCACGGCTGTCGGATTTGTGCGCCGAAACCGGTTCCGGCTCTCGGAAGTTTCGGTACCGATTCCGAATCTGCCCCGGGATCTGGACGGCCTGCGCATCGTGCAGATCACTGATATTCACCTGAGTGAATTCTTGAGCGAGCGCGAATTGGCGATCGCTATTGACATGGCCAATGAGACAAAAGCTCACCTCGCGCTCGTGACCGGCGATCTGATCACGCGCTCTGGCGATCCGGTGGACGCATGCCTGCGGCAATTAGCCCGCGTTCGTGCCGATGCCGGCGTACTCGGATGCCTGGGCAATCACGAGGCCTATGCCGGAATCGAGAATTACGTCACCGCGCAAGGGCGGCGGATGGGGATCGAATTCCTGCGCAGCGAATCGAGGCTGCTGCGCTTCGGGAACGCCGCAATTAATTTCGCTGGTGTCGATTATCAAAGGATGCATTCGCCGTATCTGCGGGGTGCCGAGCGGCTGATCGTGCCCGGCGCGGTCAACGTGCTTCTCTCGCACAATCCGGATGTTTTTCCCGTGGCTGCCAAGCAAGGCTACGCGCTTACCATCGCCGGACACACGCACGGCGGCCAGGTGGACGTCGAGATATTGCATCAGCACCTGAATGTCGCCCGCTATTTCACGCCCTTTGTGCGGGGGCTCTATCGACATGAGAACTCGTCGGTGTATGTCTCTTGCGGCCTGGGCACCATCGGCGTGCCGGTCCGCATCGGCGCTCCGCCGGAGATTTCGGTTCTTCGCCTGTGCGCTACCTGATCCTCAGCGACATCCACGCGAATTGGGAGGCGCTCGGGGCGGTGCTGGCAAGCGCCCGCGCCGCGTACGATCGCATTGTTTGCTGCGGCGATCTGGTGGGCTATGGCGCCGACCCGGACGCGGTGGTGAAGTGGGTGCGCGGCAACGTCAGCAGCGTGATTCGTGGGAATCACGACAAGGCTTGTGCCGGCCTGGAGGATCTGGAATGGTTCAACCCCGTGGCGCGGGTCTCGGCGCTCTGGACGCAGACCGTGGTGCAGCCCGAGAACATCGAATATTTACGCGGCTTGCCGCAGGGGCCGGAGCGGGTCAACGGGTTTCAGATTCTGCACGGCTCCCCGCTCGACGAGGATGAATACGTTCTGTCGGAGCGCGACGTGGCCCAGGTGGCGCCTTATTTAGACTGCGATGTTTCGTTCTTCGGCCACACTCATGTGCAGGGAGCATTCCTCTGTCATCGCAATGGTGTGAAACGTCTGAGCGCTACGGATGCGGGCAACGGGCAGGAAATACTGGAGCTCGAAAAGGATGCCAATTACTTGATCAATCCCGGATCGGTGGGCCAGCCGCGTGATGGCGACCGGCGCGCCGCCTACGCCATCTACGAACCCGCAACCAGATTGGTGTCGCTGCGGCGGACCGAATACGACGTCGCCTCCGCGCAGAAAAAGATCATCGACGCAGGATTGCCGGAGCTCCTCGCATTGCGATTGTCCGCCGGGCTCTAACACATCGTTTTACGGTTGGCTCGCGGCCGTGTTCGTATTCTCGCGGATCGGCTACTACTTACTGGGCGTGCGCTTTGACGCCCGGCCCGTTCTGCACTACTTCCAGTTCATCGATCCCGAGTTACTAAAACATCGCCTCATTGAGAGCCTTTACTACTTACATGTTCAGCCGCCCGGCTGGGATCTCTATACCGGGATCGCGCTGAAGTTGTTCCCTAAGTCGTATCCAGTCGCGCTGCACGCGGTGCACTTCGTGCTCGGATTGGCAATGTGCCTGTTGATGTTTTACTTAATGCGAGCCCTGCGCGTAAATCGCTGGATCGCGTTCACGCTGGCGGCATGGTTCAGCGTGAGCCCCGGCGTGGTGTTGTTTGAAAACTACATGCTGTACGAATACATGGTCGCCTTCCTGCTTCTTGCGGCGGCCGCGGCTTTGTGGCGTTACGCGGCCACTGAATCGACGCGATGGTCGGCCATATTCTTCGGCGTTTTACTGGCCTTGGTGCTGATTCGGAACTTCTTCCACCTGATTTACATGGCGGGGATGCTCGCGGCCTTGCTCTGGATCTTCCAGGGCCGCGGCAAGCGGATTCTTCTCGCGGCTGCACTGCCCATGGCTTTGGTGCTCGCACTCTGCGCGAAAAATTGGTTTCTGTTCGGATCGTTTTCGGGCAGCACGTGGCTCGGGATGAACATGGATACGATCACGGCTCATCAACTCACGAGCGGCGAGGCGCAGGATCTGGTTCATCGCGGGGTGATCTCCCCGGTTTCGTTACTCGACGTCGGAACGCCCATCGCGCTTTACCGGCCGTACATAACAATGCCGGCGCGAACCGGAATTCCGGTGCTGGATGACTGCGTAACTTCGACCAAGGCCACCAACTTCAACTGCCTCGCATTTCGTCAAGTGCAGCGCACCTACACCCGCGATGGGCTCACGCTGCTCCGGACTTACCCCGTCGTGTATCTTCGCTCACTCGAAGCGGCGTGGTTCACTTACTTTTTGCCATCGGGGGATTTTCCATTCTTTGATTTGAACCGGCCGCGCATCCGGGGCGTCGATCGCGTCTGGAACGCTGTTTTCTTTGGCCAGTTCGAAGATGCCGGCAATCGCAAGGCGCTTCGGAGGCTCGCGGCGCAGAGTGGTCCCGCCGCGATGCTGCTTCGCACCGGCATCTTCCTGATGATCGGTTTGCCGGCGCTGTGGATCTGGGGCGTCAGTTACTTAGTCCGTGGTGTGCGCCGCAAGGCTTTCGATCGCGCCCACGCGGTCCTCATCGGATTCCTTCTCTTCAACATCATCTATGTGACAGCGATCGCAAATCTGTTGTCGAGTTTCGAAAACAACCGCTATCGCTTCCCGATCGATGCCTTCTACGTTGTGCTTCTCGGCCTCGCGCTCGATCGGCTTTGGCGCCGGCATCATGGTACGGCTACGGCTTGCAGAGGAGTTGTCGAAACGACGTTCCCGCTCGCGTCCAGCCGGTCGACCACATAGTAGAGCACGCGGTTCGGTAGGCTCGGGATCGTGATGGTGCAGGCCGCGCCATTGGCACACGCCTCGCGAGTTACCGTTTCATTAGTGAAGCTGTACGGATCGCTGGACGAGCCGCTCGGAATTTCAGTGGAGCAGTCCTGCTGATACGCTGTGCAGTGCAGCAGGTCGCCGCCGTTCTCCAGGTACCCGAAACGCGCCCGGATATTGCTCGCGAAAGCGACACCCTGGTAAGTCAGGGTGACCGGCACAAACGATGTACGATTCACGTTGTCGATCGGGAACGCCGGCGGAATCCGGTAGGCCAACCATTCGGTTCGCACGCCGTCCAACCAGTATCCAGGGCAAAACATGAACTGCGCATCCGCGCTGGGGCGGCAATTGCTGTATACATAAGCTGTCCCAGGATGCCCGTGCACATACCCGAACTTCCGCGTCGTGAGACCATTTACGTCGCTCAGGTCGATCCGGAACTCGATGCTTTGCCCGCTCCAGGGCGCCGGCTGATAAAGGCAGGGGATGGCCTGCGTGAATTGCGAGCTTGCGCACTGGGTTTTCAGATCCGCCATCGGCAGGCTCATGTACAAGCTTCCCCCGGACGAGCCTTCGACGCATTCGTTCGCATTGAATGCCCGGCAGTAACTCCAATTCGCTAAGTCGCCTGTATTCCCCGTCGCCGGGTTACTGAGATCGTGCATCAGGTATCGTCCCGCGAACCCAGCCAACCCAAGCCGCTTATAATCACTCGGCCCTGCTGCGCAACAATCACCTGCCACTTTGAATGTGTGGCCCGTTCCGCTTACTAATGTAAGCGACATCGTTCCAAACGGTTCGCCGCCGTTCGCCTCCGGACCTCCGCCTCCCGAAGGGTTAAAGTGCCGATAGTCCACAAAGAACGGTGGCATCGCCGCGTTCGGCGCATACGTCCCGCTGTTGTAGGATTGCGCCAGCGAATTGCTCGCGCCGTTATTGCTTCCTGCAAACTCAGGCCAGGAGGAGGCTGACGGCTGCATCGCCGTCCACAACAGGTTAGGAACCGTGGTCCCGACCGAGCCGATATAACGCCCGCCGTACCAAGTCTGCTGGTAGGAATAAAATCCGGCGCCGGTGGCCGGAGCGGCCGAACCATGCGACGAAAAGCGCAAAGGGTTGTTCTTCGTCCAAGTGTTGCTCGGGCTTGACGCGTCGAGTGCAACCGCATTTGTCGAGTAAGTGGGCGCCATGTACAGCCACCATGGGCTTGTGTGTGCGCTACCGCTCGTATCGTTCTTTGACCCGAAGAGCGGATACAAATAGTTGTATCCGGCCCATCGTAGCAACCATAGATTAATATCGGTCGCGCTATTATAAGTGACCGATAGGATAACCAGATTTTCGTTTTGATCACCAGCGTTGGTCAGTAACCAGTCGCCCGCTTGCAAGTCCTGCAGCTTTGACCAATTGCCGTTTGCTGTTCCGAACCCGGGCGTCGTGCACGGAAACTCCTGATTTTCCTTGTTGCCGTCGGGAAAGGCGTAAGTCGAGTTCGGATTCTGCTGGCAGGGCGGCGACGATACCTTCACTTCAACGCAATTCGTGGTCCCGGACAATGCGCCGTACGGCGCGATCAGGCTCGCGGGGCAAGTGTACGCTTCGCTGGTTCCGATGCTCGTGCTTTGCTGTGGCCCGCCGGAGCAGCCGCTGCAATCCCAAACGGCGTTCAACCCCGCCCCCGCGCGGTTTACCTCAGTCACGTTCATCTTGAAGGAATCCGGAAACACCAGGGTCGATTGGCCGGTGTCTTCCTGCGGATCGATCACCGCAAAGCGCCACGTTCCCATCGTCAGCACCGGCGCATCGTGCAGACCGCACCAGCGGCAATCGCCTTCATTCCAGCTATTGCGAATGCTTCGCAGCACGCCGCTCGCAGTATCAAAGGAAGCCATGATGCCAATGTGATTCTGCAAATTCTCCATGCTGGCGGAAAAATATCCACCGTCAAAGCCTGCCACCACGGGGCTGTTCATCCACCCCAGATCGAAACCCGGATGCGCCGGGCCAACCGATTGGCCAAGATAATTCAGCCCTGTTTGGTAGGCGCTGATCATCTGGGATTGAATGTCGTGTCCGATCGCAGAAGGCGTCAGATTCGTCCACTCGAAGCAGTCGTCGGCGATCGCCGTGTTGGGATTGTAATCGCCGTAACCCGGATACGGATGAAAAGCGACGTACCCCGCGCACCCCGCGAAGGACTCGTTGTAAGTCAACTTCCAGACCCGATTACTCGCGTCAATCGTATAAGCCGATGTTCCATCAATATTGTCAAAGAAGTAGCCGCTTATGCCGGTTGGCCCGTAAGGAACGCTATCGCCATTCGTATTGAGCCGCGAACTGCCCGCGGGTTTCGAAGCCATGGCGAGTAACCGCGTTTCCGCGCGTGCCGACCCATCGCTGTTAAACGGAATCCACAGCAGCAGCGCTGCACCGCCCGCGCTGTCAGCGACATTGGTCAAATATCCCGTCAACGGAGGATTCAGAGTGGTTGACCCGTCAGCTGTCTCCGTCACCTGCACGGAAGCTTGATTCATCATCGCCGTGTCGCCATTGCAACAAGCGCTCGGCATCGTCGCGTACGCGTAATTGACGCCCACGCTCACGCTAACGCTCGATCCGCTGTTCGACTTAGTGACAATTACGCCGAACGCGGCCCCCACATACGACACGCCGCTCAATGTTCCCGCATTTTCCTGGATGGTCAGCGCTGACGAGCTGCTAACACTGCTCACGTGATAGTAAGTGCCGTTGATCAGGATCGGAGTACCCGTAACCCAATCCGTGTCGAAATAGTTCTGGGTTCCGGCGGGAGTTTCGAGCGTCACCGTTTGCCCCGAGACGTTCACGGTCCCCGATGGCGGCACAACAAGATGATGCTGCGGCGTGAATCCCCACGATAAGAACGGAGCATTCACCGCTAACTGTGGATAAGTTCCTAGCTTCACCGGCGCGCCGGTGGAACAGGCGGACGTTGTCACCGCATTCCCCACCCCCGCTTGCCCCCCGTTGGTGGAAAGCTGCAAGGTGAGCGTCGTTCCGCTAGCCGACGCATTCCCGCAATAAACATCGAACGACAAATCGTCGACCGTACACTTGGGATACCAGCCCGCAAACGTCGTTCCCGCCGGACACGTGAAGTTGGCGAGGGGAAGAAACGCCCGGTCCGAAGAACCTCCCGAACCCACCGAATAGCTGGCCCCATTTGTCCCAATATTCCCGACGCTGGCCCATTTCCCCGTCCCGCTGGCGTCCAGCGGGACACCCAGAATACCCGCGTTCCCCGCCGCCAGACTGAGCGACGAAACGCTCATCATCCCCGGCGAAGTCGCTCGCCAAAACTCCATTCCCGTCACCGGATCGACGTACGATGTCGCTTGATTCGTCCAGTCAATCACTGGGTAATCCATATTCCCGAACTTGGCCGCGTTAAACGGAACCGGATCGGGCGCGGTGTTCCCCCAAGGGATCGACCGAGTTACAAACACCCCACTTACTTCGGCGTCAGCGCCGCAAGTTACTCCCACCCAGTAAGTGCCCGCGGCCGCCAGCGCATCGCTGCCGGTGCGTGTTCCCAGAACAAACACATGCAGATCGCCATCGATAATCGATCCCGCACGTGCATCCGTGTTTCCGTTGTCCGTCAGATCCGCAATGTTCGCGCGAAACGCCGCGCCCCGCGATGCCTGATACGTGCAGAATCCCGCCTGATCCGTCTGCACCGTAACCTTGGCCTGCATCTCGGTCGTGTCGATCGACACGATCGATGTGTTCGCGAGACAAGGCCCGGCAATCAATACCCAAAGTAAGTGTCGCATCGCTTTAGAAAGTCGATAACGCCGCCCGCCGCCACGTATTAGCTGCAGTGCATAAATAGAAATACGATCCATCGGTCGCCCAGGAACCCGTGGTGCACGCCGTGCTCGATGTCCCTGGCGCTGTAACCCGCAGCCCGATCACGGACGTATCGGCGCTCAATTGTGTCTTGCCGGAGATCTCGGTGCTCGTGATCCCCGGGCCCACCGTCACGCTCTTGGAGCTCAGAAACGCACGCTGATCCGCGCCCCCTGTCGCATCCCACGTCCCGCCGGTCGCCGACCACGTGAACAGCGGAATCGCATCCACCGGAAACGAAGTTACTCCGCTCAAAGCCGTGCACCCGCTATTGCACGTCGCGGTCACATTGGACCCCACGGTCAACGCACCCGCGCTCGAAACATACACCAGCGCCAGTCCGCTGCCCGCCGAAATCGTCGCCACGCCGCCCGTCCCGAACGAGTACACCAGGCTCCCAAACCGCACCACGCACGGCGTCGCGGTGGAGCAATTCGCTCCGATCGCGAGCGTGGTCGCGCTGGTTCGCGTTACTGCAAAATCGCCCAACTGGCTCGCCATGGACGCGGCCGGCGGCCCTTGCTCCAAGGTCCAAGTGTTCGTCGACGTGCAGCCGTACACATTCATTCCCGCTGTGGCGTCCACGCGGTAATACATTTCCCCTTGCCCGCACGTTGCCGGCAGCCCGGTGCCTAACTTGAATGGCTTGGTCGCGCTCGCTCCGGAAAAATCCACATCCCGGCTCTGCAGGCGCAAGTCGACTTGCGTCAATTGCCCGTACAGCGCGCCGGCAAACACCGCGATCCATAAACCTCGAAGAATCAACATGCGCTCGTGGCTCTCCTTTAGCGCCTACAGTCTCTCACTCGAATCGCAGGCGAACCGTCCATCCAGCGCCGCCGATTCGCGCAAACTTGATCGATTCATTCCGTTTGTGCCCGCGCCAAAAACTCTTCCGAGAAATGTGACCGCTGAAACCGCACTTACTCCCGAGACTTTGAAATCAACTCATTCCACTTCGCTCGGGACCACGGTCCTGTGGCATGCCCCCGCTCGCCCGCAGCCGTCGCCGAGCCCCATCGCCACCGCCGGATTCATCGTGTTTTGCATCTACCTGCTCTCCGGCTTCGCCAACGATTGGTCACTGCATTTGTTCGGCCTCAAGGCGTACTTGTCCACCGTCACGCTCGTTCTTCT
>Ga0335074_10009001_pt1 | contig 13907 bp, 16 predicted proteins | sample Lox_Sample_23_FD_206715 | JGI IMG/M metagenome (GOLD analysis project Ga0335074, IMG submission 206715) | Soil microbial communities from Loxahatchee National Wildlife Refuge, Florida, United States - Lox_Sample_2.3 | ecosystem: Environmental > Terrestrial > Soil > Wetlands | place: USA...
CGCGGCGTTAAGACGCAACACGACCTCGACGATCGCGCCCTCCCCGATCGCCTCCGCGCGCTGCACCGCCACCTTGACGGGCACGAGGTAGCGTCCGTCCCTGGGGAACACCGCAGTGGTGAATTCGGTGGCGCCGATGGTCACGCGGACCGGCACCTGGCCCCAGTAGATCAGGCCCCGGGCCGCCTCCTTCAGATCCTCGCTTTCCTCCGGCGTCATGGCCACGAACAGGTACGGCGCCGGTCCGCGCCACTCGATCACCTCGCCGGTGAAAGTCCACTCCATGCATCCATCATCGAAGACGTGCCCAGGCGCCGGGGACCCGGCTCCATGCCGGAAGCGTGTCAGCCTCACGTCCGTAGGCGCCCGCTCATGCCGCTCCGGGCCGCGGCTGGCTGGCCGGGCCCCGGGCTGCCCCCGGTCTCCCGCGAGATCGTGACCGACGACGCCCTAGCGGTCATCGACGCCCTGGCGCTGCTGACCGACCGGATCGACGGCGAGCTGCGCCAGCACGCCAAGGTCGGCCCGCGGGTCAAGGTCTTGGCCACGCTGCCCGGGGTGGGCCAGTTCACCGCCCTGGTCATGTTCGCCGAGATCGGCGATATCTCCCGCTTCCCCAATGCCCGCAAGCTGGCCAGCTGGGCCGGGCTGACCCCGACGGTCCGCGGCTCGGACCGGACCGTCCGGCACGGGCACATCCCGGACAGGGCTCGGCCTGGCTGCGGTGGGTGCTCAACCAGGTGGCCCAGACCGCCAAGCGCTCCCCGGAGTTCGCCGCCACCTACGCCGCCATCGCCAAACGCCGCGCGACGAAGATTGCCACCACCGCGATCTCCCGCAAGCTGATCACCCGCGCCTGGCACCTGCTCGCCGCCGAGGCGAGCACCCCCGCCGTCAGCGTGGCACCCGCTGCCACGACGGCCCCGCAGACCGGCTGGGTCACCAAGCCCCGGGCACGCTCGCTCTCGCGGCGTGAGCCGGCCACCGGCCGCGCTCGATCATCTGACTGAGCAGCCCGGTCCCCGGACACATGGTCATGGCGGCCGCGCACCAGCGCGGCGCCGGATGGGTGCTTGCGAGACCACTCCGCCAGCCAACGCCGGGGACACGACCCGCAAAACCTCTAGTACGAAAAGATCTTCCCCGCTTCGGCATGATCCGTCGCCGCTCGCCGGCGTCCAGCTCGTTCGTCCTTGCCGCTGCGCGGCTGCGGGCGCTCCAGCTTGACCCCTCCCGCGCGGCGACGTGAACCAGGCAACGGCGAGGAAGATCCCGAAGAAAGGTCAGGCCCAGCCCGGCGACATAATGCAAGGCCGCCGGGTAAATCTCCTATGCCCTCTTGACACCAATGGCCCTTCTTATGGGTGCCGCTGGCCGCGTGGTGGTTGCTGAGGTCGCATGGGCGGAGCCGCGTGCTACCCGGCACGGGTGAACGGGACGGCTGCTCGCCGGATGGCATGGCAGACTGGCCAGGTGGTCTTGTTCCGCCTCAACGGCGAGGTAAGTTCGGAGAACCTGAGCGCGATCCAGACGCTGCTGACGCAGCTCACCGGCGGCCAGGTCACTGCGATCCCAGCGGGCCTGCACGTGGAGGGCGCGATGGAAGGCAGTGATGCCCGCGAGGTGAATCGCCGGCTGCTATCGGCGCTGCGGCGTGTCGAGAAACGCACGCGGCTGCGTGCTGAATGGACCGCGGGCGGTACCACTTTCCGGTTCTTCGATTACGTACCCAAGTCGGAGCGACCCGCGTAAGCTCCGCCCGGCAACGGCACCCGGACCATGCGGTGCGGTCGCGACGACGACGACCCGGTGCACTAGATCCGCCACGGGGAGGCGGCGCCGTGCCTCGTCTTGCAGGTCGGCCAGATAGGCGTCGTCGCCCGGATCACCCAGGCTCAGGGCGACCTGGTAGACGCGGGTGAAGGCGTCATGCCACTCGGGCCTGGCTTGCATCTGGGATGTCGGCGAAGCCCGCGCCGCGCAACAGCTGCGGCCAGTCAATCCGTACTCTGCCCTGCAACCTGGCGTCGTCTGGGATCTTCGGCTGCCAGTTGGTCAGGACCAGCCGCCGGCCGGGCCGGAGGATCCGGCGTGCCTCGCCGGCGCCCGCGGCCGGAACGCCGAAGTGGAATGCGTCGATGCACACGGCGGCATCGGCACTTGCGTCCGGAAGCCCGGTATGGGTGAGATCACCGATGACGAACCGCGCCCGGCCGGCCAGCCCGAACAGCGCCGCCCGGTGCGTGGCCTGACCCACCGCTACGCGAGAAGTCCACTCCCACCAGCGAAACACCTGCTTCCCGCGCGAGCCACAGCCCCGGGCCGCCGCGTCCGCACGCCAAGTCGACAAGCACCTGTCCCGGTGAGAGATCCAAGGCGTGGACCACATGACGGAGCAGGCCAAGGGTGACAAAGGAGGTCGGCTCGATCTGGGCTGGCTACTCGGGCTCGGCCAGTGCTGGGAAACTAGCCCGCGGGGTTCGGACCGGTGTGCACCAATCTGCCCGCCCTGGCAGAGATCGGCTTCCAGGCCAACCGGCGTCTCCTGCACGCCCAGCGACTCAGCCACGACCCGGTCAACGGGGCCGGTACCCTCGCCTCCATCACCAGCCCGGTCAGCACCACAGCCGGCACCCGCGTTCCCGGGCTACGGTTCGGTGACCTGCGCGCGCACGCCCTGCTCGCCGCCTTGTGCGCCTTCAAGCTCCCGCCCCATGGTTTCGCCAACCGCGACCTGCGCCCCCTCATCGCGCAATTCCCCGGCACGACCCCCGAGGCCATCACCAGCGGGCAGATGAGCTATGACCTGCGGCGACTGCGCATGCATAGCCTCATCCAGCGCATCCCGCACACCCACCGCTACCAGGTCACCAGCACCGGGCTCACCCAGGCCATGTTCTTGACCCGGCTCCACGACGACCTCACCCGCCAGGCCGGGATAGCAGCCTGAACCAGCACCCGCCACCCCTATCCGGCTCACCACGTCAAACTTGACTCGATCATGACGACTTCAGTCGTCAAAGCCGGCTGTGCCGGCCTGGGGTCTGCGTCGCGGAAGCTGCTGGCTGCCCGGTAGGTTCGAGGCGTGGCTGAATCCGTTGATCTGGTGTTGTTCGATCTCGGCGGCGTACTCATTGAGGTAGCCGGCGTGCGCGCCATGCTGGAACTGACCGGCATCACGAGCGAGGAGGAACTGTGGCGGCGCTGGCTGACCTGCCGGTGGGTCCGCCGCTTCGAGAGCGGCAGCTGCTCCGAGACCGAATTCGCCGCCGGAGTGGTTGCCGACTGGCAGCTTGAACTCAGTGCATCATCGTTCTTGGAGGCATTCCGGGACTGGCCGACCGGGCCGCTGCCTGGAGCCGCAGAACTGGTTGCCCAGACCCGGGCGAGCGTCACCACGGGCTGCTTCAGCAACACCAACGCGCTGCACTGGCATGACCACATCGCCACATGGCCGCTGACGGGCCTGTTTGACCACCGGTTCCTCTCCTTCGAGCTGGGCCTCCTCAAGCCCGATATCGCAGCCTTCGCGCAGGTCGCAGACCAGCTGGAGATGCCCGCAGAGCGGGTGTTGTTCCTCGATGACAACGCGGTGAACGTCGCAGGTGCCGCGGCGGCAGGCTTTCAGGCCGCCCGCGCTGCCGGGGTCAACGAAGCCCGGCAGCGCCTTGTCGAAGCCGCTGTGCTCAGCGCTGCCGCAGAGGCGAAGTCCGTCGTCCCTGCGTCATCCACGCCAGCATCGCCGCCTCCTGCGCTACCACGCCCGGCGGCGAGCCGGCCCTTGTGACGATCACGAACTGCTAAACGACTTGGCCGGGACCCTGGGCCTACAGGTGGGTCAGCATCAGGTAGGTCACGCCCGAAAAGGCGCTCCAGCTTGACCCCTTCCGCGCGGCGACGTGAACCAGGCAACGGCGAGGAAGATCCCGAAGAAAAGTCAGGTCCAGCCCGGCGACATAATGCAAAGCCGCTGGGTAAATCTCCTATGCCCTCTTGACACCAATGGCCCTTATGGGTGCCGCACGTAGTTCGTCCGCCAGAGTCGGCCGGCCGTTGCGGGCGGTGGTCACGGAACCGTTCCGCGGGGCACGACCCACTGCGTCGGCTGGCTGGTGACCTGCGTGATGACGTCATAATCGCTGTCGTAGTGCAGAACGGTGACGCGTTCTCGTTCGGCCACGGCCGCGATCAGCAGGTCGGGCAGGCCCACCGCCCTCATGCGCCCGCTCCGCCATAGCGATGCCTGGATGTCAAGAGCGCGCCGCCAGTCCTCATCGAGTGTGGCTAGCCACTCATAGCCAGCATCGCGGTCGGCTCGCACCTGGCCGAATTCTGCGGTGCTGCGGGTTGCCCAGCCCAACTCGAACTCGATGACACCGCATGTAGCTACGACGCCGGACTCGATTAGCGGCACCAGGGCCGCGGCAACTACCTGATGGTGCAGGCGGGCGAGCGCGCTGGTGTCTGCCAGGTAGCGCGCTACCGCTGCCATCCGGCCCGCATCACGTCCTGGTCGTCAAGGTCGGGCAGGCCGTGGGAGGTGAGTCTTTGCAGATCGCGGCGCCGGGCCGCCAGCGCGGTGACCTCGCGGAGGGCGGCGTTGACGGTGTCCTTCTTGGTTGCGGTGCCCAGCGCCTGCTGAGCGGCAGCGAGGTACTCGTCGTCGATCTCGATGAGGGTCTTGGCCATCTTCGCCTCCTTCCTCCCCTGAATATATCTCACGGCATGCAAACTAGATATATTCACCCGCCGCGCCGGGGCACCCAGACCCGGAAGTCCTGCCGTTGCGGCTGCCAGGTGCAAGATACGAGCCTCGCCGAAGGTCCAGTGCAGCCGCACTGTCAAGGGCATGACGAATTCCACCGAACCGGCCTTCGTGCCCGGCGATCCCGCGGCACCGCTCACTGACTGGCTGCGCCTGGCAGTGGCCGCCTACCTGGCTCGCTTCAAGGGCTCCTGCCGCGAGCACACCGAATCTGACCTGCGCTGCTACCTGTCCTGGTGCGCCGAGCGGGGCCTGGATCCGCTAGCCGCGCGACGGCTGCACCTGGAGTTGTGCATCCGGTGGATGCAGGAAAGCCGCCGGTTCCGGCCTTCCACCGTCTCCCGGCGGTTCTCGGTCACGGCCGGGATCTACCGGACCTGCGTCCTGGACGGCATCCTGGAGCACTCACCCGCCGAGCACGTGCGCCGCCCGTCAGTCCCGGCCGAGTCACCCACCCTGGAGTTCACTCACCCGCAGTTCGAGGCCCTGCTCACCGCCGCCCGCCAACCGGCGCACCCGTGCGACTTCGCGCTGGTGGCCATGCTTGGCCTGCTCGGCCTGCGGATCTTCGAAGCCACCAGCGCGGACATCGCCGACCTCGGCGACGAGCACGGCCACCGGGTGCTGCGCGTATGCGGCAAAGGCGCCAAAGTGGTCCTGGTCCCGCTGCCGCCAGCCGCCGGCCGGGCCATCGACCGGGCAACCAGTAACCGGTCCCGCGGGCCAATCCTGCTCAACACCCGCGGCACCCGGATGGACCGGCACGCAGCTACCCGCCGCCTGCACCAGCTCGCCGAAAGCGCCGGCATCAGCGTGGCCAGGATGCGTTACGACCAGTTTGGAGCCGGAGTCGACTTGCGCGACGTGCAGATCGCCGCCCGCCACGCCGACCCGCGCACCACGATGCGGTACGACAGAGCCCGCCAGAACCTAGACCGCCACCCGAACTACATCCTCGCCGCCTTCATGGCCTCTGACACCTGACTCAGCCTGCGTCTCCCGGACCCAACCTCCGGGAGACGCACTGCATTGCCGCGTTGCGGGTTGGACTGGCGGTCGGCCCGGGTCTACTTCCTGGCCTTCTTGTACCCCTCGCAGGGACAGCCGGTGTCGGCCCTTACCGCCAGGTTGGCCTGTCTTTGCCGCCGTAGATGAACCAGGAACGGAATTCGACCGGTTTTACCGCTCATGCCCATATCGCGTCACGTCCGTCCCGGGATCGGGATCCAAGACCGTTGCCCGAGGGCATGCAGACCCCCGGCACTCTGCTGGCTGGCAGGGTGCCGCGTTAGCTCTGGGAAGCCTCCGCAGCCTTCACCAGGCCGGCCACGATGACCGGGTACAGGTTGCGCAGCGAGGGGTAGACCAGGCGGCCCATGATGGTCCGGTCCCACGATGCGCCCCAGCGGATGAGAGTTCCGTCGGGTGCCGGGGTCAGCGTGACCTCGGCCCGGTAATTGCGCACCGGGATGCCGCGCAGGACGGTGTAGGCCAGCCGCTTGCCGGGCTCGACGTCGAGGATTTCCTCCACCGAAACCGGATACCGGAACCCGTAGCGCTTTGACCCCTCCAGCCAGTAAACAGCGCCCTTCCCGTGCGCGGCCGGGTCGCCCTCGCTGCGGTAGCCGGCCTTGCGCCATGGTCCCCACTGCGGGAACACCATGGGGTCGCTGAGCAGGGACCAGACCACCTCGGGCGGCACATGGGCGGTCTGCTCGGCCGCGGCTTCCACCTTGTGCATAGACAGGTTCTACCGCCCGCGGGTCGGACCGGACAAGAGCGATCCGGAGCCTGATCACCTTCTGGCTGGAATAGGTCAATCGCCAGGCTGTCCTTGGCGGCCCCACCAACGGGCACGAGCGAACCGCGTAGAAGCCCAGGTCAGGAACCGCGGCGAGTAATGGAACATGCACGTTCCAAGATGACCTGGCATACCCGGTGCGACGGCTCACAGGACGCGTAACAGACGTACACCCGGGACAAGGCTGGTCAGCTCGCGTGTTACCACCGACGTCTGCCGAACCAAAGCCTCAGCACCCGGGGGCGGACCAGAAAGCGCGCCACGAACCCGGGCTCCTTATGCGCTGGGCTCACGGAGACCGACTAGGTCGTACCGCCAGAACGGCTCTGCATAGACCAGCGTCCCGGTCATCCACGGCTCATACGTCGGCAGCCTGATGACCTGGAAGCCGCCATCCGGAATGCGCAGCGATGGTTTACGGAACCCCAGATCTCCACCGGGCGCGAACCCGAAGCGTGAGTAATAGCCCGGATCCCCCTCCAGGAAGACCAGGGGGACGCCTCGCTCAGCAAGCGTCTTCAGCCCCTGCTGCACCAGGGCCGAGCCGATGCCGCGCCGATGGTAACCGGGCATGACCGCCAAAGGGCTGAGCACCTGCACCTCAACCAGCCGCCGTGGGGCGTCGAGCAGACTGCGGGTGAACATGGCGTGCCCGACGACCTGCCCGTCGTGCCCGGCAACCAGCGAGAGGCGGCTCATCGGCGTGATGGTCTCCCGCAGGGCATCGACCAGGTCGGCCACGACCAGGCCCTGGTCACCGAACGCCCGCTGGTGGATCTCCCGCACAGATTCTTTGTCACCCGGAAGTTCTTCGCGAAGATCCATGCCTGGATGGTAAGGACTCCTCCTAATAGCTCGCACGCGGTTTTTGAGCCCGCACGCGCCGAGTAACGTCACGTTCCGGTCAGGCAAAGGGCTCTCTGACGCGGCACGACGATGTGCCGGTAACCGGCCAGTCAGGGAAGCCGACGGACAATCTCGCTGGGATTCTCAACCGTCATCACGATCCGGTTGTAGTGCTGGCCGGCCAGGTCCAGGACGACCGCGGGACCGTGCCCGCGGCAGACCGCGAAGGTCAGCCCGAAACCGTCGTGGATGGTGCCGACCATCATCACGCCCGGCAAGCCGGTCCCGACCCCCACCCCGCGCCAGCCGATCCCGGCTATTGTCCCGCGCAGTTCCGCCAGCCCGTCCGGTACTTCCCGCGCGGCGATCACCGCGGTCCGCGGGACCGTGACATTGAAGTGCAGCGCCTCGAGTTTCTCCATGGCCGACAGACATACCGTGACCCTGCGCTGGTCAATCAACAGCCTGGCCACACGCTTCATTGTTCACTCACCCCGCCTGTCCCGTCACACCGGGGGAGTGGGCGGGCCACGTCCGCAGGCCGCGAGATGCCAGCCGTTCGCCCCGGCCGGCGCGCCGATGAGTTCACCCGCGCCCGGCCGTCCAACCTTGCGACAACTTCCCGGAGGCAGGCGCCCTCCGGTTCACGCGTGCCAAAGGAGATGTTGCTATGTCACAAACCCGCGTTCACGGCTACGCGGTCTCACTGGACGGCTTCGGCACCGGTGAGGGCCAGAACATCGACTCGCCCTTCGGGCACGCGCAAGGCCGTCTGCTGGAATGGTTCTTCGCCACCGGTACCGCCAGGGCCATACACGGCGAGACCGGGGGCAGCACCGGCGTCGATGACAAAATCATGCGCGACTGGGGGACGGGGATCGGCGCGGAGATCATGGGGCGCAACAAGTTCGGCCCGCAGCGCGGCCCGTGGACCGACGATGACTGGAAGGGCTGGTGGGGCGATGAGCCGCCCTTCCACACCCCGGTCTTCGTGCTCACCCATCACCCCAGGCCCTCCATTCCCATGAAGGGCGGTACCACCTTCCACTTCATCAACGCCAGCCCCGCCGAGGCCCTGGAAATAGCAAAGGAGGCCGCGGGTGGCCTGGACGTCCGCATCGGCGGCGGACCCACGAGCATTCGCGACTTCCTGGCCGCCGACCTGATCGACTTCATGCACGTCGCGGTGGTCCCCGTGATCCTCGGGCGCGGGGAGCGAGCCTGGGACGGCCTGGAGGGCCTTGAGCAGCGCTTCGAGGTAGAGTCGGCCAGCTCGCCGAGCGGCGTCACCCACCTCATATTCAGCCGCCGATAAGGTCCGCCACCGCGGCGATCCCCGGCTCAATCGCGCGCTCGCTGACGTTGCCGAACCCCAACACCAACTGCGGCGCCCCGCCGACCCCGCTGGCCCGGTATTTACTCATCCCGTACAGCCCCACCAGCCGTTCGCGCGCGGCCGCAACCACCGCCCGCTCATCGGCCGACTCATGCAGATGCGCGACGGCGTGAAACCCGGCCGCCAACCCAGTTAGCCGAACGCCGTGCGCATGGCGCGAGAGCGCCGCCACGAGGCACGTACGGCGCGCCGCATAGATCATGCGCATCCGCCGCAGGTGCCGGTCGTACCGCCCCGACTGGATCAGGGCGGCCAGCGCCAGCTGGTCCAGGGTGGCCGAGCCGCGGTCGCTGATCAGCTTCTCCGCCGCGACGGCGTCAGCCAGCGAGGGGGGAGCGAGCACCCAGCCGAGCCGCACGGCCGGGGCCAGGGCCTTGCTGGCCGTTCCGATCGTGAAGACACGCTCCGGGGCCAGCCCCTGCAGGACGCCGACGGGCTCCCGGTCGTAGCGGAACTCGGAGTCGTAGTCGTCCTCGACGATGAACGCCCCGTGACGGCTGGCCCAGTCCACCAGCGCGTGACGCCGGCTGGCCGCCAGCACGACGCCGGTGGGGGACTGGTGCGCCGGGGTAACCACCACGACCTGCGCGCCGCTCGCCTCAAGCGCCGCGACGTCCACGCCCAGTTCGTCGACGGGCACGTAGATCACCCGCAATCCCGTCGCGACCGCGGCCCGGAGGCTCTCGTCCGTCTGGACGCCTCCGTAGCCGGGATCCTCAAACGCGGCACACCGAACGCCGGCTTGTACCAGTGCCCGCAACACCAGGCTGAGTCCCTGGGCGAATCCCGTGCTCACGACCACGTGTGCCGGGTCTGCGGCGGCCGCGCGCACGCGGCGCAGGTAACCCGCGATCACGGTGCGCAGCACGGCGCTGCCGCGGGGGTCTCCGTAGTCGAGGTCCGCGGTCGCCACGCTGCCGCAAGCCTGCCGGGTCGCCCAGACCCAGTCGGCCCGCGGGAAGCTGGCCAGGTCGGGAACCCCCGAGCGAAAGTCGGCGATCAGCCGTGGCGGGGACTCCGGGCGCCGCGCGGGCTCGGCGGTCGAAGAGAACGTGCCCGCCGCGACCCGGGTGGCCGAGCCGATCTGGCTGGTCAGGTAGCCCTCGGAGAGCAGCTGGCTATAGCACTCCTGGATCAGGCCCCGGGATACTCCCAGCTCGCGCGCCAGTTCCCGCGATGACGGCAGCCGCTCGCCGGTGTGCAGCCTGCCGCTCCTGATGGCCTCGCGCAGGCCCGCCTGCAGCTGGGAGCCCAACGGCTGATCGCTGCCGCGGTCGAGCCGCAGCAGGAACTCCGGACCCAAACCGGACCACTGAATCGCCATGATATTGGATCTTACTGGTGCTCCACTTCGCGCTTACGGTCGGCTGCATGAGCACATTGACGCACCTGAAGTGCCGCCGGGACACCGGCCTCGCCGCTCCGCGGGATCGGATCATCTCCGGACCCCTAGCGCTGGTCTTCGTGGCCGAATTCTTCGCGCTCACCAGCTTCTACCTGCTGCTTTCTGTGACGCCGCTCTACGCCGCCCGGGCCGGAGCCGGGAGTGCGGGGGCCGGGCTGGTCACCGGCGCGCTCCTGCTGGGCACCGTGCTGGCCGAGCTCGCCGCGTCGAAGCTGATGAACCGGTACGCGTACCGGACGCTGATCGTCGCCGGGTTGGTCCTGATGGGGATACCGGCCCTGGCCCTGCTGGCCGGCGGCCCGCTGGTCGTCGTCGCGGTGATCAGCGTCGTCCGCGGGTTCGGCTTCGGCCTCGGCACCGTGATCCTGGGCGCGCTCACGGCCATGCTCCTCCCGCCGCAGCGGCGTGGTGAGGGACTCGGTCTGTACGGAGTCGTGGCGTCCCTGCCCGGTGTCCTGGCCCTGCCGTCGGGCGTCTGGCTCGCCGATCACGTCGGGTACGCGGTAGTCGTCGTCCTGACCGCCGCGACCGCGCTCGGTCCGCTGGCCGCCTTCCGGTGGCTGCCCGGCCGGGCTGACCCCCGCGCGGCGAGCCGGCGTCCCGATGCCGAGGTACCGCCTGGCCTGCTCGCTGGCCTCCGGCAACAGGGTGAGCTGCGGTTGGCCCTGATCTTCGCGGCCAGCACGGTCGCCGCCGGCGTGGTCACCTCCTTCCTCCCGCTGGCGACCGGATCATCCGGCAACGTCGCGGCCATCGGCTTGCTCGCTCAGGCCCTGACGGCGACGATCGGCCGCTGGTGGGAGGGACGCTACGGCGACCGCCACGGTCACGCGCGCTTGCTCGTCCCCGGGCTGATCGTCGCGTCCGCCGGGATGGCCGCCATGATCTGGCTCGCCTCCCCGGCCGCCGTGATCGCGGGCATGTCCCTGTTCGGCGCGGGGTTCGGGATCATCCAGAACGCCACCCTCGCGCTGATGATCGACCGCATGCCCGCATCGGGCCTCGGCACCGCCAGTGCCCTGTGGAACCTCGCCTACGACGCCGGGTTCGGGGCAGGTCCCGTGGTCTTCGGCCTGTTCGTCGGCCACACCGGTTACCCGGTCGCCTTCGCCCTTACCGGTCTGCTGACCCTCGCGGCCCTGCCGGCCGCCCTGCGCGATGGCGCCGCCCGGGGTCACCGGCCCGCCCGCCCGCACTCACGCTGATCGCGTTTGCGGTCACGATGGCGGCCACCGACAGCCAGTCGGCCAGCGCCAGCGACTGGCCCAGGACGACCAGCCCGGTCAGCGCCGCGAACACGGGGTTGATGCTCATGAAGACGCCGAAGAACCTGGCCGGGACCCGCCGCAGCGCCTGCATGTCGGCGACCATCGGGATCGCCGAGCACAAGATCCCGGCCGTTGCGGCGCGGCCCAGCGCGGTCAGGGTCACCGGATGGCTGACCATGGCCCAGATGCCGACGGGAACGTACACCAGGGCCGACAGCCCGGCCGCGGCGGCAGGTCCCTGGGCGCCGGGCACCCGGGCGCCTACCACGCGGTTCACCAGGATGTACGCGGCCCAGCAGGCGGCGGCCAGCAAGGCCAGGCAGATGCCGGCGTAATCGGTACTCAGCTGCGGCCTGGCCAGGACGACGGCGGCGGCCCCGGCGATCAGGGCACACCCGAGGTCAATGACGCGGCGCGAGGCCAGCAGCGCCACCGATAGCGGCCCGAGGAACTCCAGCGTCACCGCCAGGCCCAGCCCGATCCGGTCGATGGCCGTGTAGAGCGACAGGTTCATGACGGCGAAGATCAGCGCCAGCGTGAGGATCAGGCGCCACTGCTGGCCGGTGAACGAGCCGAACTTCGGTCGTACGGCGCTGAGCAGGACGATCCCGGCCACCCACTGGCGGACCGCGACGACCCCCGCGGGGCCGAGGACGGGGAAGGCCAGCGCGGCGGTCGCCGCGCCCAGCTGGACCGACGCGGCGCTGCCCGTCATCAGCGCGACGCCGGTCAGCCGGTCGGTCGAGACGGCGAGGCTCTGCTCCTGGACTGGGCTGCTCGTGGTGGTCAAAGTGGCCATGGCAGCAGCATGGACCCGATCGATCCATGCGCAAAATGCATGAAACGAGACAGCTATACGCTTTAGTTATGGATCTGGAGCTGAGACACCTGCGCTGCCTGGTCGCCATCGTGGACTCGGGAACCTTCACCGACGCCGCCATCGAACTCGGCATCTCGCAGGCCGCGGTGTCACGGAACCTCATGGCGCTCGAGCAGGTTCTCGGCGTCCGGCTGCTCCACCGCACCAGCCGGAGCATCACCCCGACCACGGCCGGCGTACACGCCCTGGCTCAGGCACGGCAGGTCCTCGCCGCGGCGGATAACCTGGTCGCCGAGGCGACCACCGGCCACACCAGGCTCCGCATCGGCCACGCCTGGTCGGCCATGGGCCGACACACCCGCGAGTTCCAGCTCCGCTGGGCGGCCAGGTACCCGGACGTGGAGTTGCACCTGATCCGGACCAACTCGCCCACCGGCGGCCTGGCCGAGGGCCTGTGCGACCTGGCGGTCCTGCGCACCGCCGTCGACGGCCACCGGTTCGCCAGCGCGATCGTGGGCCGCGAGCGGCGCTACTGCGCACTCGCGGCCGACGACCCCTGGGCCAGACGGCGTTCGGTCAAGCTGGAGGAGGTAGCGCAGCGCACCGTCCTGATCGACCGGCGCACCGGCACCACCACCCCGGACCTGTGGCCGGCCGCCGCGCAGCCGAACTTCCAGCAGACCAGTGACATCGATGACTGGCTGGCGGTTGTCGCGGCGGGCGGCGGCATCGGGATCACCGCCGAAGGCACCACGGCCCAGTACCGGCGCGACGGCGTCGTCTTCCGGCCGCTGCGAGACGCCCCGCCCATCGACGTCCAGATGATCTGGCGCCGGTACGACCCCCACCCGTCCACGCACGCGGCCATCGCCCTGCTGACCGACCTGTACCGCCACGCTGCCTATCCGGCGTCCTCTACCCCGTCGCCCTCCCCCTCCCCCTCCCCGTCCTCCCCGTCCTCCCCGTCCTCCCCGCCCTCCCCGCCCTCGCTCGAGTGTCCATAACCGGGGCACGGGTGCCCCCGAAAAAGCGGAGCGCACCAACTGTGCCGACCATGGGTCTGCCCGCGGGCTGGCCATCGAGGCCTCGGTGAACGTGTGATTGCCTGGCCTCGGCCCTTCCACGTCACACTCGTCACAGGACTCCCCTAGCGCCACGCCAGGCGGAGGAGAGCCTCCGGTTATTGTGGTTGTTCCGGGTTCTGCGGTTGATCAGGTGCACCCCCGTACCCTCAATCAACCACGAAGCCCGGATCAACCACAATCATCCGCCATCCATAACCGGCAACAGGGACGAAAGCCGCCGACGTGCATGGCGATCCACTCGCAGCCCGAGGCATGGGGCACTCCAACCCCGCAAGAAGGGTGTCGTCGCACCCAACACCCGGACTGTGCAGAACTGAGGGCGTGGCGGAATGGGGCTTGTGACCCACCAGCCCCAGATGGGCCTCGACGCCAGATCCCGAGCGCTACCAGATATGCAACCTCTTTGCATATCGCTAGCATGGTCTGTTGTGGCAGAGACACCAAGCCCTCCGTACCTGTTCGGCGACCTGCTCGCGCTGGCCCGCCTCAGCTGGGTGCGGCAGATCGCGGACCGGCTCGGT
>Ga0335074_10009002_pt1 | contig 13906 bp, 12 predicted proteins | sample Lox_Sample_23_FD_206715 | JGI IMG/M metagenome (GOLD analysis project Ga0335074, IMG submission 206715) | Soil microbial communities from Loxahatchee National Wildlife Refuge, Florida, United States - Lox_Sample_2.3 | ecosystem: Environmental > Terrestrial > Soil > Wetlands | place: USA...
GTTGGGAAACCGCCAATTGTGATCCATCTTCACACTATCATTTCGACCATGTGCCGTTGGTGCTTGTCGGAACCTGCGCGCATTTTCAATATCACGGAGTTCCGGATTCAACACGAAACCAAAGTCTCGAACCAGGTCTTCTTCAGAACCCCAATGCTGTTGTGCAACAGTGCCACGACGGGAGGAAGTCCGGTCTATTGAATCGGACGTGGACCCGTGTTTAAATTTGAGCTTCTTGACACCACGATCTCGAACGAAAGATCCTAATACTAGTGCATTGGCTACTCCAGTAGCCGCAAGGATTTCAAGAGATGCCCATAATGAACGATAGTTCTGAGACCCTTGTCGATCGATGATATTGGGTATACGAACAAGAGTAGTAACTATGGGGATAACAGAGAGGCCAAACAAGCAGGTCAATTGGAATTTCCGCTTTAAGCTCATTTGGCTGATGATGATTATAGGAACAGGAAAGACGATGAGGAGGAGGTCGGTTATGACATTGAAAGCGCCCATTGTAATAAGTTCAGCAAAGCCTTGTCGACAATGAGGACCTGGATCGGGGACGACTTGCCAATACAGGTAGCAAGGCCGACATTCCGCAATATCAGAGATAATGACGCCGATAAAGGATGCAAGGAGGAACCAGCGGATGAGTTGAAAGGTCCACTCATATGAACGTTTCCATAAATGTAGCGGCGTAAGTCGTTTAAAGAATTCACTGATAGTGAGTTTTAACATCCATAGCCTGAAAGCTACATGTTAGCAACCATATTCGAAGTTTTCCAAGGCCAAGCTAAAATGTCTTACGTTGCCGCATAAAATATTCTTGCTCCCAAAACCAGCCTGCTTCCAATAACTCTTTGTTGAAGAATATCTTCCGACACACCATCTGTTTGCATGTTGTTTGTCCCATAGAGCAAAACCAGATGGACAAAGGCCATACGTATAAGTAATGGAATCAAACAGGCAAAGGCTAGCCAGTCCTCCCTGAATAATTTCTCGGTTCGAATATATCGCCCAGTGACCCGTAACACTATAATGGTAGCGGCGAAGGAAGTGCACCACCAGCAGACGAGTAATGTAGGCTTATTATCGACGAATGTGCGAGATGGAGGCGCTGAGGAGTAGATACTCATTGTGGCGGGGAAGATGGCCGCGCTTGTCTACCTCCGCAGAGGGACGAGCGAGGAGTTGAGAGGTTTCGCAAGCGCTGTGTCTGCGACGGCCATCAATTATGGGAGTTTGATAATAGAGTGTTTGGTGTTGTCGTGGGAGGTTCGGCGCATCGCATCGGAAGTCTGACCCGGACTCGAAGGATTTTGGTATCACGAGCGAGCCACAGTCGCTCCGAGGCTGTCCTCGCAAAAAACAGGATATTGTTGTAGCGAGCGCTGATGATAGTCTATGCCGTGACAGGTTGAATTATAATTGGTAGAAGATCGGAGCAGTTCTACTTTGTCGGCAACGAGAAAGAGGAGGCGAAGATATCAAGATGGGATGCAAGTAGAGGTGAGGACGGTGAGTGTCATCCTTTTGCCATGGGCTGCGCTGGTGATGTAGGGTTTCAACAAGGCTACGGGGTCATGGAAGTACCCGGCAGCTCTTATCATTGGCCTACCGGGATGTGACATGGGGTGGACAAGCGGTACATCCCATATGATGGCTGGGTAAAAAAAACTTCGTATCTCGCAGCAGCTGTGCCTCAGCAGTATTTGTGGATGAACGGGGGCTTTACCTGACCAGGCTCGTGGCGGCAAACGCGAGATAAGGAAGAAACGCTGAGGCCACCCTACACGCGGGATTTCGACTTCATAATTAGGACTACGTCCCCTTTTCCCATAGGATCGTAATCTAAAATAGATGTGAGTCCTATGATTTCAGATGTTGTGGCATAACATCAGATTTCAGTGCAACCTCGGACGGAGGAGTACATGCATAGGTCATCCCGTCTTGCACATCTCTCACCATTCATGTTTGATATAAGACGATACCGTAAAAATCCAAAGCGAGTCTTCTCCCTAACTTGAAGCGCGCTTGGTTACGGGCCAGCGGAGAGACCCATAGCCATCAGTAAAGGGTCCCTGGTCCGGATAGCTGAGTCTGCTGATAAGCAGATGCGAGGCCATGGCGTTGGATGATGCAAAAAGTCCTGCGAGTCAGCGAGTAGCATATCCGCCAAATCACAGGCAAGCCTAAAGTGTTGGCTTCAAAGTGCTGATCATGCCAGGGTAGCCTGACACGGCTAGACTTCTCGAATATAAATTATTTTCGGTGGGGGGCCAAGGCCAGGTAAAAATGCCGGAATCTACTCCCAGACGTGCGCTTAGTCCTGCTTAAGAAGGAGGAATTCTGGCTGAAGAGACCTGAGCAGCTGGTTCTAGTGGTCAATAGTTGAGCCGATTGAGGTTGGACGAGCAGTCGGTTGGACGCTAGTTGGGGATGAGCCAAGATTGCTACGAGGTCGAGATTGCGCCAGGACAGCACACCCCATATTTTCCAACACATTTCGAGCAGTCAGGGGTAAAACACATCTGTGCATCACTGTACCTGGCGACAATCCCCTTATCCTCGTGGGAGCGTGGGACAACTCATGAACTGATAACACACCTGCTACGAACCACCGCAAGAATGCCAAGATGTCACACCAAGGCCGCACAGCACCGGAAGGTAGGTGAAATACAATAGCCCTTGTCCACGTCAAAATGCAATAATAACGAGGGGGGCTCACGATGTCTTGCCAATTTCGGCCGATCTCCGCTTTAGCGTTCACAAGGGGCCTTCTCAATTTTATCGCTTAAAGGACCGCTGCACTGGGTCAAAGTGCGGGCCGATCTTGGCAAGCCGCGGCTTTGTTCCACACAAAGACACGTGCGTCGGGGTAAAAGTGGTTCTCACGTGGTATATCTGGGGTTGGCCTCCCGGTACTTTACGAACATTTACGTATGATGCACGCAACGTCGATTGCCACTTGGGCCGTGCATTACGATAACACTGGCCGCGAGTAGCTTCATCACAGACAAGTCCAAGGCACGATGGATGCAGAAAGATTTATGTCAAATGAGATTATATGACCTAGCCCAGCCAAGGGACATACCCTAACGAGCGAGACTCCCAGCAAATACACCTGATATCCATCTACAAATATGGCTTGATTTGTTCTTCATTCCACGCCCAGAACTTCTCCGCAATCCCTGTTCCTCCCTCGGTTTCCGACATAGCACCTCTCTGGAGGTCTACACGAATGGGAACAATGCGTCCCCAAGGTTGAACTAACGTTAGGTCAGTGATATGGTGAAGGCAATCAGGCGGCGCTTCACTTACTCCACGAGCCGGTCTTCTCAGGTGTGACGTCCAGCGACAGGCCTGCAAAGAGCCCCGTATAGGCACCATAAATAGGCTCATAGAGTATCATGTTGAGAATCCTCATTTGCTAGCCTGGAATATGGCGCTGCAAATCTGTTCTGAGATTGCTGGGATTGAGTGTCTAGAATTATCATCAGCTACCCGAATGCATTCACAACAGCTAATTAAACTGACAACACTGGTGATGCTGTCCGCCTTGTGGAGTTTAGCAAACTCTGTGGCATGATACTAGTTACTGGCCTTGCTAACTCCGTACTTGTGCCAAACCGGCTTATCCTTCTTATAGTCCAGGTTGTCCATTTCAACGCCATTCTTTGGAGACATAAGTTCGGCAACGGTGGAAGAAACCCAAATAACTCTGACGCTGCCTTTTGGTGCTGTCTTGGCAGTTTTAACGAGGAGTGGTGTGAGCAGTGAGGTGAAAAGGAAAGGAGCAACATTGTTCGTGCCAAGCTGGAGCTCGTAGCCCTGTACGGTTTTCGAGCCTTCAGAAGGCACCATCACACCAGCATTGTTCCACAATACATCCAGTCGATTCTCCTTCGAGAGAAATTCTTCAGTGGATTTCTTGATGATTGTCAAATCGCCGAGGTCGAGATGTAAAACACAAGTTCGCCCTTGGACTGGGGGCAATTCGACTTAATATCGTTTATTGCCTTCGTTGCCCTCTTTTCACTTCGCACAGCAACGTAGACTTTGGCATCGTGGGAGTAGAGAATCTGCGCGAGCGCTTTGCCCGCGCCGCTCGAAGATCCTGTAACAAGGAAAATCTAAGATGTGTCAGCGACATAGTCATTGTATCTAGCAAGCTCAAGACCCTCAGTGGCGAAGATTGAGAAGCATCGGCAGGCCCCCTCCAAACATCAGTTGAGCATATATTGACCGCTATACACAGATGACATCTGCTGGTGTTCAAAGATGGCTGTTGAGATATTTGATGCTCTTACGAGTCAAAGGCCTCGCGTAGCATATAAGAAGATTGTATTTACCTTTCCCGCTTGACTTTGGCAGCTCTTTCTCCGTCAATGTCGGCTTTGGAGGGAAATTGTTTCTGTATGCATCAAGAATACCCATTTTTCCAAAGCAGAAGGTAAGATTGATTGAAGGTGATGATGGCGTGATGATGATGTGATGAGAAAGATATCAAAAGGTCATTGTATCATGCGATCTTGCGTTGGGATGAAAGGCGTTCATAACGCTTTTTACATGTAGCAGGGATCGGTCGTAGTATACTATTCACGATGACCAAGATGCAACCAAAGGGCCCAAGGATCCGATACACAGTTCGCTTCTACCTCCAGCTTACAGCCACTAGCCATAGGAGGAACCATAAAGCCAAAGGTAGCATTTTATGCATTTTGTGGTATCAACCGCAAGAAGCTAACAATAACATTGTGTATGCAATACTATCGCTGAAACGATAGTTTTGGAACAGCAAATATATCTCGTTGGTTCACTCATTTCATGGAGTGCTATCACCGACAAGTCTGTCTCCGAAAAAAAGGTACAACCTTTCCAAAGAGCATCGCAGCACTATGAAACGGATGACGGGTTTTCAGTCTTCCCGATTTATGCCAAGTATTCAGCAATTGGCTACTGATACCTTAATGGCAAGGAGGCTTCAAGTGGGAATGTGGAGAAATTGAACGCAGAAAAGTTGAGTTGAAAGACCCGATATATACGAAATAGCCAATACTACCTGCGAAACAAAAAGTTGCTCGACTTCGTGAGAAAAGGAATAGAAAGAATTAATGGAAGGACGGACAGGTCAGGTTTATATACTACTGGATCTGAGGATCCGCAGCTTACATGCATATTGATCTTCTTCAGGTGGAACCTAGCAGACCAGTCGGCAGTGTTAAGCAAGAAACCCCCAAATCAGACTAAAGTTGCTTATTCCAAGAACCAACAGATATCCTTGTTACTGCAAGATAATACGGGGTGGTTCAATGCTTCTCTAAATAATTTGATTTGTTGAAACATATAACAAGATTATACCCCTTCTAGAGGTTTGCTCAATTAGAGACATCTTAGATTACGTTCTAGAAGTTCATCGGCCTGCTCATCTAGGCAGAGAGACATGTTTCCACGCACAGGGTTGATCTCTGACTTTACCTTGTGGACAAAAGATCAATCGTGGGGTTAACTAGGGATTGGTCACGGAATCGTGGGCTCTACTAGCACTTAAAAGTCCACTTCTTTGGCCGTAGTTAGATCTCTGATCCTGCGTTACGAGTCTAAAACCTTTAACTGCATAAGCCCATTGCCAGCCTGTACGCCAAGCCTAAAGTCGGTAATCCACTACCCGCAGATCATGCCGTAAGTGGTTAAAGAAATTCCGTCAGGCGATTGCAGCGTCATTTCCAACATTGACGACACAACTTTACTCAGTACGAGCGTACCCGCTCGTCAGCGTCGCGCTACTTCACCATGCGAGACCCTTTTCTATCACCTCCAAGCTTCCTCGTTCGAGCTATTCAGCCAGTTGCCGAACGCCTCTGTCTATCCACACTACCCCTCCACATCCACGAAGTGCTGTTCGGCTGGGCCGGGTACCATTTAATATGCACGATCCTCTCACCTCTGCTCTCCTCGTGTCTTGTTCCAAATATTTACAATAACTTTAATAAACGCACGAAAATCAATTGGAATGTACGAGTCGTATCCCTCATCCAGTCGTGTTTCATCAATACCGCCGCCTTATATGTGATATTCAATGATATTCAGCGGGGGGAGATGGACTGGAGGGAGCGGATCTGGGGATACAGTGGAGCGGGCGGCATGGTTCAAGGCTTCGCCGCTGGTTATTTCTTGTGGGATTTGACGGTCAGCACACAATACTTAAGTATACTGGGCCCAGGGTCTTTGGCGCACGCAGTTAGTGCATTGCTGGTTACATGTCTAGGATTCGTAAGTCTTCCTGATACGAAATCTCTGCAATTGACCCAACTTTTTAACTGAACGAGAGCTAATTTTAATTCTGAAGCGCCCATTCGCAAATTATTACGGCTTGAACTTCATTCTATACGAACTTTCCACTCCTTTTCTGAACATACATTGGTTCCTGGACAAACTCAACATGACCGGATCCCGCCTACAACTATACAATGGCATTGCCCTCCTGGTCAGCTTTTTCTCCTGCCGAGTTCTATGGGGAAACTACCAGTCTCTACGCATATACTCGGACGTATTGACTGCCCTGCAGACTTCCAATATCGAGCTCCCGATTGCCAATAACATCACTGTCTTTGATTATCAACATCCTGATATGACATCCAACCCCACAGTCAATTCGGTCACGATGAAACTACCGGTATGGCTCGTCTTTCTGTATCTTGGGAGCAATACGCTCCTAAACTTTCTAAATATCTACTGGTTCGGAAAGATGATTCAAGTAGTGAGGAGTCGATTTCGGCCTTCGGAAAAGAAACTAGAGGGGAAGAAGGAGTGAAAAAAAAATGATAGAGAGGGAGTATTTGGCGAGAGCTTGAAAAGACTGGTGGCAACTAGACAACTGGAACGCAGATCCCTAGTAGAAGTCCGAACAGGGTATCACAGTGCAGTCATTTGCACCACTGAACAGCATGATATATTCCGGCGACATTAATATTTAGAGATTAAAGCCCCTCAAGAGACCCGGCCTAGAAGAGTGTCAGCCTTAGCTGTACCTAACTGTTCTGTTAATATTGGCATAGATACTAGAGTATATACTGGTGTGCATTGGTCCCAGATAAGTATTTCACTGAACATAATTGCGAATGCCTATTGGAGATTCTCGAAAAGGGAAAGAAAACTAAATCTGTATGATCTATATAATCGTAGACTTTGATACATATAAATTCACATGACTTTGTTGAGAGAGTTAAACATCCAATTCTGAGTGGCTGGTCAAGTAAGGTTACTGAAGCGGCCGCATCGCCAAATCTTATCACGCTCGCAAGGCTGAAGACCTTACCCAGACACGGTTCCCTAGAGTCTACCAAAGCGCGTGGACTTCAAATCCCTTTCGACAGTATGGATGCAGCTGAATATGAAGGAGACGTGCAGCTCCAGAAAGCTGCATCTGGCCTCCTGGCTGATTTTGAAACGTCCCTTCAGCCGTTCCTATGGCGGACGTTGGACAGTGGAAAGCTGCGAATCAGACGGAGAGTGAGGGTGAGAGAGAAAGATAGGATGCTACGTCTGGTTGGTTGCACGCTATTTGCAGACTTAGCCTGCTAAGCACTGAAGCTGATGTGGCATTTTTATAGCTTTCTCCCTTTCAGGAGCTGCCCCAATTACTCGACCCTCACCTCGAGAAGTTCCTCCCTGCGCTTGCAGAGGCTTATCTTGAGTCTCTGAGACATACCTCTACATCTAACAAGCCTTTGAAGACTGTTGCGCTACTCGTGCCGCTATCTGCGGCTGTCTGCGAGCTTCTGTATACGTTTTGCAAAATTAGAGGAGAAAAGGTTATTGTGAGGTTTTTGAACGCTGAGACAAGAAACCTTGAGCTGCTGTTATCAGCAGTTGAGGCAGCGGAGTCGTCAGTGAGTGACACCGCGACTAATATTCATACCAGCACCGGTCTTACGACATGGACTTGGGAAGAGCGGTATGTTTGCTTACTATGGTTGTCTCATCTTCTCTTGGCCCCGTTTGACCTGGCGACAATATCATCTGCCGGCACGGCGGCAAATGAGAAGCCAGAAATTCAGGGCTTAATTTGGCCAGAGAATCTACCTGGCGTTGCACTACGAGTTGTCCCCCTTGCAGTGAGATATCTTGCATCAGCTGGTAAGGAGAGAGATGCTGCGAAAGCGTTGCTTGTACGTATTTCCATGCGTAAAGACATGCAAGAACTCGGCCTCTTGCATGCATTGGTGCAATGGGCATTAGTACATCTTCAATCCTCTGCTTCTACTACTACAGCTTCCATGTATCACTCTATTGGTGTGCTCTCTTACCTTGGTGGACTTCTTGTATTGTCTGCAAGTACCTCAGATATGAACTTATATCTTACCAAAATCTATCGGACTGTGCAAGCTATCTCTGAAGAAGAAAATCCTGCTTTCAAGAGCATACGCTCTTCAGCTCTAGCCAGAAAGATCATAATCAAGATTATTCGAGCTATTGCTGTTATTGCATTGCATCTCATAACTCCACAGGCCGAAACGGACATGGAGAGGACTGAGATAGTGGAGACCACGATTGGTCACCTCTTGGAAGCTCTCGGGGACAATGATACCCCTGTCCGGCTTGCAGCGAGTAAGGCATTGTCTATCATTACGCTGAAACTACTGCCAGTCATGGCATCTCAAGTCGTTGATGCTGTGCTGGATTCATTAACTCACAACGTCTTGTGGGTGGCTAGCACTGTTGGAGGGGATAAAGGTAAGACGCGTGACCTATCTGCCGTAAATCCGCTAGAATGGCATGGTCTGATCCTCACCCTGTCTCAACTTCTATACCGACGATCTCCGCCACCACAAAGTCTATCCGAGATTCTCAATGCGTTGCTCATAGGTCTCTCATTCGAGCAAAGGTCGACATCCGGAAGTTCCGTTGGCACTAACGTACGAGACGCTGCTTGTTTCGGTATTTGGGCGCTTGCTCGACGATATACGACAGCGGAGTTACGGAAAGTTTCAATCCCAGCAGCGTATGCATCGAAACAGAATGATTGCTCACCTGTCATAACATCCGTCATACAGGTTCTTGCAATTGAGCTTGTTGTCTCTGCTTCACTAGATCCAGCCGGTAACATACGACGCGGGGCATCTGCCGCCTTGCAAGAGCTTATCGGACGTCATCCGGATATTGTTGCCGAGGGAATTGTAGTTGTGCAAGTGGTAGACTACCACGCAGTTGCGCTTCGATCAAGGGCTATGTTAGAGGTGGCTCCCAAAGCTGCCTTACTGTCAAAGTACTATCAAGATGCCCTCTTAACTGCTTTCCTCTCATGGCGTGGAATAGGGGATGGGGACGCCACATCAAGAAGGAATGCTGCTGCTGGAATTGGCCTTTTAGCAAGAGGGCTCCAAGTCAAAGGAAATGTTTTCCAATGGAACAGGTTAACAGGTCTTGTGGCGAATATTGAATCGCAGTTGAACTCTCTCACGCCTCGAGAAAGTGACCAACGACATGGTATACTATTGTCTATGGCAGCTGTTATATCCTCTGTGCCGGATATTTTCCAAAAAGACTCTATAAGAAATGCCCTCATGCCTCCAGGGCTTCGAGAGACTATAGATCATATATTTCAGGCAGTGACGGCGATTCTGGAAAACGCTAAGTCTTCGACAGATCGCCGGATAGAAATGGTGGCTGAAGGAATCAGTCGTGTGATTTTGGCAACAGTCGCTGTACTGAGACTTGACCTTACGATTCGGACATTCATGGACGCTCCCGCTGAGAAGCTTTCCGAGGACGAGTTAAATTCCTCACAACTAACGAGGCGCAATGGCCGGATTCTGTTGCCTGGAATCTCTGTGAGTGAAGCTCAACTGCTCGACGTTGAGTTTTGCTTGAAACGCGGTTATTTCAAACAAGGAAACATAGTCACGCTTGCAGAGGAACTACTGCTGATCTGGCTACGCCGGACCGAGAAGGAAGTGGTCGACGCTGCGACTGAGGCTGCAGTGACTTTAATGTTGATTGTGGATAGCCAACAGCGTAGTCGTTTTGTTGGAAAATGGATTCTTGAGGTATTGGAGGTGGGTGGCGGACGTTTGATCCCCGGCTATATCTTCGCCCTTGCTACTGTTTTCCCAATTGTCGCTATACCACAGCAGGATGAGATATGCATTGCTATCTCGCACCGATGGCAGGTCATATCTGATGTCGAAAGTAAGATCATTGTTCTCCAAAGTCTGACCCAGGGCAGTCTATTAGACTCGCATGCGTCACGATTTGTCAATATCATTGCCGAGGGCCTTGATGATTATACAACCGATGGAAGAGGGGATATCGGATCGCTAGTCCGTGTAGAAGCGCTTAAAGCAGCCCGTAGAGCATTCAAGTCTATTCCATGGGACGACATAAAGGAAGAAAATGACGACTTGAAATCTTGGTTCAGGCAGCTTGACACTTTTAGCACCTTATATGGCAAAATTTTAAGGCTTTCTGCAGAGAAGCTTGATAGGGTCAGAATTGAAGCCCAACAAACGCTGGCTCAAGTATGCCGCTATGATGTGTACGTATAACACCCCTCCAATGAAGCACGAACTGAGGGCCATGTAGTGAGCGACAAAGATTCGAGAACTTTGCCATCTCATCCTTCGACTATTTCCTCTGGCTTTTAGAACTCCAAGTTCATAACTGGCTAGCTCTCCCATTGTTCAAGTACCAACCAAGTCAATGGTGCATTGCACTTTTTGAAGGTCTAGTAAGCTCAGCCGATACTGGATCTGAGGATTTGATTCGTGTTAGCAGAGCTGCTCTTGCATATTTCTGTGACGGTAAAACATCAAGGGGCGAAGATCTCCATGATCAAATGGATCTCAAAAGTTTTGTGTGCGAGTCTCTGTTTGAAGTTGCGAAACGGAATATTTCTAATGACAGAGTTCTTGTTCCAACTCTTGAAGTTATGAGCTTCCTCTTCGACGCGGGCATCATGCAGCAGAGCAATCTCCAGTAAGCCGGCCCTAATAAAACCCGCTTCGATCGAAGCCAATTCTAATCTTCTTAGATGGCGCCCCCTCTACCTGCTCGTTCAAAAAGCCCACTTTAAAACGGGCAATGTTCGAAAGCTTGAAGCTGCTATTAAAGTTTACGGCGGTCTTTTGCAAGTGTATCCTGAGGCGCTCGAAAAGCTTACTAGCATGCTTCTACATCCATTCCCGAAGATTAGGAACCATGTTTCGGATGTGCTGTTTGTGGCAAAAGGAGTGGGGAAGGGTGTCAACTGGACGAAGGCGGGAAAGGAGGATTTGAGGAGGCTGAAGGAGGAACTTATTAGCCAGGGAGAGACACGAGTAAGTTGAGTCGCGACGTAAGACGTTAGATGATCCAACTGGACGAACCAGACTCTTGATGCCGATCTGGACTGGAATGTCCACTCGAATGGGTATCATCGGCCTTGCATTGTCAGAGGAATTGTTCTTTGCCTGCCAGGTTCCGCAAACTTGGTGGTCCAATCTAGTCTCAGTGCTTGTACCAGGAAGCCGAGATCGCACGAGCTGCCTAATTGGGCTCTGCGTACGATTAAGCTGGACAAATTTTTCCGCTGAGCATTTACACTTCCTATAGGTAGGCTCGAGCCATGAACACCGAGCTAGTTGTCAAGAAATCGGATCATCATCGCTCATGACGATAAGCCCCGCACCAAGCTTATCGCAAAGGGAAGCTCCCCGCAGGATCCCTAGTGTCACAATAATACATCCTATCAATGCTCTCTTTCCGCTATGATATTCTTAAATTATTCACTATGTCCTCCTTCCACATCAAGCGCTCCCAACTGCATCTCAAATGGAACAACGCCCAACCCCCAATCCTAACAGTCGACTCAGGCTCCACAATCACCTATGACCTCCTTGATGGCGGACACAACCAACTCACGGAAAAGTCGGTCCTAGCAGATATGTCAAAATTTGACTTCTCACTCGTAGACCCTCTTTTCGGGCCCGTATTCATTAACGGTGCTGTACCTGGGGACGTCCTGAAAGTCGAGTTCCTTGACCTCAAACCCGCATCCTATGGCTGGACAGCCATCTTCCCCGGCTTCGGCTTGCTCGCAGATGAGTTCCCCGACCCGGCGCTCAAGATCTGGGACCTCTCCGCCGCCGCCGATAAGAATTATGCCTTGTTTAAGAAAGGCATCCACGTCCCCGTTCGCCCCTTTTTGGGCACTGTAGGTGTCGCACGTGCCATCCCAGGCGACTTCTCCACTATCCCGCCATACGAAACGGGTGGGAACATTGATTGCAAACACATCACTACCGGCTCGGTCCTATACCTTCCGGTGAAAGTCCCCGGCGCCCTGTTCTCCTGTGGCGATGGCCACGCAGCCCAAGGCGACGGCGAAGTCTGCGGCACGGCGATCGAAACGCCTATGCGCGCTTCCATCCGCCTGACGGTCGAGAAGGGCAAGTCCTACGTGCAAAGCCCGCATTTTCGTACTAGCGGAGTTGATGTTGCTGGGACGGGGGCGGGGGAGAAGAAGGGGGAATATGCAGCATTGGGGATTCATGCGGACTTGAGAGAAGCTTCCAGGGACGCGCTGAGAGGGCTTATTGCTTGGTTGGAAAAGGAGAAAGGTCTGAGTAGGGTTGAGGCTTATATGCTTGCGAGTGTGGCGGCGGATCTGAGGATTGTGGAGGCGGTTGATATGCCGCATTTTGCGGTGGCGTGTGCTTTGCCATTGGGAGTTTTTGTGGAGGAGTGAGGGGGGGGTTGGCAGCAGCAAAATAGTGCCTAGAGATCGAGAGGACATCTTACGGTTTGTCGGGGTTTATTAGAGTATCTTGATCGCACTGTAGAGTTGGCCATGTTCTGGCTAAGGTAGATAGCATTCAAGATTATTATATCAGATAGCCATTCAATCATTCTACTGACTGGTAGCACTTCCAAATTACTTAGTCTCGAATGCAACCAAGATGCCAGGTTGTCCAAGGGCTCGTATTCAAAAACATATCATTGAACCAGCACAAGCAAATAAAAGATATAGTACCGTAAGAGCAAATAGTGTATTCATTTCGTAATCCCCTATATAAATCCTACATAACCCCTCTTATCCTGTTCTTCCAACTCAGCGTTGCTGATGCACAAACCCAATCCAGAACGCCAATCCCGCAAGCGCAGGCGTAGATGTGTCATACGCGAGAAAGAAGGTAAGAGCGTCAAGTGAAACTAGCAGCGAAATACAAATATTGTAAATGCTGCCAAAGAGATCTTGTACTCTAGCCATCCCCGTCCCTGTTCCGTTACTCCCGATTTCCTGCTGTAAATTCATTAACCCCCTCCACCCCGTCTCATGTTCCATTGCCCATGTGCCCAGTGTACTTCATCTCGTTCGTTCCCAAGAAATGTATAAAACGACTGCGTCTCTCCGGAGCGGCGATACTGAAAAAAGCCCCGCGGCAAAATAAAAGCTCGAATCACCGATTCGACCTCCCACTTGGCCTCCTCTCCACATCCCTAAGCCGTTCATCCCCACCCCCATAAGCCAACGGATCCACAGTCCGATACCCGCTCTCCCTCACCTCCCTGACCTCCTTGACCCTCTTGCTGCTGCTCGCTCTTCGCTGCGGACTATGCTCCTCAATAACCACCACCTCGTCCTCGCTCGCCACACTACTCTCCACCACCACCGCGGGCGGGGGCCGGGGGGCCGGCCTCGACTCCCTCCGCTCCTCAACTATCACACGCTCCACAACCGGCGGCGGCCTCTCCCTCCGCACCTCCCGGACCTCGACGCTCTCGCGCCGCGAGCTGGCGCGCCGCGACGAGCCCCGCCTCGAGGACCGCTTGCGCTCGCGGATTACCACGCTGGCGATGTCCGAGGACGAGCCGCTCATGTTGCCGCCATTCAAGGTGTAGAGGAGCCAGAGGATGAGCAGGA
>Ga0335074_10009003_pt1 | contig 13906 bp, 13 predicted proteins | sample Lox_Sample_23_FD_206715 | JGI IMG/M metagenome (GOLD analysis project Ga0335074, IMG submission 206715) | Soil microbial communities from Loxahatchee National Wildlife Refuge, Florida, United States - Lox_Sample_2.3 | ecosystem: Environmental > Terrestrial > Soil > Wetlands | place: USA...
ATATCGACCAGAAACTCGGCAAACCGATGCAGTGGGGCGCCTGGAATTACTGCCTCTACCGCGGTACGACCACGCTGCCCCATGCTAACGGCGCCGGGAGCATCGCCCTGCACGCCACCGATACGATGCGTTTTGCCTATCTGCTGTTGCACCACGGCAAGTGGGGGAAGCAGCAATTAGTCCCCGCGGAATATGTCGCCCTGTGCGGCCGCCCCTCTCCTTACAATCCGCACTATCCGTTCAGTCTGCAATTTGAGGTAAACCAGGACGGGCACGTGCCCAACGCGCCCAGAGACGCTTTCTGGAAAGATGGCGCAGGCGGGTTCGCGATCTATGTCGTTCCCTCCTTGGATATGGTGATCTACAAACTGGGCGGAAACGACCATGCTTATGATGGCGCCCTCACGCGCCTGCCGCAACCCGAAGGATATGACGGATCCCGCACCAACTGGAAGGCGACGAAGCATATCCCCGGCGTGGGCGTGCCTGCCGTTTTGGAATTGGTCTCGGCAGCCGTGGTAGACAGCAAACCCAAGCCCTAAATCCGCGACGGTTCGCGCCGCCCGGCTCCGCCCCGCCGTTCCCGCACCGCCATCGCTGCCATCTCCGCTCCGTCCACCGCCGCCGTTCCGGCACCGCCCATCGCTGCCAGCGCAGTTGCCCTCCGCCCCCGCGGTTCCGGCACCGCCATCGCTGCCCGCGCCGCTCCTTCCACCGCCGCCGTCCCCGCGCCGCCCATCGCTGCCTGCCCGGTCAGTCCGCCGCCAGCCCGGTCAGTCCACCCCCGCCGTTCCAGCACCCGCTATCGCCGCCATCGCCGCTCCCGCCGCTCCGCGGTTCCGGCACCGCCATTCCCGGCTTCGCTCCGGTCCACCCCGCCGTTCCGGCATAGCCATCGCTGCCAGCGCCGCTCCGTCCACCGCCGCCGTCCCCGCGCCGCCCATCGCCGCCATCGCCGCTCCGCGCCGCCCCGGCGGTTCCGACACCGCCTACCGCCGTCCATCGCTCCCATCGCCGCGCCGCCATCCTCAGCTCCCCTTACTCAATTCGTGGCCCATGCCAATAAGCCCCGCCGCTCGCCCATGAGAGGAATAGCTGCCCCGCCAGCCACATCGCGCGGAGCGATCTCACCAACAAGGGGTAAACCTGATGGGTAATCTTATGCAGACCGGGCGCTTCGAAATGTTTCCGCTGGCAAATCCCAATAAGCCGCCCTTGTCGCCCATGACAGAGATGATGACCGGGAAGTTTGAAAATCCTGGCTTGCAGGATACCGGGCGCTTCCGAATCCCGCGCGACGTCACCCCAGAGGATCTGCGTACACCCATCCGCCAGGATCGTTGCGGCCGGGTTCGCATGCGCGCCATCCGCGAGGGCTTCATGACCGAGAAAACCCAGGAAATGCTCGCCCTGATGCCCCAGACTCCCGGCGTTCCCCGCCAGGAACTGCTGGTTGCCGCCGATGGCAGCGGCCAGTTCGCCGCCATCGCCGAAGCCCTCCGCGCAGCCCCGTGCTCGGCAATCATCCGCGTGCGGCCGGGCTTCTATCGCGAGGCGCTGGTGATTGACCGGCCCGTCGAAATTGTTGCCGATGGCCCGCCCGGCAGCGTGGTCGTGGAAAGCGACGTTGCTGCCTGCCTGCTGGCCTATGCCCAGATCGCCGCCGTCACCGGCCTGGCGTTCCGCTGCACTGCCGGCGCCCGCGGCGTCGAGTGCTTCGGCGTCGAGGTGCACAGCCGCCTTTTCCTCAACCAATGCGACATCTCTAGTAATTCGCTGGCCTGCCTGGCGGTCTACGGTCCCAATGCCGACCCGGTCGTACGCCGCTGCCGCATCCATCACGGCGAGCAGAGCGGTGTGCTGGTCTACAAGGCGGCGGTCGGCCTGTTCGAGGAGTGCGAGTTCTCCGACAACACCCTGTGCGCCGTGGAGGTCCGGGATGCCAGCGACCCCACCTTCCGCCGCTGCCGCATCTCCGGCGGCGTCACGGTGTTCAATCGCGGCCGCGGCACTTTCGAGGAGTGCGACATCTTCAATTCCCAGCTCTCCGGATTGCAGGTCGATAGCGGCGCAGACCCGGTGGTGCGCCAATGCTCCATTCATCACAATAAGAGCGCCGGCGTGCTGGTGGCGGGCAACGGGCGCGGCGCCTTCGAAGAGTGCAACATCTTCGCCAACGCCCTCTCCGGCGTGGAAGTCAAGGGCATCGGCAACCCGCTCGTCCGCCGCTGCGCGATCCGCGAGCAGGAGCAGGGCGGCCTGCTGGTCTCGCAGTACGGGCGCGGCACCTTCGAGGAATGCGATATCGCCGCCAACGCTCTGTCCGGCGTGGAAGTCAAGGAGGGCGGCGACCCGGTCGTGCGCCACTGCTCCATCCACGAAGGCCAGGGCGGCGGTGTGATGGCTTCCAACCACGGCAGCGGCACTTTCGAATCCTGTGATATCTTCTCCAACACCCTGGCCGGCGTCGAGATCACCCAAGCGGCCGACCCGCTCTTGCGCCGCTGCCGCATCCACCACGGCCGCCAGGGGGGTGTGCTGGTGCACTCCGAAGGACGCGGCACTCTCGACGAATGCGAGATCTTCGGCGACGCCCGCCTCGGCGTGGCCGTCTGGGAAAACGGCGATGCCCTGATCCGCCGCTCCCAAATCTACGAGAATCATGACGCCGGCGTGATGCTGTTCCAAGGCGGCGCCGCCACCGTCCACGATTGCCAGCTCTGGGGACACACCGGCAAAAACCTGGACGTCCGCCAGGGCTGCGAGATGACCCAGCGCGCCATCGTGGAACGCTAACCGCAGCCCGAAGGAATTAGCGCTGCTATGTTATGCTCTTCTGCGATCGGAGGTTTCGTGAAATCGCCTGCCTTGGCCGCGCGGCCGCTGGCCCTCGTAATCCTGGCAGGTGCGGCCCTTCTGCCGGCCATGGCCGCCGATCCCCCCTACCTGGGAACCTGGAAAATCGCCACCGCCGTCGAAGCCCCCTGGGCCGAGCCGAATCAGCGCCCTGACCCTGCCGAGATGAAATCGCTCGTCGGCAACACCATGGTTTTCGGACCCCGGGCGATCGCCGGCCCCGGCATTCTGGCCTGCCAAGGCCCCCGCTACAAGCTGGTCGATATTCCCGCCGACGGCTTGTTTCAAGGCGCCTTCGATGAAATGCACCGCCGCGATCTGTCTGTCGACCCGCTGAAACTCGCGCAGAAGTTGGGATTTCGCGGTTCGCACTGGAAATCTCTCCAGACCGGCTGCTCCAATGAGCTGGATTTCCATTTCGTTGACCCAACCACCGCCGAATTCGGCCTGAACGATTGGGTATACACCATCCGAAAACAGTAAGCCCGCGCCCCCGCGCGACCGTGTCTGCCGAACCCTTTCCATGCGTGGCCTCCCCGCCGAGGCCCCGCGTTCGTCCAACCGCGCCGCCACGTGGCCCCCGCAAACCGCCAACCGCAAACCGGCGAACCCCTCCCGCCGCTCTCTGTCACCGCCGCGAAACAATGCGATCACGCGTCAAACCCGCGTGACATTGCTACAGTAAATTTGTGGCTAATCTGCGGGGCAGCGTCCTGATTGTCACCGGTTCCACCGGCATCGCCGCGGCGGCGGTGCGGCAGGCGGCCGCCGGCGGCGCGCGCGTCGTGGTGGCGTCGGGTGATGACGCATCCGCCTGGGAGTTGGCGGCTGAAACCGGCGCCGAATGCTGGGTGGGCGACCTCGCCCGCGGCGCCTCCGCCGATTCGGTGCTGTCCCAATGCCTGTCCCGGTTCGGCCGCGTGGATGCCCTTTTCAACGCCGCCGGGCTCAGCGGCAGGCGCTTCGGCGATGGCCCCGTCCACGAGTGCAGCGACGAAGGCTGGGAACTGACCCTGGCGCACAACCTGAAAACCACTTTCCTGATGTGCCGCGCGGTGACCGCCCGGATGCTCCAGCAGGAGGTCTCCGAAGCTGGCATTCGCGGCGCCATCGTTAATACCGGCAGCATTCTGGCCGACTCTCCCGAGCCGCGCCATTTCGACACCCACGCGTATGCCGCGGCCAAAGGCGCCATCGCCGCCATGAGCCGTTCGATGGCGGCCTACTATGCGCCCCACAAGATCCGCGTGAACGCCATCGCCCCCGGCCTGGTCCGCACGCCCGCCAGCGAGCGCGCCGCCGCTGGACAACTGGGCGAGTTTCTACGCAAAAAGCAGCCGCTTTCGAGCGGCATGATCGAAGCGGAGGACGCGGCCCGCGCGGCGCTGTTCCTGCTCAGCGAAGACGCCCGGCCGATTACCGGCGAAGTGCTGGCCGTGGATGGCGGGTGGCGGATTACGGGAGCTTGAGGAGGCGCACATGGTGGTATTGGGCATCGATATCGGCGGGGCACAGATCAAGGCCGGCATGGTGGATGAGCACGGCGCCATCCTGGCTTCGCGGACCATCCAAACGCCGGGCGACCTGGATGTCTTTCTGCCCTCCCTGCAGGAGGCCATCCGCTGGCTGCTGGAGGCCACGTCGGCGCCGGCCGGCGTCGGCGTGGGCTGCAAAGGCATCATCAACCCCGATAGCACGCGCGTCGAACTGCTGCCGGGGCCGCTCCATTTCCTGGAGGGGCTGCGCCTTAGCGACATGGTCGGAATGCCCGCGGACGTGCCGGTGTTCGCCGATAACGACGCCCGCGTCGCCATGGCCGGCGAAATGGTGTGGGGCGCCGCGCGCGGCCACGAGAACGTCATCATGTTGACGCTCGGCCGCGGCGTGGGCGGCGCGGTCATTGCCGGCGGCCACCTGCTGCGCGGCCATACCGGCGTGGCCGGCCACCTGGGACACATCACCGTAGACCCCGATGGCGCCATGTGCATGTGCGGCAATCGCGGCTGCCTGGAAACCGTTTTTTCCGCCCGCGCCATCGAGGGCGAGGCTTGGTCCGCAGTCCATCGCGGCTGCTCGTCCTCCCTCACGCGGCTGTTCCGCGAGCAGCCCCAACTGGCCTCCTGCCGCACCATCTTTCAAGCCGCGCGGGAGGGCGACGACCTCGCCCAGGGCATTGTCACCCGCGCCATCCGTGGCCTCGGCGCGGGCATCGCCGGTCTGCTGCACGTCTTCGACCCCGAACTGGTGATTTTGGGAGGCCACATTGCCGATGCCGGCGCGGACCTCCTGGTCCCCTTGCAGGAAGAGGTCTGGCGCCGCTCGCTAGGCTTGCTGGCCCGCGAAGTTCCCATCGTCGAGCAACAGGTCGCCGACAAATCCGGAATTGTGGGCGCCGCCGGCCTGGTGATCGCTCCGCGGGGGTAGCCCGCGGCTGGAGGTGAATCGAAATGCCGATGCGTCCCTTTATGGACCGGTTTCCCGAGATAGGACCCCGCGAGACCAGGTCCCTCCGGGTGTCCGGCCTGCCGGGCCTTCCGGATGGCGAATACGGCTTCATCGAAATGTATTGCGACGAGCCGCACTGTGACTGCCGGCGCGTCATGATCGCCGTCCTGCGGCCGGAGACCGGATGGGGAAAGATCTTCGCCACCATCAGCTATGGTTGGGAGAATGCCGAATTCTATCGTGCCTGGGGACCCCACTGCGACCCCATCGAAATGATAGGTCCGAGCCTCAATCCGCTCGGTCCACAGACCCAATCCTCGCCGGCGCTTCTAAGTCTGTTCCGGACATTGATCGAGTCGCCGGATTACGTCGAGCGCCTGAAACGCCACTACTCCATGTTCCGCCAGACCGTCGACCAGGAGCACGCCCACAGCGCGCATCCCCGCACCCATCCCCCAAGCGGTCCGCGCCGCCACGGCCGCGGCAGCAATCGCGGCCGCCCGCGCTCCCGCTGACCCCAACCCGTTACCACCGCCGTGTCCGATAACCGGCGCACAGCCCTCCGGGGTTCACCCTCCTCCCGCGGAGTTCGCCCCAAAATCCGCTAACCGAATCTGTTACTGTGAAATTGGAGAAGCCATCATGCAGCCCTTCCGATTGCACGTATTTATCTGCAACCATCAGAAGCCCGAAGGCGTGCCGTGCTGCGCGGCGCGGGGATCTGCTCCCATCCTCGAATCATTGCGCCGGGAGATCGCCGCCCAGGGGCTGGACGACCAGGTCCAGGTCACCGAATGCGGCTCCCTGGGCTTGTGCGAGCAGGGCCCGAACCTGGTGGTCTATCCCGAAGGCGCCTGGTACTCGGGTGTCACTCCGGCAGACGTGCCGGAGATCGTTCGCGCGCACTTTCAGGAGGGCCATCCGGTCGAGCGCCTGCTGCGCACCGACCCCGCCGCCGTGCGTGCGGAGATCCACGCCAACCGCGAAAAGATGATCGCCGCGCGGCGCGCCCGCGAAGCCGCCGGCGTCCTTCCCGACGACTTACAGGATCGCATCCGCGGGTTTCAGCAGAGCCGTGCCATCCTCACCGCACTGGAGCTCGATCTCTTCACCGCCATCGGCGCTGGCGCCGCCTCCGAAGCCGTAGCCGCCCGTCTCGGCGCCGCCCCGCGCTCCACCGGGATGCTGCTGAACGCCCTGGCCTCCCTCCACCTGCTGGTCAAGCGCGAGGGCGTCTATTACAACTCGCCCGCCCCGGCCCGCTATTTCACCGCCGGCTCCCCGGACAACGCCCGGCCCGCCTTGCTCCACACTGCCCACCTGTGGCATCGCTGGTCCACCCTCACCGATTGCGTGCGTTCGGGCTCCGCGGTGGCTCGCGAGGAACCCGGCGGCCGTCTCCAGGATTGGACCGAAGCCTTCATCGCCGCCATGCACCGCAACGCCTCTGAACGCGCCCCGCTCGTGGTGCGCGCGGTCGGTGCGGCCGGCATCACTCGCATGCTGGACGTCGGAGGCGGTTCGGGCGCCTATTCCATCGCCTTCGCCCAAGCCAATTCCGCCCTGCGCGCCGAGATCCTCGATCAGCCCGCCGTCATCTCCATCGCCCAACGCCACATCCGCGAAGCCGGCGTCGCAGACCGCGTCACCGTCCGCACCGGCGATCTGCGCTCCGATAAGCTGGGCGAAGGTTACGGCCTGGTCTTCCTCTCCGCCATCTGCCATATGCTCAGCCCCGCCGAAAACCTCGACCTGTTCGGCCGCTGCCGCGAGGCTCTGGCCTCCGGCGGCCGCATCGTCATCCAGGACTTCATCCTGGAGCCCGACAAAACCGCTCCCCGCTTCGCCGCTCTCTTCGCCCTGAACATGCTGGTGGGCACCGCCGGCGGAAGCAGTTACAGCCAGCCGGAATACGCTGCCTGGCTGCGCGACGCCGGTTTCGAGGACGTCGGCCACGTGCCTTTGCCGGGAATCACCGGCCTCATGATGGCTTCCCGGCCGTAAGCCGGCTCCGGTCCGCCCGAAAAGCGGGTCGGCTTCCTCCGCCGACCGGGACCGTGGCCACAACGGCCCGAACCCCATCCGCGCATTAGTGCTACGGCCGCGAAATTTGTTCCCATTAGCGGACCACTCGATCATGGTCGCGGCTCCGATTCGATGATCAGCCGCGCGTCAGGCAGGCAGGCGAACCGAATCACGCGGTCGGAAACCTAGCGGAAACTCATGCCGCGGACGATACCGTCGCTATCGGGGATGGCGGCGCTGGCAGCGTACTGGATGGTTACCTGGACCAGCGGCTGCGGTCCACAGACAAACTCCGGCGGTGCGTTGCGCATCTGAACGTGGGAGGGGTCCGGGATGGCGACGGTCAGACGGCCGGTATCGGTGTCGATGACCATGCGAGTCACAGGATCGCGGCAGTCGATTTCACGCAATCTGCCTTCGACGCGGCGGAGGTCATCGGTGGGCTCGATAAAGGGGTTGAAATCGGTGCCGTCGTTGGGAGTGCGGGTGGTGACCAGTTTCAGCTTTCCTGAATCATCGCGGACGAAACGCACGGCCAGGTGAGTCTGGGCGGTGTACACCAGTTGGACGGCGTGGGCGCGCTGATCGGCATCGGAAGCCAATTCGGCTGCCTGACCGGCGGCGCTGACCGCTTCCTGGTTGCGGCCCAGACCGATGAGGACGTCTGCCGTGGCCAGCCAATAATGATAGGCGCGCGCGGGAGGCACCGTGCGCAGGGCGCGCAAATCGGCCAGCGCTGCCTCGTCGTGGCCCTGGTTTTTCTCCAGGAGCGCCAACGTGTAGCGGGCGTCATCGAAGCCGGGCTGCAGAGCTACGGCGCGCTCCAGTGCGGCGCGGCGCTCGTCCGCGGGACGGCCGGCACGATCCAGCAAATCGGCATAGCGGTAGCACAGGTCGGCGTCGGCGAGGCCACCGGCGAGCGCTCTGGTGAAGAGGCCTCGGGCTTCCTCCGCCCGGCCATTCTTCAAGGCGATGGCAGCCAAGCCTCCCAGAACCGCAGGATCTTCGGGTGCGGCCAGGGCGGCCTGGCGATACACGGCTTCGGACGCTGCCAAATCTCCCACGGCGAGGAGCATGCCGGCGAGCTTGATTTGAACCGCGGCGCCCGGCACTTCGGCCGTCTGGAACGTGGGCCGGTTGGCTTCCCGCGGCGGCCCGAGGGGCATGGGCTTGGAGTGGTGATGGCGCACCCAGGCAACCAGATCGCGAGTGATGTCGGCCAGAGGCTTGCCGTAGGTGGCCTGGAGCAATTGGGCGGAATCCGTTCCCGCCGGAAGCGCCGCCGGGCTGCGTGAAAGCGCCATGACGAGGCGCAGAAACCGGGGCGCGTAGGAGGGGGACATCAAGAGCATTTCCGTCAAGGCCCAGCTCTGGGCATAAAAAATGTCGGAGCCGGCGCGGGTGTTCCGAAGCGGGGAATCGGCGGGCAGGGAAAGCAGAGTCTGCAAGGGCAGCCATCGGCGATTGCGCAGGATCAGCAGGCGTTCGAACGGCTCGCCGCCCAGTTGCGGGCCGGAGCGGGTGAAGCGAACCGTGGAGAAGACGTCGGCCAGCCCTTCGCCAAGCCACGGTGGTAGGTGGCCGCCGGCCGCGTGCGACACCAGGTGGGCGTATTCATGGGCGGCGGTGGCCAGGCTGCGGGTTCCCGACAGGGGCAGCACGATGTAGTCGTGACCGTCGGTGGCGACGTAGTAGGCATCGGTTGTGGCACGCAGACGATAGGGTTCGTATTCACTCCTGGATTGGAAGCCGAAGACGGAAACGGGGCGATCATTGGGCAAGTCGAGGCCGAGACGGTCCTTGACAAGGGACCGCAATTGCTCCAGCCAGGCGAGAGCGGCGCCGGCATCCTCTGCGCTGCGATGGGAATAGACCTCCATGTTCCCGTCGCGGGCGACGGCCCAGGGGCTGTCCGCCCTCAGGCTCAGAGCCAGGGCCAGCGGGATCAAGCAGACCAGGCGCAGGGACATGGCTGGTAATTAGGATAGCAGCGGCGGAGATGAGGGAAGGCTGGCGCGACGGCGGCACGAGCGGCGAGGTCGGCTCGCCATCCCGACGACAGGATCGGCGACTACGCGCAGCAGGTGAACTATAAGGAGCCGCTGCTGCCGTTTGCGTACAAAGACGACGGCCGCGTGGATGTGTTGGTCGGCAACAACGGCGGGGCTCCGGCGCGGCTGCACCACATGCCGGCCCCGGGGCAAGGGCTGAAATGCAATCGCGATGCGGCGGGCGCCCGCACCACCTGGTCGGCGGAGGGTGACCCGGTCGCGCGTGAGGAAGGGAGGCGGCAGCTATTTGTCCGCGGCCGGCACGGGACTATAATCGAGTTGCTTTCCGGACGACTTGAGAACTCCCGTGAAACTGATTCCGTCACCTTCCATCACCTGGCCGTTGGTTCTGCTGACCGGCCTTTCGGTATCCATCGGCTGGGGTGTCCGCGGCCAGTTTGGCCACGAGTACGGTGCCGCGCTGGCCGGGGCGCTGGCCGGCATGAGCATCGCGTTGCTCAGCGGACGCCAGGACTGGCTCCCGCGCGTTCCCTATTTCGCGCTGCTCGGCGCGGTGGGGTTCGCGTTTGGCGGCGCCATGTCTTACATGAAGGCGGTGGCCTATATGCATTCCTCGGACTCCGCCACGGTGCTGTATGGATTCGTGTGCGTGCTGGTGCTGGGAGCCCTCTGGACCGCGCCCGCCGCCGCTGGACTGGGCCTGGCGGCCTACCTGGACCGCGAGGAGTTGACCAAACTCTGCATCCCGCTGGCCGCAATCTTTCTCGCCTGGCACTTTTTGGAGGTCCGCGGTGTGTACCGGAGCCTGCCCTGGCTTCGCTTCCTGGGGGGCACCGCGGTAACCGGATTGATCGCACTGGCGGTGGTGGGGGCAATGGTGCTGGTCCGGCGGCGCAACTGGGGCGACGGCGCGTTGCTGATTGTTTGTATGACCGTGGGATCGTGGGTCGGACACATTTTGCTGATCACGCTGCTGCGCCTGGATATGAATCCGCCGCGCGGCGACACATGGGCCGGTAATGCCGGCCTGGTCGGAGGCATCCTCTTTTTCTGCTGGCGCCGCCGCCTGGGCGGTGTGGCCTTCGCCACTCTGGGCGGGTTGCTGCTGGGAGGCATCGGTTTCGCGCTGGGAGGAGCGACGAAACTGCTGGTCATGTCCAGCGGTTTCACCACCAACTGGCACAGCATTATGGAGCAAAGCCAGGGCTTCTTCCTGGGGATCGCTCTCGCCATCACCATGGGATTCCTGGCGCCGCTGGCGCCGAAGCTGGTGGATGAACCCAAGGTGCGCCGCTGGACCGAAGTATTCGCTGTGACCTTCGTGCTTTGGCTGCTGCCGTATCTGAATCTCCGCCTGAGCCCGGGCGAGTGGGTCAACGAAGTTGCGGGGATGAAGCCCGTGATTTACGGAATCCCCATTAACGGCAACTTTGATTTCTCCCGCGGATTCCTGGGCTGGTTCGATATGGTGTTCCTCGCCATCGCCATCGCCATGATTCTGCTGCTGGCGCTGCATCTGCGGCGCCCGCTCCCGCTGATTCCCACCAGTTGGATGGGGAAGGGCCAGTTGTTCTACCTGGTGTTTCTCTGGACCGTCGTCAGCATCAATTTCATGGATGTGCTGCCGCGCTTCACGCCCATCCGGCTGGTCACCGAGTGGTTTATGACGATCAACGCCGCCGCGTGTACGGTGCTGCTGGTGATCGGGTGTTTTCTCCGCGAAGGGCGCACCTCTCCGGGGCCGTCCGATGTGCGATACGGTCCGTGGATTCGCAACCTGATTCTGGTGGGATTGGTGGGCGCCATCGTCGTACCGATCGGCGGCTGGGCCATGAAGCGAGCCCTCTACGGCGACAACTTTATTGCCATTGGCGGCGGCACGGACCAGATCCGTTTTGGCCCGCACAACACCAACGACCAACGCTGAAGGGCCCAATGCCATGGCCCCGGATCTACGGAGGGCCCGGATGGCGGGCCCTTGACCATAGGCGTTCAGAGTCACTTTCCGATATGGCCGTTTCGACCGGAACCGGCAACATCTCAGCAATGGCGACTTCTCGTCCGACTGGATCACCTCCGGCTTGGCGACCACTCGCATGAATGCGCCGTAGTCGTTGTCGATAGCGGCAACGCGCGCCACAGCGATTCGCATCCGGGGCGCATGAGCACCCCGCAATCGTCCGGTGGCGCGAGGGCTTACAAATTTTAACTTGACTCGTCTCATCTCGCTGCCGTAAGCTAAGAATTCTAGGTACGGATGCCATCGGCACTCGAAAATAGTTCTCGCGCACGATCTCTGCCACATCCGCCGTCGCGACAATCCCTTCGCCGCGATTCACATGATCGTCGAAGCTGTGCTCCGGTTTCCACGCGCAATCGCCGCTCGCGGGTGTATCCGGAGTATCCGGCGCAACCATCCGGCGAAGAATTGAGGCCATCCTGTTGAACCGCACCTTACAACGATTGAGTCACGCAAAGAAGTTACTGCTTGCGGGTGCCCGAACGGCCGCACTGGCAGGCCCGGTAGCAATCGGACTACTGATCGGCGTGGGCATCGCGCCGGTGATCCTGGCTCAATCAACACGGCAGAAATTCGAAGTTGCTTCCATCCACACTTGCGGTCCAAGGGAAGTCGTGCCCCTCCGCGAAGGAGGCGGTTTAGGAAATATCGGGCCTTCACCCAACCGGGTGACCATAAACTGCGTCACCGTTATGTCACTCCTCCAGAATGCTTACGTTATCTTTGCGGACGGTCAGAATCGGTCGATTTCATCCGTCCAGATGCCTCCGATCGAGAGATCCCCGGCCTGGATCTCTTCGGACCTTTACACGATAGACGCAAAGGCCGAGGGCGCGCCGGGCCAGCCGGTGATGCTCGGGCCCATGATGCAGTCGCTCCTCGAAGACCGGTTCCATCTGAAACTCCACCGCGAGACCAGAAGCGGCCCTGCGTTAGAGCTGACCGTGGCCAAGGGGGGATCCAGGTTAAAGAACAACAACGGCGCCTGCTCCGTTGATGTGCCGTCAGCAGCCGTTCCTCGCGACTCCGCAACAGGACGTCCGGTTCCCGGCTTTGCCAGCGGCCGCGTTTCTCCGCCAAGCCAGCCAGGAGTGCCATGCCGTTTGAAGCTCAACTTACGAAACGGACCAAATCAGCTTTTCGTATCGAGTGCAATTACCATCGACGAGTTTTGTTCCTATCTGTCCCGCGTTACGGGCCATACCATCGTGGATAAGACGGAAATCAAAGGCAAGTTCGATATCCGCCTGGAATACTTGGCTGATCAGCCCAGTCCCGGCCCCCCCGCTGTCGACCAGCCTGACGGGGCAGCGGATATTCAGCCCGGGGCTTCACTGTTCGCGGCAGTGGAGCAACAACTCGGGTTGAAACTCGTGCCGGTCAAAGGGACCCGCCAGGTTATAGTCATCGATCACATCGAAAAGCCGTCCGGGAACTGATGCCATGTTCCCTGTATTGGAACCGCGCCAACCTTCGTTATTCATGGATGCCGGCGCCAGCGTGGTTAGTGAACCAAGCCGAACGCCGAGAGTGGAAGACCATTGCTGAGCAGGCGCTCCCGATATGGGGGCCTCGTACACTAGCCACGGACCACCTCCTGAGTAGTCATGAACCACGCGCGAACCGGGAGTAAAGCGCGCGCAAGTGAGGTCGTTTTTTGAAAATGGCCTTATCTTCGCGCCTGGGCCGGGCCCTTGACCGCGGCCGGTAAATCCTGCCATCTTGGAACGGCGAGGCAAGCTTTATGAGAAGACTTCTGGCGGTATTGGCGATTGGCGCGTGCGCGGCCCTGGCTGCCGATATCTCAGGCAACTGGAAGGCCACCGCGGAGGGACCCAACGGGTCCATGGAAAGAACCTTCACCTTCAAGGTGGAGGGCAACAAGGTTACCGGCGAGACCACCAGCTCCATGCTGGGCAAGTCCACCATCACGGACGGCAAGGTGGAGGGCGACACGGTAACTTTCAGCATCACGGCCGATTTCGGCGGGAACCAGATGAAGATCGACTACAAAGGCAAGATCAGTGGCGATGAAATCAAGTTCACTTCCACCAGCTCGGCGGGCGGCGGGCAATCCATTGAATGGGTGGCGAAGCGGCAATGACTGCCACTGCGGACAACGGGTTGGTCACCATCCCTTGCGGTCAATCCGTGGACCAGATCGTCCGGAAACTCGAAGGGATTCTACAGGCGAAGGGCGTCAAAGTGTTCGCCGTAGTGGATCACAGCGGTGAGGCGGAAAAAGCAGGGCTGGCGATGCCGCCCACCAAGCTGGTGATCTTCGGCAATCCCAAGGCCGGAACGCCGCTTATGGTGGCGTCTCCGAGCATCGCCATCGATCTTCCGCTGAAGATCCTGGTCTGGGAGGACGCCGGCGGCAAGGTGTGGGTCTCCTACAACGCGGCTGCTTACCTTGCCGGGCGCCACCATCTGCCACCCGAGCTGGTCCAGAACATTGCGGTGGTGGAAGCGCTCGCCAAGGCAGCCGCGGGCGCCGAAGGGTGAGAGGGCAGCGGCGGGGCGGCTGATCTGTCACACTGGAAATCGT
>Ga0335074_10009004_pt1 | contig 13905 bp, 9 predicted proteins | sample Lox_Sample_23_FD_206715 | JGI IMG/M metagenome (GOLD analysis project Ga0335074, IMG submission 206715) | Soil microbial communities from Loxahatchee National Wildlife Refuge, Florida, United States - Lox_Sample_2.3 | ecosystem: Environmental > Terrestrial > Soil > Wetlands | place: USA: Florida...
CCGGATATTCACATTCACAGCGAAGGGGATTGGGGATCGAAGACGATTTCCGCCGAAGGCAAGTTGAATGGCGGCGGGCCTGTGCTCAAAGTTCGCACCACGACGGGCGACATTTATTTCAAGCGTGCCCGGTAGAAGAATTCAGTTTGGGGAAACGACCATGCGCAAATACATCCTCGCAAGTCTCGCGGTAGTACCGCTGCTGTTCAGTTTTTCCCATGCGGCGCAAAACTCGTCAGGGCAGAACTGGACAGGACAGAACTGGTCAGGCAATGATCAGTCCCAAAGCTTTGTGTTCAGTAGCGACGATGGCGGCTCCAGTTCGTATCTTGGCGTCGACATCGCCGACATTACTCCCGAGCGCCTGAGCGCGTTGAAGCTGAAAGAAGAAAAGGGCGTCGAGGTCACCATGGTCGATCAGGACGCTCCCGCCGGAAAGGCCGGGATCAAGGAGCACGATGTCATCCTGAGCATGAATGGCACGCCCGTGGAAAGCGTGGCGCAACTTCGTCGCATGATCCGTGAAACTCCTGCCGGAAGGGTGGTCAGCTTCGGAATCAGCCGCGATGGCCAGCCAATGAACATCAAACTGCAATTGGCCGAGCGTGATAAATGGTCCCCAATCTCCCGGGCCAAGGACTTCCCGGTCGTGATCCCCGATATTGATGTGCACGTGCCCGAGATCGATATTCCCTCGATCAATATGGTGGTCGTGACCCAATCGGCGCGCAGCGGCCTAATGGTCGAAAACATCACGCCGCAGTTGGGTGAGTTCTTTGGCGTGAAAAACGGAAATGGCGTGCTGGTGCGCTCGGTGGAGAAAGGCAGTCGCGCCGACAAAGCTGGATTTCGCGCGGGCGACGTCATTGTCAAAATCAACGATCAGCCGATCCACGACACCAGCGACTTCACCCATGCCGTGACTTCCCGCAACCGGAATGCGATCAATGTGGGCGTGATGCGGGATCGTAGAGAACAAAACCTGACTCTGACGCTGCCCGAACACAAGGAGTCAGGAGACTTGTTCGAAGAGAGTTTGGATAACGAGCGGCAGTTAAACGCCCAGTCTCAACTCGAGCTCAGCAAGTTGCAGGATCAGCTGGCTCAACTGCGGCCGGAGTTGTTCCTCGCCGAGCAACAGGCATCCGAGTATTCGCGCAAGGCCATGGAAGAAGCTCGCAAGGCGCTCTGCCAGGCGCAAAAGGACCGTGATCGCGCAACCGGACAAATGCGCGAGGAAATGCGCAAGCAGCAGGACCAAATGAAAAAACAGCTCGAGAAGATGCGGTCCGAATTCCACTGGAACCAGCTCGATATTTAGAGATCGTGTCATGCTGAGCGAAGACGCCGTCTGCGAGTGGAGGGCTCGCTGCACTTGTCATGCTGAGCGAAGAACAAGATCGCAGAGCGATCTTGTCGCCATTGAAGCATCCCCTCTAAATAAACTGCTTCGGGTTCGCAAAGCGCCCGCTCCAGAAACTTTCAGCGATCACTTCCATTTCCTCGCCGTCCGGATCAATCCGTAGGCCACCACGCAGAACCAGAAATCGATCACCATCCCAAGATCGATGTGAAACGGCCGGTGCCGAGCCACCGGCGGAAATGACGGCATGAGTAGAAAATAAACCACGTTGCCCAGAATAATGGCCAGCAGCGCTTGTACGAGATTGATCATCACAGGTGTCGCTGATTTAGACACCGGCTGCCCTCCAGAATGGTGGCCTGCCGAACCGGACCCTTCGCCTCCTGATACCATTCATCTTTCCGCCTTGTGGGCTTGATGCAAAACGCGCTGCTTCGGTGGATGCCTCATGCTTGAGCTTTCCACTCCCGTCCAATACGTGAAAGGAGTCGGTCCGCGCATCGCGGAAATTCTCGCTGCGAAGGGCATCCATACCGTCGGCGATCTCCTCTATTATCTTCCCTTCCGCTATGAAGACCGGCTGAATCCACGCGGCATCGCCGAACTGCGTCCCGGAGAAATGGCGACTGTCATAGGGGAAGTCCGCAACTCCGGGCTTTTCCGCACGCGCCGCATGCCTATCTTCCAGCTCACTATTGCACAAGGACGCGCCCGCCTGCGTTGCCTCTGGTTTAACGCGACTTACCTGCAAGATAAGTTCAAGCCCGGCCAGATGGTCGCGCTCTACGGCAAAGTGGAAGAAGATCAGCGCTCGCGCGAGCTGCAAATTACGCAGCCGCAGATCGAAATCCTGGGAGAGGTCGACAACGAAGATGCCGCCGAGAGAAAAGCCGCCGAGTCGCTGGAAGTTGGCCGCATCGTCCCCATTTACGAAGCCACAGGACGCCTGACAGCACGCTGGTTTCGCCGCGCCATCCGCACTGCGCTCGACAATCTTACGCCCGATCTCCCCGAAGCCATTCCAGCCGCGGTTCGCTCCCGCCTCGCTCTGATCCCGCCGCGAACCGCTCTTTGGAACGTGCACTGGCCAGAACCCGGCGAAAGCCTGCAAGATCTGCAATCGCACCGCACTCCCGCGCATATTCGACTGATTTTCGACGAACTCTTTTTCGTCGAGCTCGGACTCGAGCTCAAACGCCGCCAGCAGAAGGCGCAAACCGGAATCGCGTTTAAACTCGACGATCGCGTGCGCGCTGCCATCAAGAAAATTCTGCCCTTCCATCCCACGATGGCGCAGAAGAGTGTGCTCAAAGAAATTGCCGCCGACATGGAAAAGCCCTATCCTATGCGGCGCCTGCTGCAAGGGGATGTCGGCTCGGGCAAAACCATCGTCAGCTTCGAAGCCGCGATCATCGCTATCGAAAACGGATGCCAAGTAGCGCTCATGGCGCCGACCGAAATTCTGGCGCAGCAGCATTATTTTTCCGCCCGCCGCATCCTGGAATCCGCCGGATACCGCATCGTCCTTCTCACCGGCTCTCTGGAATCCGACCGCAAACGCGAAATTCGCCGCCATATTGCCCAAGGCAATGCGCAACTCATCATCGGAACGCACGCGTTGCTTGAGGAAAAAGTCGAGTTCGCCAAGCTGGGATTGGTCATTGTCGACGAACAGCACCGCTTCGGCGTCATGCAACGCTTGAAGCTCATGAAGAAATCAGGAGAAGATCGAGTAGCGGACGTGGAGGAGGCCCACGTCTCACCGGTTTTGCCAGAGGTGGGAACCCCGACAGAGCGAATCGAACGGTCTGGCGTGGGCACGGGCGCCTCGCCCGGCCAGGCCGAACGCAGCTCGGCCGCAGTTTCCGAGCCTGACGTCCTGGTCATGACCGCGACGCCAATCCCACGCACACTCGCGCTCACTCTCTACGGCGATCTCGATCTCAGTGTGCTCGACGAACTCCCTCCGGGCCGTACTCCGATCGTCACCAAATCTGTCACCGACGATCAATCGCCCAAAGTCTGGGACTTCCTTCGCAAGCAGGTCGAGGCTGGACATCAGGCTTACGTCGTTTATCCCGTCATCTCCGAAAACGAAGAGACCGAACTGAAAGCCGCGGTCAAAATGTATCGTGAGCTGAGCAGCAAAGTATTCGCCGATCTCAAAGTTGGCCTGCTCCATGGCCGCCTCGACAGCGACTTGAAAGATCAGGTCATGAGGATGTTTCAGCAAGGCGAACTGCAGATTCTGGTCGCCACTACGGTCATTGAAGTCGGCGTGGACGTGCCCAACGCAACGGTCATGGTCATCGAGCACGCGGAACGCTTCGGATTGGCGCAGCTTCATCAACTTCGTGGACGTATCGGCCGTGGCGCAGCCAAGTCGTATTGCATTCTGATGACTGGCGGCAAAGTCACGGAAGATGGCCAACGCCGCCTCGATGCCATGGTCCGCACGAATGACGGCTTTCAGATCGCTGAGCTCGATCTTGAACTTCGCGGCCCGGGAGAATTTTTCGGCACTCGCCAGGCAGGCATGCCCAGTTTCCGCGTCGCCAATATCATTCGCGATGCTCAATTGCTGGAACTGGCCAAGCGTGAAGCCGCCGCAACCCTTGCCGGGCCGAACTCAGAAATTTCCTCGGAAGAAATCAGCCGCGCACTGGTGCAGATGCGCGCTCGATGGCGGCACACCTACGGTCTCGTCGAAGTTGGCTAGCGCCCAACACTACTGCCCCGCCAGATACTGGTAATAAAATTCCCGCGATTCGATCGCCAATCTACGCCGTGCTTCCTGCGTTTGAAATGTGTGTTCGTCGTCCACCTTAATCAGCGTCGCCGGCACATGCGCTGCGCGCAGCTTGTCGTATAGCTCCTGCGCTTGCTCCATGGGAACATCCTGATCTTTCGTTCCATGAAAAATCAGGAATGGCGCATCCTTCTTCGCCGCGTGGAACACTGGAGACGCGTCCTGCCACGCCTCCGGGTTCTTCTTGTAATCGGCCCCCAGGAAGCTCGAAAAGAACGCGTCGCCATCCCGGTCGTGATCCTTGGTTAAATCCGCCGGACAACTCACCGCCACTACTGCCTGCACCCGGCTTGAATACTTCGCCAGCGCCGGATCGGAATTGTCGCGCGTATCTTCCATCCCAAGTAGCGCGGCTAATTGCGCGCCGGCAGAATGCCCGAATGCGCCCATCTTCTCCGGATTCACCCCATACTTCCCCGCGTTGGCCCGAATCCACCGCACCGCCCGTTGCACATCGTCCAGTTGGTCCGGCCAACGATTCTCGTCGGGAGGATGAAACAGCCGGTAGTCCACCGAGAAAGCCACAAATCCTGAACGCGCTAAAAACTGGCCGATCCCACGCATGGTGCTCTTATCGAATGAGGTCCAGCCGCCACCATGAATCAGAATCACCGCCGGCCGGTTCTGCGTGCCAAGGTCAGCAGGCTCATATACATCCAGATGCAGGTCTGTCCCCTTTACCGTGCCATAGACGACGTTCTCCAGCACCTTCACTTCCCCGCTCTGCGGGGCCGTTTGTTGCGGTGACACAGGTTGCTGCGGAAGTCGCATATTGGGCTGCTGGGCCGCAGCCATAGCAATGGAAAGTACCGACCAGGCCATCAACAAAGGAATGCTTTTCTTCATCCCTTTATTCTAGCGGCGGGTGACCTCCATTGCGTCAGGTAAGTTTCGACCGATATACTCTCTCCAGCGGTTTACCCGAGTGTGCCGAGAAAATGTCGTTATCCGCCGTTATCGTCGACGATGAGCAGTTGGCCCGCGACGAACTCGCCTTTCTTCTTAAGAACACGGACGATGTCAGTGTTGTCGCCCAAGGAAAGAACGGCCTCGAAGCGGTTAATCTGATCAAGGACCGCAACCCAGATCTGGTTTTCCTCGACGTGCAGATGCCCGGGCTCGACGGTTTCGGAGTCATCAAGAAGCTGCTCGACAAGAAAATTCCTTTGCCGAAAATTGTCTTCGCCACCGCCTACGACCAGTACGCGGTAAAAGCGTTCGAAGTAAACGCCGTCGACTACCTGCTTAAACCCTTCGATAAGAAGCGCGTCGCCCAGGCTATCCAGAAAGCCCGCGCCAAGCGGGAGGCCGAAGGCCTTCCCGGCGAGAAGATCGAAGCGCTCGTCCGAATGATCGAGTCTCAGAAGCACCCCACGTCAAAGGTTCTGCTGAAGACCGTGGGACGCATGTTCCTCGTCGATCAGAAAGACATCTGCTATGCCTGGATTGAAGACGGCGTCATCACCGTCGTCACCGCCGGGCCTGCCGGTATGGAAGGGCAGTCCAACTGTCGCACGCTAGAGGAATTGCTCGATAATCTCAATCCGAGCATGTTCTGGCGTGCCCACCGCTCCTACCTTGTGAACATCAATCGCATTCGCGAGGTCGTCCCCTGGTTCAAGAGCTCCTACCAGCTCAGAATGGACGACAAGAAACAGACGGAGATCCCGGTCAGTCGCGCCCAAACCAAGCGCCTGCGCGAGCTGTTTCGTCTCTAGTGCCTCCAAACTGGGACATCGGCAACTCTGTTTCCTCTCAGCAATTTCCGGGGCGACTGTGATTTCAATCACACAACCCTGTGAACCCACGTCCCGACATTTCTCCCCCTATCCGGCATTCTGGAAACATCACGACGGTCACTCGCGGTAACCGCCGTCGACAACCGGAATTGGGGGATCGAAATGAGCCGTAAATTCAAGACCGTGGACGCCAATGAGGCGGTCGCGCACGTTGCCTATCGCGTCAATGAAGTCGTCGCCATCTACCCGATTACTCCCTCCTCGCCGATGGGTGAGTGGGCCGACCAGTGGGCCTCAGAAAAGCTTCCCAACGCCTGGGGCAGCATCCCGCACGTGATCGAGATGCAGAGCGAGGGCGGTGCGGCTGGCGCCGTTCACGGCGCCTTGCAAACCGGATCTCTGGCCACTACGTTCACCGCGTCCCAGGGATTGCTGCTGATGATCCCTAACATGAACAAGATCGCCGGCGAACTCACACCTACGGCCTTTCACGTCTCCGCGCGCACGGTTGCCACGCATGCGCTCTCGATTTTCGGCGATCACTCCGACGTCATGTTTTGCCGCACTACCGGCTGGGCGATGCTTTGCTCCAACTCGGTTCAGGAGGCCATGGACCTCGCCCTGATCGCGCACGCCTCATCGCTCGAGACGCGCATTCCTTTCCTTCACTTCTTCGATGGATTCCGCACGTCCCACGAAGTCAACAAGATCGAAATGCTCGCCGACGACGATATCCGCGCCATGATTAATATGGATCGCGTCATCGAGCATCGCCAGCGCGCGCTTTCGCCCGATCATCCGGTCCTGCGAGGCACTGCCCAGAATCCCGACGTTTTCTTCCAGATCCGCGAAACCGCGAATGCCTTCTACACCGCCGCTCCCGCCAAGGTGCAGGAAGTCATGAACCGCTTCGCCGAGATCACTGGACGGCAGTATCACCTATTCGATTACGTGGGCGCCCCCGATGCCGAGCGCGTGATCGTCATGATGGGTTCCGGGGCGGAAGTTGCTCACGAGACCGTAGAAAATCTCACGCGGAGCGGCGAAAAAGTTGGGCTGCTAAAAGTTCGCCTCTATCGCCCATTCTGCGTGAAGTCTTTCCTCGCGGCCTTACCTCCCACGGTTCGCCAGATCGCTGCTCTCGATCGCACCAAGGAATCGGGCGCGATCGGCGAACCGCTTTATCTCGATATAGTGAACGCGCTGCATGAAGGCGCTCGTGTAGCCCCGGATGCATTCGTCCGGGGTGCAGACAAAGTCCGCATCGTTGGCGGCCGCTACGGCCTGTCGTCGAAAGAATTCACTCCCGCCATGGTCAAGGCCGTTTTCGATAACCTGACGGAGAAAGAACCAAAAGACCATTTCACCGTTGGCATCAACGACGACGTCACCTACACCAGCCTCGAATACGATCCGTCCTTCTCGACCGAACCTGATAGCGTCGTCCGCGCTCTCTTCTACGGTCTCGGAGCCGATGGCACGGTCGGAGCCAACAAAAACTCAATCAAGATCATCGGCGAAAATACTGACAACTACGCCCAAGGTTACTTCGTTTACGACTCGAAGAAGTCCGGAGCCATGACCGTCTCTCACCTGCGCTTCGGACCGCAGCCGATCAAGTCCAGCTATCTCGTATCGAAAGCCAACTTCGTCGCCTGCCATCAATGGATATTCCTTGAGCGCTACGACATGCTCAGTTCGCTCGTCGAAGGCGGCGTTTTCCTGCTCAACAGCCCATTCGGCAAAAACGACGTCTGGGATCACTTGCCGCGCGAAGTGCAGGCCCAGATGATCGCCAAGAAAGTCAGGTTCTACGTCATCGACGCCTACCAGGTCGCCCGCGATACCGGCATGGGCTCGCGCATGAACGTCATCATGCAGGTCTGCTTCTTCGCCATTTCCAAGGTACTTCCGCGCGACGAAGCCATCGAAGCCATTCGCGACTCCATCCGCCACACCTATGGCCGCAAGGGCGAAGACGTCGTCAAGAAAAACATGCTAGCGGTCGACGAAACGCTCGCTCATTTGTTCGAAGTAAAGGTGCCGGAGAAGGCCACCAGCAAAATCGAAATCCCTGGAATTTTCCCCGGTGCTCCCAAGTTCGAGCGCGAAGTTCTCGGCGCCATCTACGCAGGTAAGGGCGACGAGCTCCCCGTCAGTGCTTTTTCCTGCGATGGCACCTTCCCGACGGCAACCGCCCGCTGGGAAAAGCGCAATCTCGCTCTCGAAATTCCCGCGTGGGACGAGAAGATCTGCATCCAGTGCGGCAAGTGCGCCATGGTTTGCCCGCACGCGGTCATTCGTATCAAGGTTTACGACAGCAAGGAACTCGGCGGCGCGCCGGCCACTTTTAAATCCTGCGCTGCTCGCGACAAAGAGTGGACTGGCATGAAATACACCATTCAAGTCGCTCCCGAAGACTGCACCGGATGCGGCGTCTGCGTTGATATCTGCCCGGTCAAGAACAAGGCCGAAACCCGCCTGAAAGCCATCAACATGGTCCCGCAGCCGCCGCTACGCGAGCCCGAGAAGGCGAATTGGGAATTCTTCCTCAACATTCCCGAACTCGATCGCCGCAAGATCAAAGTCGGCGCCATTCGTCAGCAGCAGGTTCAGGAACCGCTCTTCGAGTTTTCCGGGGCCTGCTCCGGATGTGGCGAGACTCCTTATCTGAAGCTGGTTTCGCAGCTTTTCGGCGACCGCGCCATTGTCGCCAACGCTACCGGCTGTTCCTCCATCTACGGCGGCAACCTGCCCACCACCCCCTGGGCCAAGAACGCTGACGGCCGCGGTCCGGCCTGGTCGAATTCGCTGTTTGAAGACAACGCCGAATTCGGCCTCGGATTCCGTGTCTCCATCGATAAGCAAACTGAATATGCCCGCGAACTGGTTGCCAAGCTCGCCGATAAGGTCGGAAACGATCTCACCACAGCCCTCCTCAACGCGACGCAGAAAGACGAATCCGACATCTTCGAACAGCGCCAACGCGTCGACATCCTCAAAGAGCGACTGAAAAAACTGAATTCCTCCGAAGCCAAGCAGCTTCTCGCGGTCGCTGACATGCTCGTCAAGAAGTCCGTATGGATCGTTGGCGGCGATGGTTGGGCGTACGACATCGGCTACGGCGGCCTCGATCACGTTTTGGCCAGCGGCCGCAACGTCAACCTGCTCGTGCTCGACACCGAGGTCTACTCCAACACCGGCGGCCAGGCTTCGAAGTCCACTCCCCGCGGCGCAGTCGCGAAGTTTGCCGCTGGCGGCAAGCCAGGCCCCAAGAAGGATCTCGGCCTGATGGCTATGACCTACGGCAACGTCTACGTCGCCAGCGTGGCCATGGGTGCGAAGGATGAGCACACACTCAAGGCTTTTCTCGAAGCCGAAGCCTATGACGGCCCCAGCATCATCATCGCGTACTCGCACTGCATCGCTCACGGCATTGATATGACGACTGCGATGTCTGATCAGAAAGTCGCGGTCGACTCTGGACAGTGGTTGCTCTACCGCTACAACCCGGAGCGTGAATTAACGGGCGAGAATCCGCTGCAGCTCGATTCCCGTGCACCGACGAAGAAAGTGCAGGAATACCTCTTGCAGCAAACGCGCTTCAAGATGCTGACCAAGAGTCGCCCGGAAGAAGCCGAGCGCCTGTGGGCTGAAGCTCAGCATGACGCGGAGCACCGCTATCGGATGTATGAGTACATGGCCGGGCGAAAAGAATCTGCCTCCGCTCCGAAAGAAGCAGCAGCAAAACCTTCCGGAGAGAAAGTTCCGGTGGGCACGGAAAAGTAAGAAACTGGGTGCCCCACTTCTGGCCGGGTTTGCCAGAAGTGGGGAATTTTGAAGACCTGGCCAGATAGAACGATTTTATAGGGCACGGCTTTAGCCGCGTGCGTAGCAGGAGAACTCGATGAGCGATCTCAGCACTACCTATCTCGGATTGAAGCTGCAAACTCCTCTGGTCGTCTCAGCCTCTCCGCTCTCGCGCGATATCGATGGCATCTGCCGGCTCGAAGACGCGGGCGCCTCCTCCGTCGTGCTCTATTCCCTGTTTGAAGAACAACTCCACCAGGAAGAAGCCGAGCTCGACGTTCGCCTCAAAGCCGGCACCGAGAGTTTCGCCGAGTCCCTCACCTATTTTCCGCAGCCCAGCGAATTTCAGACCGGCCCCGAAGGATATCTGAATCACATTCGCAAAGCCAAATCGGCCGTGCGCATCCCCATTGTCGCCAGCCTCAACGGCTCCACTCTCGGCGGATGGACCAAGTTTGCCGGCGAGGTTCAGCGCGCGGGCGCCGACGCCATCGAGTGCAACATCTACTACATCCCCACCGATCCCAAGCTTTCTGCCGAAGACGTGGAGCGTACATACGTCGAGATCGTGCGCGCGGTGAAGTCCACAGTCACCATCCCGGTTTCGGTGAAGCTCAGTCCCTTTTTCAGCAATATGGCCGCCATGGCTCATCGCCTCGATGAGGCCGGGGCCGACGCGCTGGTTTTGTTTAATCGCTTCTACCAGCCCGATATCGATCTGGAAGACTTGGAAGTTCGTCCCAATGTCCTGCTCAGCACGCCGCAAGCCCTGCGTCTTCCCCTCACATGGATTGGCATTCTCTATGGACGCATCAAAGCCAATCTTGCCGGAACCGGCGGCGTACACGGAGCACAGGACGTCATCAAGCTGCTCATGGTCGGCGCCAATGTCACCATGCTGTGCTCTTCTCTCATGCGTCACGGCGTCAACCACATCCGCCACATCGAGCGCGAAATGCGCGACTGGATGGATGAGCATGAATACGAATCCGTTTCCCAGATGCAGGGCAGCATGAGCCAGATCCGCTGCCCCGACCCCGGCGCCTTCGAGCGCGCTCAATACATGCGGGCCGTAAAAGGTCTCAGTCACATTCAAATGGCAGGATGGCGATAATGGCTACTACTACAAACACTCCCACAAACCTGATCGTCCTCGATGAAGCTCAGGGTGAAGCGAAAGATCTTCGCCCTTCGACAGCGTCGTCGAGCGAACCTTCCTCATCGACCGGAAAACCCCGTGTGCTGCCGTTTGCGCGCATTACCAACGCGAACTGCCTTGAGTTCCCTCGGGAAGGCTATCCGCAGGAATCAAGAAAGATCGAGGAAACATCAGAGGCCAGGGCTCGCCGTGAGCGCCATCGCGCTCTTATTGTGCCGCGCGAGCATGGCACCTGGGGACTTCTGCTGGTTCCAATGATCACCGGCGCCGGTATCGCCTTCCGTCAGGCCAGCCACATCGTCCCATTCATCGTGCTCTCCGCCGCTGCTCTCGCGCTCTTCTGGCTGAGAACTCCGGTTGAAAGTTTGCTCGGAACCTCGGCCATGCGCGCCCAGAATGCCGAAGAAGCCCGCACTGTCAGGTCTGCCGTGATCTTGTTTGCGGGCGTTGCCGCCGTTGCTCTCGGTTTCTTGTTGTGGGCCGGCAAGAATGCTGACCTCTGGCCTTTGGGCGCCGCGGCCGCGGCCGCCTTCATCGCGCAGGCGTTACTGAAGAAATGCGGCCGCCGTTTCCGCATGCTCTCTGAAATGATCGGCATCGTCGGCCTCACCGCATCGGCTCCAGCCGCTTATTACGTCATCACCGGCAGTTTCGACTCGACCGCCGGCATGCTGTGGGTCGCGAACATTCTCTTTGCCGGCGACCAGATCCATTACGTGCAAATGCGCCTGCACACCGCAAAAATAGTAGGCTTCCGCGCCAAGTTGGCTCGCGGATGGGCATTCGCTGCCGGACAAGCTCTGATGACCGCCGTTCTGACCGTGGCCTGCGCGGACCGCCTCATGCCGCCCATCGCTTCTATCGCTTTCGCGCCGCTTCTGTTCCGTGGATGGTTCTATTTCGTGCAGGAACCGAATCCGTTGATCGTTCGCCGCTTGGGATGGAGCGAGATGAAACACGCCGCCTCTTTCTGCTTCCTCCTCATCGCCGCCTACATCATCGCCCGCTGACTTCGCGGCGCCGGGTGCCCCATCCTTGTCGCGTCTTTTGCGACAGGCTGGGGAATTTGACTTTTTCGCACTGTCATTCTGAGCGGGCACGACCGCACGCGGGCGCGAGTCGAAGAATCCCTACCTTCGGAACCTCCCAAAACTTGCAAAACCACCAAGCATCGAGCACCCTCATTCAGTACACTTGCCTCGAAGTAGGGAGAAAAGCCATGGCGAAGAACCGCAATATTGGACTGTACCTCTACGCATTCGGTTCGTTCGCGGCGGGCGTTTTCGACCTGATCTGGCGAAATTTTGATGCTGCGCATCAACCGTTGCAGGCGTGGGGCGACAACATTCCTGGAGCAACCATCTTCGCTTACATCACCGGGTTGTGGATGATCGCAAGCGCAATCGCTCTGCTAGGGCGGCGGACCAAACGAATCGGCGGAGTTGCGCTCGCTGCCATTTATTTCATCTTCGCTATCTTCTGGTTGCCACGATTTTATACAGCTCCGCATTATCTCGGCCAAACCTTTGCTGTTTACATTGGCGTGTTTGCCGGCTTCGGCACGGAAGCGATCGCATTCGCTGCCGGAGTGTTGGTCTGGGCATCGGCCGATCAGCGCGGTTCTTCATCAACTCAGACGATTCTCGCGATGCGCTGGATCTTCGGAATTTGCGCCATCGGCTTTGGCCTGCAACATCTGACCAACATCAAGAACAACCTCGAGTATGTCCCCAAATGGCTGCCTCCGGGAGCCGAGTTCTGGGTGATCGTTACGGGAGTGTGCTTCGTCCTTGCAGGGTTAGCCATCCTCACCGGAATTCTCGACGTGCTAGCAGCTTGGCTGCTTGGGCTGATGTTCCTGGTCTTCAATCTCACGATCCTTCCAACTTACATTTTTGCTGATCCCAAGAACCACGCGGCATGGGGAGGCAACGCTTACAACTTGGCGGCGGTGGGATCGTCGTGGATCCTGGCGCAGGTGATCGCATCCAGCAAGAAAGGTGAGAACAGCTGGAGTCTTTGATATTGATGTATTTGTATGTACATAATTGTATGCTATAGTTACTGCTGAGTGTTCCTTCAGGAACACTGTGGAAATCTCTGCTATCCAGCTGTATATCAGTAGCTTACGGCAGAATCACTGCGGCACCATCGATGGCGTCGTTCTTGACAGCCAGCAGCGCTTCGTTCGCCTGATCCAGCGGGAACGTGGTCACCTTAGGCCGCAGGTCAATCTCAGCGGCCAGCGCGAGAAAGTCGCGGGCATCTTCGCGCGTCATGTTGGCCACGCTGCGTATCTGCCGCTCACCCCACAGCAACTTGTCGTAATCGAATTGCGGCATGCGATCCAGGTGAATGGCATTGATTGCCACCACACCGCCCTTTCGCACGCTCGCCAGTGCGGCCACGACGACGTCGCCGCTGGGCGCGAACGTGATGGCGCGATCTAATTCGACCGGCGGCTTCTCCGTCTCGCTGCCTATCCAGGTTGCGCCAAGCGAAGCCGCCAGCTTGCGATGCGACTCTCCTCGTGTAGAAACGTACACCTCGCATTTCCAGGCTTGCAGAACAGCGATGGCGAGATGGGCGGATGCGCCAAAACCAAACAATCCCACACGCTCGCCGCGTTCCACACCAGCGACGCGCAGACTGCGAAAACCGATGATGCCTGCACACAGCAGAGGCGCCGCGTGCAGATCATCGAGTTCTGCCGGCAATGGGAAGACGAAATCAGAACGCGCCAGCACGCATTCCGCATATCCACCTGGCACAGAGTATCCGGTGAAGGTAGGCGCGTCACATAAGTTTTCCATCCCACGCTTGCAATACGGACACGTCCCGTCCGTCCCGCCGAGCCAGGACACTCCAACGCGCGAACGCAAGGGGACATCTGCTGTCGCCCCGTCGATCACTTCACCCACGATCTGGTGGCCCGGAATCATTCCGGAGTGCAGCGGCGGCAACTCTCCTTCCACAATATGCAGATCGGTTCGACAAACGCCACACGCGCGGACACGCAACAGAA
>Ga0335074_10009008_pt1 | contig 13902 bp, 13 predicted proteins | sample Lox_Sample_23_FD_206715 | JGI IMG/M metagenome (GOLD analysis project Ga0335074, IMG submission 206715) | Soil microbial communities from Loxahatchee National Wildlife Refuge, Florida, United States - Lox_Sample_2.3 | ecosystem: Environmental > Terrestrial > Soil > Wetlands | place: USA...
TCGCCACCCGAGGCGCCCAGCGCCAAAATACGGACATTGAGGTGAGCAGACGCCTAAAGAGACGCGGCCGTCCACAGAGGGTCTTTCGCATCGCCGCCGCCAGCGCTAACGTCACAATGTCGGCTGTGCCCTACTGGGGAGATGAAAAGCGATGCCTGGAATTCTCGTCGGTCTTGACGGTTCCCACTATTCGGAACGCGCCCTGGAATGGGCGGCGAAGGAAGCGGCGATCCGGAACGCGCCCCTGAAGGTGCTGGCCGTGCACACGGTGCCGGCCGGCTGGTCGGGCCGCGCGGTGCCCGACCCGAAGGACAGTGAACTCGTCGTGCAAACCAAGGCGGCCGCCCAGGAGCTGACCGACAAGGTAATGGCAGGGCTCGGCGCCGCGCGCCCCACCGGGGTCACGGTCGACGCGGTCAACGGCATTCCCGCCGACGTCCTGCTCCGCGCCTCCGAGGACGCAGACATGATCGTCCTCGGTGCCCGTGGCGGCGGCGGCTTCGCCAGGCTGCGGCTGGGCTCGGTCAGCGACCAGCTGGCGCACCACGCGCACTGCCCGGTCGTCATCATCCCGCACGCCGACCGCTAGCGAGACCCGGTCAGGGCCTGGCAACCCGGGGATGGTCGCGCCAGGCGGGCATGGTGGCCATGTACTCGAGGGTCTGGCGTTCGAGTTCTTCCCTCGTCGCCCCCGGGTCGCGCCGCGCCTGCCAGGCGACCATCCGCTCGAAGCGCTCGTCAAAGGGCTGCAGCTGTCCGGCATTATCGGTGCAGTAGCCGCAGTACCGGCCTGTCTCGATGGGCATGCCGCAGCTTTCACACGCCTGTGCTGTTGTCATGGCTTTTCTCCTCCGTACTGTCCACTAGAGCTTGCATCCCGGCGATGAGCGCGTCGGCCTCGTCGCCGGGCATCCGGGCGAACGCGCTGGCCAGCAGGTCCAAGCCGAGCACCTCGCGATCCCTGCGCAGCGCGTCGTGCCCGGCCGGGGTCAGCCAGATCAGCGTGCGCCGCCGGTCCGCCGGGTCGTTCTCGCGCTCGAGCAGCCCCTGATCCTCCAGGTGGCTGACAATCTCGCTGACCACCGACTGCGCCCGGCTGAGGTGCGCCGCCGCCTCGCCGACCGTCAGCGGCCCGGCCATCGCCAGGTGCTCGAGCACGGCCCGCGACGCCCCCTGAAGCTGGCTCCGCGGCCCGTCCCGCCGGTGAAACGTCAGGTACACGGCCCGGAACCGCGCCGCGAACCGCTCGGCCCGCTCCCGCTCATCACTCACCCGTCCAGGCTTCCGCCTGCCCCATCCATCGTCAATCCCGATGGATTCCCGCCCGCCCCTCAGCCGGCCTCCGCCCTTCCCTCTCTTTTCCGCCCACCACTGGCCACACCAGCCACATCTCGAATCTTTGTGCGGGATAAGTCCCGGAAAACGAGGGCAAATCCCGCACGATCATCTGAGCCAGGCCACGGGTCGGCGGTGCACGACTAGCTAGCCGCGTGGCGCGATGAGCAGGGATTGGGCGGAGACGCCTAGCGGGCCGTCCTGGTCGGAGAGGTGGCAGGTGGCCAGGCCCGTACCGCCGGTCGTGATGGCGGTCTGGGCGTCCAGGCAGACCCACTCGCCGACGGGGTCGCGGTGCAGGTGGACGGTGAGCTCGGGGTTGATGAACAGCCAGCGGCTGATGTCCAGCTCCGAGGACGCGCCGTTGCCGCTGTCGGCGGCGATGAGCACGCGCTCGAGCGGCGCCGGCTCCTCGTCGGGCACGAGCGGGTAGCGCATCCGCATCCAGACGATGGACGGCCCCGGAATGGTGACGCCGCCGACCGCCGGCCGCCATTCCATGGCGGACATGTAGCCGTCCGACCAGCCCTCTGCGATGCCAGCTCCCCGGTCCGCCATCGCGGCGGGCGGCAGCGGCGGCGGAACCGGCTGGCGGGACGGCACCGCGGGGCTGGCCGTCCGCAGCACGCGCCACGCGGTGGCCCGCGCGACGTCCCGGCCGTCCGCGCTCGCGGTCGCCTCGAGCAGCTCGACGCTGCGCCCAGGCCGCACGACCCGGGCGGCCACGGTGATCTCGCCGACCGGGATGGCGCCCAGGATCTCGCAGGTGAACCGGGCGATCATCATGTCCGGCCGGGGCTGGCAGTTCAGCATCGCCCGGCCGAGCAGCGCGCTCGGCGGCCCGCCGTGCTGCGCGCGCGAGTCCCACGGCCCGGCCGTGTGCCCGGTCGCCTGCCACACGCCGTCGCCGACGGGCACGAAGAAGCTGTCCGACATGAGCCACATCTAAGCAGGCCGCCAGGCCTACAGGTCGCCCTGCCCGGGACCAGCCCGGGCAGGGCGACGGGAGCGACTCGTACGGTGGGTCAGCCGTGGGTCAGCCGTTGCCGCAGAGCAGCGGGCGGAAGTTGATCGTCGGCTGCCCGTTGGACAGGATGCTGGCGCTGTCGCCCTGGTGCAGGTTCAGGTACCAGCCCGTGGCGGGCAGCGGGGTGGACACCCCGGTCACCGTCTGGGTCTGGTTCACGATCTGGCCGGCGCTGTTGGCGGTGAAGTCCATCAGCATGTACTCCACCGGGCCCTGGCTCTGGCAGCTGCCGAGGTGGATGTGCGCGGCGTGCGCCCCGGGGGTGAGCCCGCTGGCGTTCACCGTGACGAAGATCGACTGCGCGGCCGGGTCGTAGGTGACGGTGGCCTGGCCCTGCGGGGTGCCGTGGTTCACGCCGCTCGCGTCGACCTCGACCGGGGTGAGCTGGTAGGCATTAACGCCGGCCACGTACGGCGAGGTCTCGGCGATCGGCTCGGCGGACACCGGGTCACCCGCGTTGCCGTTGTGGATCAGCACCCGCCAGCCGCCGATCGAGAACTTGTACCCGCTCTCGAGGGTCTCCTGGGCCACGCCGGCGCTGTTGGCGGTCAGCGTGGTGAACTGGGTGATGACCCCGCCGGCCCCGTTCACCAGCGTGACGGCGTGCGACGAGCCCGGGGTCAGCCCGGTCACGCTGACCGTGAGGTCAACCGTGTCCGACTGGGAAGAACGGCCGAACGTGACCGTGCCCTGCGGCATCGCCGTCAGCGGTACTTGGAACGAGGCCGGCCTGGGTGCGGCGAGGAAGCCGTTGGTGATGCCGTTGGCGTCGAGGTAGAAGCCGACCAGGACGCCTTCGTCGTTGACGCCGTTGACGGTGGTCTCGCCGTTATTGACCCCCGGGAAACCGCTGGGGCCGACGTTCGGGTCCTCGATGGTGGTGAAGCCACCGGCCGGCGTCCAGGTGAAGCCGTGCAGCCTGGCGCCCTCCAGCGTTCCGGTCTGGTACGTGCCGACCACTTCATCGTGGTCGTTGACGCCGAGCGCCTGGGTCATCACCGCGCCGGGGACGGCCAGGTCGGTGAACTGCCCGTGCGCCTTGAGGAACCCGTCGGTGGCCCCGGTGGCGGGATTGGTGTAGATGCCGGCCACGTCTCCGTTGTTGTTGATCGCGGCCGCGGTCAGGCTCGTGCCCGGTGCGCCCGGGTCGGTTACCGAGCTGTACTTCCCGGTGCCGATGTTGAGCTCGTAGCCGTGGCTGTTGTCCGCCGCGTCGGTCCAGAAGCCGACCGCGACGTCGCTGTTGTTGATGCCGAGCAGCTGGTCGACCGGCGGCTTGGCCGGCGTGCCCGTCGGGAAGTCCGCGGTGTGGAACCCGCCCCCGTGCAGCTTGTAGAAGCCGTGGTTGTCGTTGATCATGCTGGCGTTGTTCATGGACGACCAGAAGCCGACCGTGTCGCCCTTGTCGTTGATGCCGGTGACCTGGGTCTGCACCGAGCCCGGGAAGTTCTCGCTGGCGTAGTTGGCCTGGCCGTCAGGCGGGGTGAGCAGGTAGCCCTTGTTCGGGTGACCAGCGGCGCCGGAGCCGAAGTACCCGGCGATCTCGCCCTTGTTGTTGATGCCGAGCAGCTGGTTGAACGTCGTGTCCTTGGCGTTGTTCAGCGTGAAGAAGTTGTAGCCGGCCGCCCCGTTGGCCGGCGTGGTGGCTGCCGGCGCGGCGGTCGCGGCGCTGGCCGACGTCGCGAGTGCCCCGCCCGCGAGCGCCAGTCCCCCGACCGCCACTGTCGCGGCGGCGATCCGCAGCTTCTTGCGGTTGCTCATTGCTGAAATCCCCTCGTGTCCCCCGTCCGGTGTCGTCCCGGAACGGCGTTGTCCGGTACGGCAAGTGCCCCGTACGTCCGAGCGAACGGGCATCCGCGACGACCGGTTCACCGCCACCGGGGGATTGACGAGGGGATGCTCTGGGGGTGGGGTTAGAACACTGGATAGCGGCCACGGAAGCGGACCAGCGGATCGCCGGCTCCCGTCGCGTACGGCACGGCAACCACGGAGGCGATCACCAGCAGGTGATCGCCCGCCGGCACCCGCCGGGCGACCGAGCACTCGAGCGCAGCCAGCCCGTCAGATGGGATCAGCGCCCCGGAGGAGGAACCCCGGACGTGCGGCACGTCCTCCAGCGCCAGCCGCGCGCTCGGCCGGCCTTCGGCCGCGAACCGCCCGGCGAGCATCTTCTGCGAGGCAGACAGCAGCGTCACCGCGAACTGCGCGGCGGGCAGCGACGGCCGGCTCAGCACCTCCGCCGGATAAGACTCCAGGCCCAGCGACACGAGCACCATAGGCGGGTCTAGCGACACCGGCATGAACGCGCTGACCGTGGTCCCCACGTCGTCGCGTCCGTCGGCGATCGTGACCAGCGTGACGCCCGCTGCCCAGCCGGACAGCGCCTCGGTAAATTGATCTTCCATACGCCGGGCAGGGTCAGCGGCCCGTAGGGCGGCAGGCCGGCCGCCGCGGCGAACTGCCACGCCGGGCCCCAGCCCTCGGTGAACAGCTCGCGGATGCCGAACATGGAGCCGACAGAGCCGGCGGCGGGACGCACCTCGCTCGACTCGGCGGGCCGCAGCTGGTCGAGCGGCCCGAGCCGCGGGTAGACGCGGACCGGGGCGTCGTCGGCCAGCCCGGCGCGCCGCCGCGCGATCGCGATCGCGTCGCGCAGGCCGCCCGTCTCGTCGGCCAGGCCGTTGGCCACCGCGTCGGCGCCGGACCAGACCCGGCCGCGGGCCAGCTCGTGCACCCGGTCACGAGACAGCCGCCGCCCGGACGCGACCTTCTCCGTGAAGTCCTCGTACACCGCGTCGAGCCAGACGTTGATCCGCTCCCACTCCTCGTCGGTGAACGGCCGCGACGGGGAGAACATCGTCGCGTTGGCGCCGACCGTCACGGTGTCGGTGCCCACCCCCGCCCGGCCGAACATGTCCCGCAGCACCGGTTTGCCAAGGATGACCCCGATCGAGCCAGTGATCGTGCCCGGCTGCGTCACGATCACGTCGGCGGGGGCCGAGATGAAGTAGCCGCCGGACGCGGCGACGTCGCCCATCGACACCACCACGGGCTTGCCCGCGGCGCGGACCCGGACCACCTCGCGCCAGATCACGTCCGACGCCGTGGCCGAGCCGCCGGGGCTGTTCACCCGCAGCACGACCGCGCGGGCGCGCTCGTCGGCCGCCGCGGCGCGCAGCGCGGCGGCCACCGTGTCGGAGCCCATGCCGCCGCCGCCCGGCCCCGGCCCGCGGCCGCTGCGCCCGTGCCTGATCGCGCCGTGCGCGTAGATCATCGCAACGAACCGCTCGTGCCTGGCCTTCTGCATGGTCTGCACGCGGCGCGGCAGCTCGGTGAGCGCGTGGGTGCGCTGGTACCGCTGCAGGTACAACAGCACCGCGTCGTGGCCGGCCTCCTTGTGCACCTGCTCGTACACCTGGTCGCGGTACTGCAACCCGTCGATCAGGCCCTCGTCGAGCGCCTGCTGGGCCAGGAACGGGCCGCGCTGCAGCAGCTCCCGGGCCTGCTCGGGGGTCTTGTTCCTGCCCTCGGCGATCGCGGCGGTGAGCTGTTCCGCGACGGATTCGGCGAGCCGCTGCGCCGCCTCGCGGGCCGGGCCGGTGAACCCGGTCTCGGTCAGCTGGTCGGCGGCCGACTTGTACTCGTAGCGCTTGGCGGACTCGAAGCCGATGCCGAGCTTGTCCAGCGCGCCGCGCAGGAAAACCTGCTCGACAGCCACGCCGGTCAGCCCGAGCGTGCCCGTCGGCATCAGGTACACGCGGTCGAACCCGGTGGCCAGGTAGTACGGCAGGTTGCCCCGCACGAAGTCGCCGAAGGTCTCGGCCCACGCCACCGTCAGCTTCCCGGACCGCCGGAAGTCCTGGATCGCCTCGCGGAGCTCCTGGGTCTTGGCCAGTCCGAGCTTGCCGCCGCCGACCTTGACCACCAGCGCGCGCACCCGGTCGTCGCTGCTGGCCCGCTTCAGGCCTTCCAGCAGGTCAGGCAGCCGCGTCCGGCGGATGGTGAGCAGCGCCTGCACAGGGTCGGTGGGTGGCCCCTCCGCGATGCCGTCGGTCAGGTCGAGCTCGAGTATCAGCGGGCTGCTCCGCCGCTGCCACATCCGCTGAATCTGGCCGGGGAGCGTCGCTTCTGCCATGCCGTCAGCTTACGCGGGGTGCATGATCGTCATTACTAGTCTGAACGTACGGGGGTGACTCCATCACCACACCTGCTGTCACGGTCGTGGTCGACGTGGCGAACGTGATGGGCGCCAGGCCGGACGGCTGGTGGCGGGACCGGGCCGGCGCCGCGCTGCGGCTCAGCCGGTCGGTCGCGGAGCTGGCCGCGCGCGGCGTCCCGGCGGCGCGGATGCCGGACGGGCTGCCCGCGCCGGCTGCCTGGGTGCTCGTCCTGGAGGGCCAGGCGCGGGCGGCCGCGGCGTCGCTGACCGAGGTGCCGCCGGCGGTCCGGGTAGTGACGGCGCCGGGGTCGGGAGACGACGCGATCGTCGCGGAAGCCGCCGCGCTCGCCGCGGCCGGCGAGTCCTGCCTGGTGGTGACCGCGGACCGGGAACTGCGCCGCCGCTGCGCGGCGCTGGGAGCCGGCGTGGCGGGACCCGGCTGGCTCATTGAGCTGCTGTGAACAGCTAATATTGAGGGAACCCTCACCCATGCATCGCACGATGTGGTTGTCCTGTCCGCTACTGGGAACCTGATTGCGCATGTACGTGATTGCCGTCGTCGCCGTTGTCCTCATCGCCGCACTGCTGTACCTGCTGGACCGTGGGCTCAAGGCCGTCCAGACGGGCCGCAGGCGTCGTGACATCGCCACCCGCATGGCTCCCGCGATGGCCTACGCGGAGGAAAAGGCCAAAGAGAAAACCCAAGCGAAGGAAGCTAGTTCCGCGCTGACCTCGGTGCTGCCCGCGATTCAGCAGCCGGAAAAGGGCCCCAGACGCGTCGCGTAGTCGTCCTGTCCGACACGCACGCGCCGCGGCGGTGGAAGTCCTGCCCGCCCGCGGTCGCCTCGTGGCTGCGCGGCGCGGACCTGATCCTGCACGCCGGCGACGTGTGCACGGCGGCGGTGCTCGACGAGCTGGCGCAGTACGCCCCGGTGACCGCGGTCGCCGGCAACAACGACGGCCCCGACGTGACGGCGTGGGGCGCGCCGGAGACCGCCGTCCTGACGGTGGACGGCCTGTCGGTCGCGATGATCCACGACAGCGGGCCCATGGCCGGCCGGCTGCCCCGGCTCCGGAGCCGCTTCCCCGGCGCGGGCCTGGTCGTGTTCGGCCACTCGCACATCCCGCTGGACCTCGCCGCTGACGACGGCGCGTTCCGCATCTTCAACCCCGGCTCGCCCACCGACCGGCGCCGCCAGCCGCACGGCACCATCGGCGTCCTGGACGTCGCGGACGGCACTATCGCCGTGGCGCAGATCGTCCCCGTGACGTAACCCCGTCACCAGCGGTCGCGGTGCACGACCTCGTCGAACGGGCGGCGGTCCGGGTGGCGGATGAGGGTCAGCGGCCGGCCGGCCGGGTAGCCGAGCGAGATCAGGTACGCGCAGAACCTGTCATCGGGGAAGCCGAGCACGCCCCGGGCGGTGTCCTGGTCCTGAACGCCCGCGTGCCCGCTGCCGATGCCCAGGCCGGCCGCCGCGAGCATGATGCTCATCGTGGCCTGGCCGAGGTCGTACTGCAGCCGGTCCCGCTGCCGCTCGTCCGCCGGCAGCGGCGCGATCAGCGCGATCGCCGCGGCGGCGTGCGCCACGTGGCCGGCGCCCCGCCACACGTGCGCGAGCTGCAAGAGCTGCTCGCGCCGCCGGACCAGGATGAAATCCCAGGGCTGCCAGTTCTGCGAGGACGGCGACCTGCGGCCGGACTCGAGGATCTCGTCGAGGTGGTCGTCGGCGATCGGCCTGTCTTCGAACGACCGCACGTTCCGCCTGGACCGGATCGCTTCCCACGTCTGCACATCCGTAGCCTAGCGATCCCTGGCTGGCTACCTTTCCGGGGTCAGCCAGAGCACCCCGAGCGGCGGCAGGGCGATCGACGCGGAGGCCGGGCGGCCGTGCCACGGCTTCGGCACCGCGGTGACGGCGCCCAGGTTGCCGACGCCGCTGCCGCCGTAGTCGCTGGCGTCGGTGTTGAGCACCTCGCGCCAGCGGCCGGCCAGCGGCAGGCCGACCGTGTAGTCGTTGTGCGGCATGGAGGAGAAGTTGGCCACGCAGGCCAGCACGGGGACGCCGTGCTCTTGCGAGCCGAACCGCAGGAACGACAGGACGTTGCCGTGCGCGTCGTTAGCGTCGATCCACGAGAATCCGTCGGGGATGGTGTCCTGCGACCAGAGCGCGGGCGAGTCCTGGTAGGCGTTGTTCATGTCCCGCATCATGCGCTGCACGCCCGCGTGGAAGCCGTACTGGAGCACCCACCAGTCGAGTCCGTTCGTCTCCGACCACTCGCTGCTCTGGCCGAACTCCGAGCCCATGAACAGCAGCTGCTTGCCCGGGTGCGCCCACATGTAGGCGAGCAGCGCCCGCAGGCCGGCGAACTTGCGCCATTCGTCGCCGGGCATCTTGCCGAGCAGGGAGCCCTTCCCGTGCACCACCTCGTCGTGCGAGAGCGGTAGGACGAAGTTCTCCGAGAACGCGTAGACCAGCGAGAACGTCAGCTCGTTGTGGTGGTACTGGCGGAAGACCGGATCGCGCCGCATGTACGCCAGCGTGTCGTTCATCCAGCCCATGTTCCACTTGAAGCCGAAGCCGAGCCCGCCGAGGTGCACCGGCCTGGTGACGCCCGGCCACGCGGTGGATTCCTCGGCGATCATCATGATGCCCGGCACCCGCTTGTACGCGGTGGCATTGGTTTCCTGGAGGAACGAGATGGCGTCCAGGTTCTCCCGGCCACCGTACGCGTTCGGCAGCCACTCGCCAGGCTGCCGCGAGTAGTCCAGGTAGAGCATCGACGCGACGGCATCGACCCGCAGGCCGTCGATGTGGAACTCCTCGAGCCAGTAGATCGCGTTCGCGACCAGGAAGTTCCTGACCTCGGACCGGCCGTAGTTGAAGACCAGCGTGCCCCAGTCCGGGTGCGACCCGAGCCGCGGGTCGGAGTGCTCGTACAGCGGTGTGCCGTCGAATTCGGCGAGCGCCCAGGAGTCGCGCGGGAAGTGCGCGGGCACCCAGTCGACGATGACCCCGATGCCCGCCTGGTGCAGCGTGTCCACCAGGTACCTGAAGTCGTCGGGGGAGCCGTACCGCGAGGTCGGCGCGTAGTACGAGGTGACCTGGTAGCCCCACGAGCCGCCGAACGGATGCTCCGCGACGGGCAGGAACTCCACGTGGGTGAAGCCCATGTCGGTCACGTAGGCGGCGAGCTCGCCCGCCAGCTGGCGGTAGGACAGCCCGGGGCGCCACGAGCCGAGGTGCACCTCGTACACGCTCATCGGGCTGGTTATCGGCTGCCGCGCGGCCCGCGCGGTCATCCAGTCCTCGTCGGTCCACTCGTACGTCGACTCGTACACCACGGAGGCGGTGGCCGGCGGGGTCTCGGCGAGCGCCGCCATCGGGTCGGCCTTCTCCCGCCACGCGCCGTCCGGCCCGCAGATGGAGAACTTGTACCGCGTGCCAGGGCCCACGCCGGGAATGTAGAGCTCCCAGACCCCGGCGCCGCCCAGCGAGCGCATCGGGTGCGCGCGGCCGTCCCAGAAGTTGAAGTCGCCGGTCAGCCGGACGCCGCGGGCGTTCGGCGCCCACACCGCGAACGCGGTGCCGGTGCCGCGCGGCCGTGCCCCGAGCACATGCCACAGCTGCTCGTGCCTGCCTTCGGCAATCAAGTGCAGGTCGAACTCGCCAACCGTGGGGAGGTGCCGGTACGGGTCGTCCTGGAGGGCCGTGGAGCCAGCCGCGTACGTTCCGGATGATTCTCCGGGGTACGTGACTTCCAGCAGGTAGGCGGGAACGGAACCCTGCGACTCCGGCAGCGTCACCTCCCACACGCCCTGGTGACGGTGCGCCATCGGGAACCGGCTGCCGTCCGGCAGCACCGCCGTGACCGACTCGGCGAACGGCCGCAGCGCGCGGATGATCACGCCGTGCGGGCCGGCGTGCGCGCCGAGCACCGAGTGCGGGTCGTGGTGCTGGCCGGCGACCACGCGCTCGATCTCGCGCAGCGAGACGTCGTCGGTGCCTGACGCGGCCTTTCCCGCCGACGTGGACGGGGACAAATCGTGTGTCATGTTAGAACTCCGCGAGTGAGTCAAGCGGAATCTGCAGCCAGGACGGCCGGTGCCGCGCCTCGTACAGCACTTCGTACACGGCCTTGTCCAGCTGCAGCGCGCGCAGCAGGAGGTCGTTTTCGTCCGGGTCCAGGCCGCCCGCTTCCGCGTACCCGGCACAGAACGCGCTCGCGTTCCGCCGTACCCAGTCGCCGGCGACCGCGTTGAGGCCGAACTGCTCCGGGTGGCCGATCAGCTGGTGCCTGGCCGCGTAGTCAAAGGACCGGAGCATCCCGGCCACGTCGCGCAGCGGGGACGAGCGGGCGCGGCGCTGCGCGAGCGGGGTGGCGGGCTCGCCTTCGAAGTCGAGCACCACCCAGCCGGTCTCTGTCGTCCGCAGCACCTGGCCCAGGTGGTAGTCGCCGTGCACGCGCTGCACCGGGATCGGCTCCCGCACCTTGGCCAGGCTGGAGTAGGCGTCGCCGATCATCTCGTTGTACCTGGCGAGCTCGGGGACCGCGGCCTCCGCCTGGTCGAGCTTCCTGAACATCTGGTCGGTCAGCTCGCGCAGCGCGCCGTCGCCGAGCTCGTCGGTGCCGAACGCGGCAGCCAGGTCCCTGTGCACCTGAGCGGTGGCGGTGCCGAGCCGGTAGGCCTCGCCGGCGAAGTCGCCGCCCGCGTCGGCCGCCCGCACACCGTCGCCCGTGCCGTCCTCCATCGCGTACAGGTCCCGCACGCTGGTCGCCGCGAGCGACCAGCCGTCGGAGGCCAGCCGCAGGTACCTGGACAGGATCGCCAGGCTGGTGGGCACGCCGTCCAGCGTGGACTCGATCCAGCCGAACGGCTCGGCGACGTGCTGCGACCCGAGCTCCGCGAGCGCGGTGGTCACCTCGAGGTCCGGGTTGGGGCCCGGGGACACCCGGCGGAACACCTTGAGGATCGACTCCTCGCCGAACACCAGGCTGGTGTTGCTCTGCTCGGCGCCGAGCACCAGGCTGTCGAGCCCGCTCTCGAAGGTGGCGCGGGGAATCTTCCGCATCCGCAGCCTGCCGATCGACTCATCGCCGGCGATGCCCGCGAGCAGCGTCCTGGTCAGCTCGGTGTCGTGCAGCCCGTCGTACACCTGCCGCCCGTCGTCGGACTGGCCGATGTGCACGTGCTGCAGTTCGTCAGGCAGCTCATGGCGCAGCCCGGTCAGCACCTGGTAGTAGTCGACGGTCGTGTCGTAGGAGACCGTGATGATCAGGTGCCGCAGTTCAGGATCGCCGCTGACGACCTCGGTATCCGCGACGATCGTGAGATCGCGCAGCCCGCGCCCCTTGCCTGCGAACCACCGCTGCTTGACTAGCCACGCTGCTAGAGCTTCCTCGAAAGCCATCGGCCTCGCTCATCCCATGGGTACCGCTGACAGACCCCGCCGGTGCCCCTGTGTTCTATCGCATGTGCCGACCTGGCCCGTCAGCCGGCCTATCGGTCATGTTCCTCCCTCATAGCCGGGAGCTGAAACCAGTAGAAGCCATGTCCGGGCAGCGTCAGCAGGTAGGGCAGCTCGCCGATCCGCGGGAACGTCACGCCGCCCATGCACTCCACCGGGGTTACGCCCATGAACCTGCGCAGGTCGAGCTCGACCGGCTGCGGGAACCTCGACAGGTTGTTCACGCACAGGATCCGGTCGGTCGCGTCCTGCTCCCAGGCGGCGCCGTGCTCGCCGAACAGCCGCTGCGCCTCCATGGTGCCCGCCGCGTCGTACTCGCGGACGAAGGCGAGCACGCTCGGGTTGCTCGAGGTGAGCTCCTCGTAGGCGCCGAGCCCGAAGACGGGGTGCCGCTTCCTGATCTCGATCATCCGGCGGGTCCAGTGCAGCAGCGACTGCGGGGTGCGCTGCTGGGCCTCGACGTTCAGCGACTGGTAGCCGTAGATCGGGTCCATCACCGGCGGCAGGTACAGCCGCTGCGGGTCACAGCTGGAGAAGCCCCCGTTCCTGTCCGGGGTCCACTGCATGGGGGTGCGCACGCCGTCCCGGTCGCCGAGCCAGATGTTGTCGCCCATGCCGATCTCGTCGCCGTAGTACATGACGGGCGAGCCCGGCAGGCTGAGCAGCAGCGCCGTGAACAGCTCGAGCTGGTTGCGGTCGTTGTCGAGCAGCGGGGCCAGCCGCCGCCTGATGCCGATGTTCGCCTTCATCCGCGGGTCCTTGGCGTACTCCGTGTACATGTAGTCCCGCTCGTCGTCGGTGACCATCTCCAGCGTGAGCTCGTCGTGGTTGCGCAGGAAGATGCCCCACTGGCAGCCCGCGGGGATCTTCGGCGTCTGGGCCATGATCTCCGAGATCGGGTAGCGCTGCTCCCGGCGGACGGCCATGAAGATGCGCGGCATCAGCGGGAAGTGGAACGCCATGTGGCACTCGTTGCCGCCGGTCTCCGGGTCGCCGAAGTACTGGACCACGTCGGCGGGCCACTGGTTGGCCTCGGCGAGCAGCACGCGGTCCGGGTACAGCTTGTCCACCTCGGTGCGGATCCGCTTCAGGTACTCGTGCGTTTCCTTGAGGTTCTCGCAGTTGGTGCCCTCGCGCTCGTAGAGGTAGGGCACGGCGTCCAGCCGGAAGCCGTCGATGCCGAGGTCGAGCCAGAACCTGAGCACCTCGATCATCGCGTCCTGGACCCTGGGGTTCTCGAAGTTCAGGTCCGGCTGGTGGGAGAAGAAGCGGTGCCAGTAGTACTGGCCGCGCACCGGGTCGAACGTCCAGTTGGACGTCTCGGTGTCGACGAAGATGATCCGCGCGTCGGCGTACTTGTCCGCGTCGTCGGACCAGACGTAGAAGTCGCCGAACGGGCCGTCAGGGTCGGTGCGGCTCGCCTGGAACCACGGGTGCTGGTCGCTGGTGTGGTTCATCACCAGGTCGGCGATGACCCGGATGCCGCGCTTGTGCGCCTCCTCGACCAGCTCGACGAAGTCGGCGATGTTCCCGTACTCGTCGAGGATCCGCATGAAGTCGGCGATGTCGTAGCCGCCGTCGCGGAGCGGCGAGTCGTAGATCGGCAGCAGCCAGATGCAGTCGATGCCCAGCCACTGCAGGTAGTCCAGCCGCGACGTGAGGCCCCTGATGTCGCCGGTGCCGTCGCCGCTGGCGTCCTGGAAACCGCGGATGAGGACCTCGTAGAAGACCGCGCGGCGGTACCACTCGGGGTCCCGCGGCTGGTCGAGGGCGAAATCGGGCACAGGCTCGTTCGGCACCGCGGCGAACGAGCCGGTGCTCGAGATCTGCGAGATGCTGTCCTGCGGGGCAACTGGCCAGCCGGCTGCCGGCTCGTGCTCTGTCACTGCTTGCGTCTCCCGGGTATGCGC
>Ga0335074_10009009_pt1 | contig 13902 bp, 13 predicted proteins | sample Lox_Sample_23_FD_206715 | JGI IMG/M metagenome (GOLD analysis project Ga0335074, IMG submission 206715) | Soil microbial communities from Loxahatchee National Wildlife Refuge, Florida, United States - Lox_Sample_2.3 | ecosystem: Environmental > Terrestrial > Soil > Wetlands | place: USA...
CTCGGTGCGGACCTGGGATCCGGTGAAGGTGTGGCGACCGAAGCCTCGGCCGAGCCAATGGTGGGACCCGCGCACCCGAACACCGCTAGCGGTCATGACAAGGTTGCGCCCGAGTGAGCTTGGGTAAGGCCGCCCCCTTTTTTTGCTGTCAATCGCGTCGAGGAGCGGCGCAGGAGATGTCCGATGATCCTTCACATTTTGCGCTTTCGCTTTAAGCCGGAGGCCTCTGACGAACAGATCGCTTCGGTCGTCGAGTCGATGCACCGATTCGCGGAGATCGAAGCGGTTGACTCGGTCGTCGTCGGTCAAGTCATCGACTCGGAAGGGTACTTCTCGCACTCGATGATCGTCACGCTTCGCGATCTTGACGCTTTGAAGGCGTACCATCTCGATCCGATCCACGCGGAGGCGGACCACCAAGGGCTCCCATTGCTCGAAGATGTCGTGTCGTTCGACGTTTCGGACGACTGGGATGCGTCCCTCGCCGGCAGGATCACCGAGATTCTCAGTCAGCGGCTTGAGGAGCAGCCAGACATCGCGGAGCTCGCCCAGACGCTTGGGGCAAACAGAGGCAACACCCGCTGATGCAGTCGCCCGCCAGCACAACAAGGGGAGGTCAGCCGTGGTCTACCGACTGATCACGTACCGGTATCGAGACGAGACGACACCGGAACAGGTAGATGAGCTGCATCGACTCATCGAAGCACTCAACGACGCCGTCGGAGGCGACGTGACCATTATGTACGGGCCAGATCGGCTGCCCCAGAACGAGGATCCGCGCCGTGAGGCTTATTTGGTTATCGCCAAAGACGAGAACCTCCTGCTCAACCACTATGCCCCGCACCCGCTGCACGTAGAGATGTTGAACCGGCTCGACTGGCTCGAGGACATGGTCGCGGCAGATCTCTATCAGCCCTAACGCTCGACCTGCTGTGCTAACCCAGCTAACTCCAGGATCCGCGCTCGTGCGGAGCAGACTCGCCCGGGAGTTCCGGCCGCGGCGATGGGGAGTCACTGCCCACTGGGAAGTGGCATGTCCATCCGCGGCCCATGTTCGAGCGTCCCAACGATGAAATTTTCCATCACCTCGCCGTACGCGCCGCCGCCGGCGAGCTGAACCCGGACGGCGTCGGCCCCTTCGCGGATCGCACTGATCCGGGCGCGCCGTTCAGCGTCGTAGCGCCGAAGTGCTGTGTCGAGGTCGGACCTCGCGAGAAGCTGTGCAAGTACCACGGCGTCCTCGATCCCGAACGACGCCCCGCTGCCGGTGTGCGGTGACATCGCGTGCGCGGCATCGCCGATAAGCGCGACGCGACGAGCGACCCAGCCGTCGAAGTTGGGGATAACGAGAACTGGGTCGCGCAGGATGTCGTCTCTTGCAGCAGCCTCGACGAACTCCCGCATCGGGAAGTTCCAGCCGCCGTCGTATAGATTCTGGGTCAAGGCCAAGGCTTCCGTTTTGACGTCGCCGGAAGCTTCCAGCGGAGCTCCTAGCTGAGCGACGGCCCAGTAAATGAGGCCTTCGCCAGTATGCATCCATCCGCCGCGAGTTCCGTGCCGGCCGATGACGAACGCTTGCTCACCGAGATCGAAGTCATCACCGCGCGCGACCGAACGCCAAACCACATGGTCTTCTGTCAGCGGGGAAATGCCGGGCGAAAGCTGAGCCCGCGTGGCAGACCAGACACCATCTGCTCCGATGAGCAGGTCGGCAGACTCGGCTGACCCGTCGCTGAAGTGGGCGATCACCTCGTGATCGTTTTCCTCGTATGAGTCGAGTCGCGCGCCCAGCCGGATAACGTCTTCAAGTCCGTCAGCGAGGACGCTGTTGAGCACCTCTCGGTAGATCGTGACGTAGGGGTGACCGTAGCGGGCTGCGATCTCGCTCATCTGGAGCATGCCCAAGAGCCGGCCGGTCGGATCACGAAGGACCGGCGCGCCGTCAACCGCGCCGTGGGCCACTACCCGTTCGCCGAGCCCGAGCCCCTCAAACGCACTGAGAGCGTTGGGCCAGAGGCCGATCGATGCCCCACCGCCACGGATCCGGCCGCTGCGTTCACAGATACTCACATCCCAGTCGACCGCTCTCAGGGCGTGGCCGACGGTGAGACCGACAATCCCGCCGCCAGCAATCACGGCACGCGGCTTTCCTCCAGACACTCTCGCCTCCTTTCGGCTTCCTCCGCCACCGGGCACCCAAGAGACTTGGTGTCTCACGGATCGCCGTAGGATAGCCGGTCCTCTGTAGCGAGTCCAGGGCCGGGCGACGGGTTAGGCATTCGCAAAGGCGCGGCAAACGCCCACGTTAGTCGACCTCGAAGGCCTTCGCGCTGGGTTGCAGCCCTCGATCCGACAGAGTAAGGTCCCAGGACACCAAGTGAGTCGATGTCTCGTGCGCCAAGGCTGGCGAGCCGAGCTCACAGGTCCGAGGGCCAAAAAGGAGGGAGTGTTCTAGTGCTGTACCACATCATTCGCTTCGCCTTCGAGGAACGAATCCCTGCGCAGGAACGCGACGAGGTGATCCGGCAGATGAATGGGTTCGCCAACATCGCGGGCGTCATCGATGCTCGCGTAGGCATTGAGTCCGCCGGACCGGATCAGGAGTTCACTCACGCGCTCGTTGTCACGATGGAGGGGGAGGAGCAATACGAGGGGTATCAAGCCCACCCGACCCACGTAGAGGCGGCTCTCTACGGCGTCCCGAAGCTGTCGAAGATGCAGATGGTCGACATCGTGATGGACCCGGCGCCCGGTGTCCAGGAGCGGCTGGCCGCAATCAATGCCAGGCTCGGCGCTGAGTACTTCTCCGGCCTCGGCGCTCATATGGAAGCGATCGCGTCCTAGGCGTAGCCAGCATCCGGATCCGGTGCGCGAGTCCGCAGAAGAACCGGACCGCAACGTTCGAGAAGGTCAACCAAAGAGGAACGGAGAAGGCCCTTGTCGCCCAGATTAGATGGGAAGGTTGCTGTAATTACCGGCACCGGGGATGGCCAAGCGCGGACGGCAGCTCTGCGGTTCGCGGCGGAGGGCGCGACGGTCGTCGGCTGCGACATCAACGAGGAGACGGCGAGCGAGACGCTGCGGCTTGTGCGCGAGGCGGGCGGCAAGATGGATTCCTTCTTCCCGCTCGACTTGATCGACGAGCAGAAGACACACGACCTCATGGAATACGCCGCCGAGACCCACGGTGGAATCGACATTCTCTACAACAATGCAATGCGGTTCGCGCTCGGAACGGCGGAGGATCTGACGCTTGACGATTTCAACTGGTCGATTGCGCAGACTCTGACCATCGACTGGTTGACGACCAAGCACGCAATTCCCCACTTTCGCAAGCGCGGTGGCGGCTCGATCATCAACATCGCCTCGGTAGCAGGCCTTAGTTATGGTGCCGGAACAAGCTTTCCCGGAAATCTCGGATCGTGCTTTGCGTACAACCTCGCAAAAGCCGCGGTCTTACGCATGACCACGACCCTAGCGGTTGACTTGGCGCCGATTCATGTGCGGGTCAACGCGATATCGCCTGGCCCGATCAACACACCGATGGCGGCGCCAATCTATGGCTCTGAACAGGCGCCCTTCTACGCCCCGTACATGAAGCAGCTCCTGGTTGATCGCGTCGGGCGTGAGGACGATATCGTCAATCTCGCGCTGTACCTCGCCTCAGATGAGTCGTCATTTATGACCGGATCCAATCTCATCTGCGACGGGGGAATCACCGCGTCAGGCGGGCTGGGCCGGCCGGACGCGGAGCTTGACCAGGTGGTAAACGGTCAGTTCGCCAGCATGCTCAACACCGACACCGGGTGGACAACCGTCGGGGAACGAGCGCCCGGACGCGCGACCGCCTAGCTCAGGGTGTGCCACAGCGATCAGCTGGGGATGATTGGCAGGAGCACGTGCGCCGGGCGATCTCCGCCAGCATGCAAGGTGATCTGCCCGTCAAACACCGACGGTGGCCGGTCGCTCTCAACGTCGTGGTAAAAGTGGCCGCTCCCGCGCATGACGATCGGCTCGACCTGTATTGGGATGACCGCAGGCTCGAGACCGTGGTCGAAGTCTTTACCTTGGATCGTGAGCGCCAGGGTGTAGCCCTTTGGGACGACGATCGATGTCGGCCATATCTCGACGTCGAGCTCGTAGACCTGGCCGGGCGTCAAGGGCTCGCGGGCGTCGTGGGTATGGAACGGGCGCCATGCCTCTGAACGGCCCGGATCGAGCTTTCGGTGGGAAGCCCGAAGCCACCCCTGGCTTACCGGTGATTTGGGATCGGGCTGGCCGCGGAACAGAACCTCGTGTCCGTCGGGCGCGAACAATCGAAGAACCGCGAACACGTCAGCGTCCTCGGTCGAGGAGGACAGCCACAGCTTCGCTGCCACAGGACCGACGATCTCGGTCTCGGCGTCGAACGGCGGGGTGCGGAAAGTCATGCCATCACCCATGCCCTGATAGGTGACCGATGTCCCCTCGGCCGGCGGGCTGGCGCTCAACTCTTGGTTGGCCGGGTCGAGATAGAACCTTTGCCATTCGGTCGATGGCAGCGGCCACGAGTCTTCGCTTCGAGTGTGGCACGTTCCGTCCGCGTGCCGAATCTCGAGCCGAACTGCCGGCTCCTGAGGCCAGTCGCCCTGGCCCTTGAGGGCGTAGTCAAAGAACCGACGCTGATACTCGCGGCCTCTCTCGCTATGAAAGTGCACGTAACCGGACCCGTTAATGATTGCGAGCCACTTGTCCTTGGAAGCGGCGGCCAGATAGCCCTCGACGTTCCCCCGAAGATGTACCGCGAGCGCGCCCCAACTCCCTACGGACACGAGCGGAACGGTGATCTGCTCACCATCGGCGATGCGGGCCCGGTAATAGTCATCGGTGACCAGCGGACGCTCCTGAATCGCTACATACGGGTCAAGCCCGACGTTGCCGCGAAGCTCGGCATCGTCTAGCTCTTCGTCGCCGCTGATGAGCATGCCCGTATACGGATTGCGGTAGCCACGCTCGCCGAGGCCGTGCTGCACGCTTTTGATCTGCGTCGCAAACCAGTGCTTGGTAAAGCGGTCCAGGATTCCTCCGTGGCGTGCCGAGTCCCGGTACATGTCCGAAACGGCTTCCGAGACATACATCCCGGCGAGGTGCGGAGGCCGCAGGCTGGCGACCAGCCACTGCATGATCCCGAAATACGAGGTCCCGGTAAGACCGACCTTCCCGGTCGACCAGTCCTGCGTACCGGCCCATTCGATGCAGTCGTAGTAGTCCTTGACCTCTCTATTGGAGAAGTTGTCCACTACGCCAGGCGACCGGCCCGTCCCACGGGAATCGATGCGCACCACCGCGTATCCGTGAGGCACCCACTTCTCGGGGTCGGGCACCTCGAACGCCTGGTATTTGTTCGTCGTGCCTTCTGCGACAGCTGGGTCATCAGCAATGACTTGCTGCCAGAAGCCCTGGTAGCCCTGTTCGAACGGGAGGTTTTTCGCGTAGGGCCCGTACGTGAGAATCACCGGGAACTGGCCTGGGGCGTCGGGCCGGTAGACGTCCGCTCGCAGTACCAGACCATCGTCCATCTCGATCGGCGTATCCCAGTCGATCCGCATCCCGTCGGCGACTTCGCTCTTCAGAATGCTCGGTGCGTCACTGATCTCGGTCACGACATGATCTCCAAGTCTCTTCGCGTACGCCGACCGCCGGGGGCCCGACGGTCGATCGAAAGGCCCGGCCATCTAGGCTACCAAGTCTCCAAAGGACTTGCACGCCGGTCGTGCCTCCTCGCAGGCGCCTTGGGGCGAGTTCGCGCCGGGCCTTGCAGAGTCACCAGGTCTCTTGGTATGCTGGTGCGAAGTGATCGCCTCCAAACCCACCGTCGGGCCGTATCGTCGTGACTACGGTGCGAGATTGACGGACCCGCGTTCGCCGCACACGCGGCTCATGCGTGAGGGCAGCATCAACATCGAAGGAAGAGAGAGAGCATGGGTAAGCGCCTGGAGGGAAAAGTCGCCGTCATTACCGGCACTGGCGACGGGATCGCGCGGACGCTCGCATTGCGGTTCGCGGCCGAAGGAGCGTCGGTCGTAGGGTGCGACATCAACGAAGAGACGGCCGCCGAGACTCTCCGTCTGGTCCGAGAAGCAGGCGGAGCGATGGAATGTCTGTTTCCTCTGGATCTCACCGAGGAGGCAGAGGCCGACCGCCTGATGAGGCACGCTGTCGACGTGTACGGGGGAATCGACATCCTCTACAACAATGCGATGGCGATGCGGATGGCGCGGCCTCTGGAGATGCCGCGTGCTGACTTCGACTTCACGCTGACGAATACGCTGACGATCGGTTGGATCGCGACCAAGCATGCCGCTCCGCACATGATTGAGCGCGGCGGAGGCTCGATCATCTTCGCTGGCTCGATCTCTGGCGCGACGTTCGGCTCTGGTTTCGCGGGCAACGGTGCACAAGTCTTCGCATACTCCGTTGCCAAGAGCGCCGTCATCCGCATGGCTATCGCCTTGGCGACCGAACTGGGCCCGCATCACATTCGAGTCAATGTCGTCTCGCCGGGTCCGATCATGACGCCGCAGGGTGCGCCGGTTTACGGTGAGGAAGGCAGCGAGCTTCGTCATGCGATGGTGAAGCACAACCTTGTTGGGAGGATCGGCTACCCCGATGACATCGCCAATGCCGGCATCTTCCTTGGTTCCGATGAATCGTCCTACATCACCGGACACAACCTCCAGGTAGATGGGGGTTATGCCGCTAGCGGCGGCCAGGGCATGCCCGATTCCCAGGCGATCGCGGTTATCGACGAGGCAGTAGGCGGCTTCCTATCGGTCGACAGCCAATGGGCAACGCCGATCGGTGCCGTGCTCGGCAGCTGAGCTCCTGGATACGGACATGCGGGCGCGAAAGCTGAGCTGCCGCGACACCCGGCGGCATCGCAAGGCGGAGGACCGGGGTCGCTTCAATTTCACTGCGTGTAACCCGCGGCTGACCTCGGACGGTGGCCCAGAGTCCAGCGATCCTGAAGACGAGGTGAAACGGGACCGACACCTTTACCACGCCGCTGTCGCGAGGCACGAGCTGCGGCTTCGCTATGCGGAGATCTCCGCCCAGGCGCCTCCGCCCGCTCTTGGGTGGGATTCTCGAAATCGGTCCGATCGACGGAACAAGAGGAGATTATGGGTCGCGTAGAGGGAAAGGTTGCATTGATCACTGGCGTCGCTCGTGGCCAAGGACGTTCGCACGCGCTGAGGCTGGCCGAAGAAGGAGCCGACATCGTCGGGATCGACCTCTGCGAGGACCTGCCGAATGTGCCGTTCCCACTTGGTAGCGAAGAGGATCTGGAGAAGACGAGAAGCCTCATCGAAGGGACTGGCCGTCGCGCGGTGCTTCACAAGGGCGACGTCCGCCGGACGGTCGATATCGAGTCGGTGGTTCAGGATGGGCTTAGCGCCTTCGGGTATATCGATGTCGTCGTCGCCAATGCGGGCATCGGTATTTTCGCGCCGACCTGGGAGATGGCCGAGCACGACTGGATCGCCATACTAGACACGAACCTCACCGGTGCGTGGCGGACCGCCAAGTCGGCGATTCCTCAAATGATCGAGGCCGGTCGCGGCGGCTCAATCATGTTCACGGCGTCCGGCGCGGCGCTGCGGGCCAACGGGAATCTGGCGGCTTACGCCGCATCAAAGACGGGACTGATGGGACTCGCCCGCGAGCTTGCCCTTGAGCTAGGACCCCATCGCATTCGTGTCAACACGGTGCATCCGACGGCAGTTAAGACGCCAATGCTGGACAACGACTACATCGGACGTCTGTTCAAGCCAGATCTACCACCAGATGCGTCTGCCGACGAGCGTCGCGAAGCGACTGCGGATGTGCTTCGGGGCCAGGACCTGCTGGGAGTCGGCTGGATCGATGCGGCTGATGTGAGCAACGCGGTGCTCTTCCTCGCTTCAGACGAGTCGAGAATGATCACCGGCACGCCCTTCCGCGTCGATGCTGGCTACGGCTGGCGGTAAGTGATGCCACCAGCGGCAGACCCGCCGGCGGTCGCCGGTCCAAGTCTCGCAATGCACCATGTGGGGATCGATGTCGCCGACCTTGGGGGCGCGATTCAGTTCTACTCGGCAGCACTCGGCGTTAAGGTCGCTTATGAGTTTGGCCTACCGGACATGGCGATCAAGGGCGTCTTCTTGACGCATCCGGCCGGCTGGACGATCGAGCTGTTCCACCGCGCGGGCGCCAAGCCACACGGTCGCTCCGCAGATCCGCTCGAAGCGCACGATACGCTGGGGATCGGTCACTTCTGTCTCAGCACTTCGGACATCCAGGCGTCGTTTGCGCAGATGCTCGCCGCGGGCGCAACCGCACGCATCGATCCGGTCCTGTCGCCAAACCCGGCGCATCGTGTCGCTTACGTGTCCGACTCAGAAGGGAACCTGATCGAACTCATCACGGACGAGGCGGATGGATAGCGCCTCGATACGAGTGTTTGCATCGCCGCGAGTCGTAGCCCGTCGATCGGAGGGCTCGGTGATTTTGCGCTCCGAACAGGAACTGGGCGACTACGACCGAAGCATCCTGCACGCGTTCTTCCGGCGTGCGGCTGAGCACCCGCATCAGGTGCTCGCAGCCGAGCGTCAGGGTGACGACTGGATTGAGCTGTCGTGGTGGGAGGCAGCCGCCGCCGCCAAATCCCTCGGCCAGGCGTTGCTTGATCTGGGTCTCGGCCCGGAACGACCAATCTTGATGCTCTCGGGCAACAGCCTCGCTCACCTCAAGGTCATGCTCGGGGCTTTCCACGTCGGCGTTCCGGTGATGCCCGTCAGCGTCGCGTACTCGCTGCAGAGCAACAATTACGAGCGTATCCGCGAGATCGCGGACTTCACGACCCCTGGGATGGTCTTTGCTGAAGATGCCGCACAGTTCGCGCCAGCCTTGACCAGGCTGCGTGACCTTGTCCCCCTCCAATGTGTCGACCGCGGACGCGGGCCGGATCTGATCTCGCTAGGCGATCTCATGCGAACAGAGCCGACTTCCGAGCTCGAGGAGATCTTTGCGAGCGTGGGGCCAGACACTGTCGCGAAGATTCTCTTCACGTCAGGCTCAACCGGACGGCCAAAGGGCGTCATCAACACCCACCGAATGTTGTGTTCCAATCAGCAAGCGCTTGCTGAGATCTGGCCATTTATGTCGTCCGAGCGCCCAGTCTTAGTCGATTGGCTTCCCTGGAGTCATACATTTGGCGGCAACCACAACCTCAACCAGGTCATCTACTTCGGGGGCACCCTTTACATCGATGACGGCCGCCCGGCGCCCGGGTTGTTCGAGCCGACAGTCGAGGCCTTACGCCACACGCCGCCGAGTGTGTACTACAACGTCCCCGCGGGATTCACACTGCTCGCGCCGCGCCTCGAAGAGGACCGCGAGTTCGCCGAGGTGTTCTTCTCACGGCTCCGCTTTATGTTTTATGCCGCTGCCGCGCTACCGCCGGCGCTCTGGCGTCGGCTTCGGGCAGTCGCGGACGAAGTCGCCGATCATCCGGTGGCGCTCACGGCCTCTTGGGGCGCGACCGAAACGGCGCCGGCGGCCACCTCCGCTCATTTCGCGGACGCCGAGTGTGGTTGCATAGGGGTGCCGGTGCCGGGAACTACTATCAAGCTTGCTCCTGCTGGCGACAAGCTTGAGATCCGAGTCCTAGGGCCGAACGTCACGCCGGGCTACTTCCGAGACCCAGACGCGACGGCAGCAGCATTCGACGAAGAGGGGTACTACCGGTCGGGCGACGCCGTTCATCTCGTCGACTCGGACCGCTGCAGCCGAGGCCTGATGTTCGACGGGCGTCTCGCTGAGGACTTCAAGCTTGTCACGGGTACCTGGGTACGCGTGGGTGCCCTAAGGAATGCCCTTGTGTCTTCAGCCGACATCCTGCAGGACGCGGTCATTTGCGGTGAAGGCCGCGGGTACATAGGCGTGCTGGCGTGGTTGAACGAGGCGCATGCTCGGGCGTTCCTAGGCGGGCGCGATGAACCTTCAATCAGCCATCCCGCGATAAGAAAGCATCTCGCCAGCGCGCTGGCGCTGCTCAACCAAGACTGGGGCTCAGCAAAGCGGATCGAGCGCCTACTCCTGCTTGCGGAGCCGCCCGACATCGACAGCGGTGAGATTACGGACAAGGGCTACATCAACCAACGCTCAGTGCTCACGAGACGCGTGGACATGGTCGAGCAGCTGTTTGCAGACCCCATCCATGACAACGTGATCGCACCAACCTGAGTCTCTCCCAGCAATACGCGCTGTAGGCAGTGGGATGCTGACCGCGCCTAACTGTGACACATGGAGGACTGGGGGAGGCCGCGCGCCTACCAGGTAACTCAGGAGGGGATCGATGATCTTGATGTTCGGCGTCACCGGAAGGATCGGTCGGTGGATGCCTCTGATGCTCCATGAGCGGGGCGAGCAGGTCCGTGCTGTGGTCCGCTATCCTGCCGCTGCCCGTGAGATCCTCGGCCAGGGCGCGTCCAATCTCGAGTTCATCCAGGCGGATGCGACCAAGCCCGAGTTATGGGGCAGGGCGCTCGCGGGGGTCGACCGCGTCTACCTAGCACTTTCGACGGGCAACACCCGGGATGAGATTGCCGTTGTCGACGCCATCGCCACGAGCGGGTGCTCACGAATAGTGAAGGTCAGTGGTCTAGGCGCCGCGCCTGATTGCACGATCCCGATGGGTCGGGAGCACTACCTCGTCGAGCAACACATAGAGCAGGCCGGGCTTCAGCAGACTGCTCTTCGACCGAGCTTGATGATGCCGAACCTGCTGGGCGAGTCCCGGGCTGCGATCCAAACGGGTCGGCTGCCTTCCGCGGCCGGGAACGGCCGGATCAGCTGGGTCCATGCGCGCGACGTGGCCGCGGTGGCGGTCGCCGCACTCACTCAGAGCGGGCACGAAGGGCAGGCCTACGACGTCACCGGTCCTGAGGCTCTTACCTACCACGACCTTGCGCGCATCCTGACGAGCTTACTCGGCCGCACCGTCATCTACTGCCCGATAACTGACGACGAGTACGCGAGACAGCTGCGTGAAGGGGGGTTCCCGGAAACAGCGGTAGAGCATCTGATTGCGATGTATCGCAATGCTGTCAGGACCGGATACTTCGACACCATCACCGACGTAGTCCCTTCAATCACGGGAGCACCAGCTCGGACATTCGGGCAGTGGGTTCAGGAGAACGCGGAGTCATTTTCCGTGCCGGCCCTACCGTGAGGTGGCCAGCATCTAGCTTGTGGCCTGTGGTCAGCGCCGTCTAGCGGCCGCGGTCACTGAGATCCGGTGACCAGCCCGACCCCCGGCTTCCGGCTCCTCGTGGCTGGCGAGCGCGTAACCCAGCATCCTCGCGCTTGGAGGATCAGCTCGGGTGAGGTCTTAGCGAAACCAAAAGCGCATCCGCCCAGCGGCGCTCGGAGATCGGCTCGCGCGACGCCGGCACACGCAGTCTCAGCCACCGGCGACCATCGAGCACCAGATGTCAAGACTCCGACAACACACGGGCGTTCGCTCCGAACGACATCGACTTCTATCTGCCGATGCAATGAGGCCCGCCGAATTGCTTGTTTCGCGCGAAACGACCGAGATCGACTCCCGCGAGCCGTCCGCCTGCCGGAGTCCGTCTTCTGAACCTACTCCGCTGCGCTCGACTCTTCAACTGAGCGTGAGCCAAGATGAAGTTCTCGGTATCCCGGAGGTTGCAATCCTGCCTCGGCGACCGCAGCGATCGCTTCGGAATCTGCGAGATTCAGGTCCCTGAGTGCTTCGTACGAGCCAAAGTGAGTTCGCTGACGTTCGAGGTAGGTGACCATCGCTTCCACCGCCCACGCCTCATCGCGCGCTCGTAAGGCTTCGATAAGCCGACGCCTGTCGCGTTTGAAGGACTCGCGCCATTGGCGCCATTCCGCAATGAAACCCTCGTCCGTGCGCCAAGCGATGAGCTGAAATGCAATGAGCAATTCGCTTAAGAAGCTCTCTAGAGAGAAAAGAAGGGGGCTGCGGCTGGCAGCGGAAACCGCAACTTGAAACGCGAGTGCCGCCTGGGCCACCTGACCGTAGTCGCCGAGCTCGGACAGCTCGCTTAGGGAATGCTCGAACGCGTCAGCCTGATCGAGGATCTCGTCTGTTGCAAGCCGTGCGGCGCGCGAGACGGAATACTTTGCAAGAACCAAGCGAAGCTCAACCACGTCTAGGATGCCGACGCGCTCTATCTGCATCAAGGTCTGCAGAGCTTTTCCGATGAACGCAGATGCATCGCCCGTGACGTAGGCACCGCTTCCGTGGCGTGCCTCGACCAGGCCCATAGCTTCGAGCGCGCGCACCGCCTCGCGCATCGTTGGTTGGCTCACCCCGAACTGCTGGGCCAAGACGCGCTCGCTTGGCAAGCGTGCTCCCCGTGCGAGATCTCCGACCACGATTGCGCTTCGAAGCGCATCTATGACCTCGTCCGTTCTGCGGGCTCCTCGTGTCTTAGCCATTCCGGCGAAGATCAGGTCATTTGTTGACTGATCGCTCATGGCGGACTCACGATATCACCCAAGCCGGCTCTCGCCGGACACTCCTTCCTCGCGATTCCTGATTCTGTTCGGGGTGGCGAAAAACATCTCGCGAAGCCGCTGCATGGTATCATTTCACCAAATGACCAGGGAACTTGCGCGGCCATATTGGGACATGGCTGTCGAGCCGTTTCTCGACAGCACTGAGATGCGAGTTCAGCAGTGGTCAAAGCTCGAGGCCCGGCTTGAGGAGGCCTACACGTCGGCGCCGTACTGGCGTCGACGCTTCGACGCGGCCGGCATCCGCCCCGAGGAAATCCGGTCCTGGGATGACTTCGCCAGGCGAGTCCCAGTCTTTTCGAAGTCGGATTACCGCGAGTTGGCCGCCGAGAACGACGGCGAGATGTCTCGGATCCTAGCTGACCTCATGGGGCCCGCCTCCAAGGAGCTGATCGCCATCGCCACTACGTCAGGTACGACCGGCGACCCGACCCCATACCCGCTTACCAGACGTGACTTCCGGCTCTGGGGCGAGCTCGCTCGACGCGCCGCCTGGCGAGCGGGTCTGAGGCCTGGGGATTTTGTCTTGCAGGGGTTCGGCCTCAGCATGTTTCTGGCTGGAGTGCCAGTTTGCATGGCGCTCGCTGAGATGGGAGTTTCGGCCATCCCGGTAGGCGCAGAGGCCGGGACCCGTCAGATTCTGAAGTTTGCGTCCCTCTTCAAACCGCGCGGGATGTTTTGCACGCCGTCTCTCGCGGAGTACATGGTCGAGGTTGGCGAGGCTGAGGGGATCGATCTGCGGGATCTCGGCATCGAGATCATGTTCAGCGGCGGCGAGCCGGGGGCTGGCCTGGAGGCCGTTCGATCAAGAATCGAACACGCATTCGGTGCAACGCTGTACGACTTTGCCGGTGGCCTGGGGGCGTCGTGCGGCGTGAGGCCGTATTCCGGCATGCACTGGATCGTTGGAGATCTCGCGATCATGGAACTCGTCGACCCCGATACTCACGAACCGATTCCGCTCGAGGAAGGCGCGGAGGGGCTCGCCATCTACACCCCCTTGGAAGCGCCTGGGCTGCTCGGGATCCGGCAGTCGAACGGCGATCTGATGCGGGTCAATACCCACCCATGTGAGTGTGGCCGAACAGGGTGGCGATACACGATGGTCGGTCGCAACGACGACATGCTCAAGGTCAAGGGCGTCCTTGTCTATCCCGTCGCGATCGACGGCGTAATCCAGTCATTTGTGCCGAGAATTACAGGCGCATTTCGAATCGTGCTTTCAGAGCCGCCACCACGAGTCGTGCCCCCGCTCCGGCTCCGAGTCGAACGCTCACCCGAGATCGACAGGGGAGGCTTGCTCCGTCTGGAGAA
>Ga0335074_10009010_pt1 | contig 13901 bp, 10 predicted proteins | sample Lox_Sample_23_FD_206715 | JGI IMG/M metagenome (GOLD analysis project Ga0335074, IMG submission 206715) | Soil microbial communities from Loxahatchee National Wildlife Refuge, Florida, United States - Lox_Sample_2.3 | ecosystem: Environmental > Terrestrial > Soil > Wetlands | place: USA...
GAGTGCTGGCGCGAGTGGAGCGGCAGCTTTTCTCCGCAGCACGATTGAAAGCGCTGCAAGCGGAGCTTCTGTCTCACGGTATCACCAGCTCCGGTGCGATTTCCCGGTTGAAAACCATCATCGACTTAAGCGATTCGCGGAGGAATTTGATTGTTCAGATTCTGGATGTGCCGTTGATGTATTCGATACAGCTGGCATTTGCCGCGGAACTCTGGCGACGCCTCCATGGCCACGCGGTAGGTTCGTGGCTCAAAGCGATTGGAGAGATCGAAGCCCTGATTTGCCTCGGAACATACAGCTATGAACATCCGGATGATCCATTCCCAGAGTTTGTCAAGGTTGGGCCGTGTTTTGATGGCACGGAAATCAGGCACCCGTTGCTTGCGTCGGAAACCTGCATTCCGAATGATGTCCGGTTATGCCATGACGTGCGCGTGCTGCTGGTGAGCGGCTCGAACATGTCGGGCAAGAGCACGCTGCTGCGCACGGTGGGAATCAATGCCGTATTGGCCATGGCGGGGGCCCCGGTGCGGGCTCGGAGTCTGCGGCTTACCGCTTTGCAGGTGGGTGCCAGCATTCGTATCAACGATTCTTTGCAGGAAGGAAGCTCGCGTTTCTATGCGGAGATTACACGGTTGCGGAAGCTGTTTGATATGGCGGGCGGGTATCGGCCGTTACTGTTTCTGCTGGACGAACTGCTGCAAGGCACAAATTCCAACGATCGTCGCATCGGCGCGGAAGGGGTGCTGAGTGCGCTGCTGAAGCAGGGCGCGATTGGACTGGTGACGACTCACGATCTGGCGCTGGCCGAGATTGATTCCGGTCCCAATGGTCAATTGCACAACGTACACTTTCAGGAAGAGTTTGAAAATGGACGCATGTCCTTCGATTACAAGCTCCGCCAGGGAGTGGTCACGAAAAGCAATGGACTGGCGCTGATGAGGTCGATCGGGTTGGATGTGTAAGCGAGCAGGAATTGCTCCGCGCGTGCTCGCTGCCAGCATCAAATCGAAGTCAAAATCCCCGCCCTAGCGGCAAAAGGCGCGGCTAGGGAAGGGGGGAAACTCTTGGGTTTGTTTCTCGCCGGCTTCCCACGAATGGATGGCCGATCTCGCGCGGTACAATCAGCTAGCTGTCGTCAGAACTATGTCCGACCCGCTTTATCTCAGCTTGTGGTTTCCGGATTTTTCAGGTCCGGCAATGCTGCCCCATGCGCTGTCTGTGCTAGCGCAATTTCCGTTTTCTACGCAGCAGCCCGGAGTGACTTATCTCGCGGTGCAGCCGGTTTCGTGGAACGAACCTACGGTGCTGGAGCAGCGTTTCTCTACCGGCATCACGCCGGAAGAAGCGATGACGCTTGCCGCCGACCTCATTCATGACGATTACGCGTATATCTTCGACGCGTATTGGGATCTGTGGATGCCCGATGAAACGGCGGGGCGACAGTGGCATCGCGCGCCGAGCCTGGTGAAATTCATTCTGCAGGGCGAGGAGTTCGATGAGGGCGCGCAGGAGCAGAGCGGGCACATCCAGGTCGATTTCGGGCTAGATGCGCCGTTTCTACAGGAGAATGTCGAACTCACCGAAGAGACGCAGGTCAAGGTGCGCGAGAACGTCTCGAAGCTGGTCGAGTTCACAATGAAAGCCGAGAAGAACACGCGGGCTACGGGACGGCTGCTGTGGTCGGAGTCGGAGGAGAATCTCGCGCAGAAGTTGATTGCGAGATTGCAAAGAGTGCAGTAGGCAGATCGCGATCCCAGCCGCATTCTGGGGCAATACATGGGGGAAAGCCGTCTCGGCTGTCCGCTGGAGCGAAGCTCGACCGCGCGAGCAGGAGTGCCTGCGCCACACTCAGCTCCTTTTCGGATTGCTGGTTTTGACCCCTGCGCTGGGCGGGACGTCGGATTCGAGCATGCCAAGGGAAAGATCGCTGGACCAGCAATCGGCCATCAGTTTCCATTCGCCGTTCGTCTGCCGTGCGCATACCCATAGATATTTTCCGCGTTCCTCGCGTCGCTTCCCAGTCGCGCCCGGAACCAGAGCTTTGCATTTTCCGGCTTCGTAGCCGAGATCTCCGGTGATTTCTACGCGCAAGGGTTCCAGTTCGACTTCTCCCAATCCCGCATCGAGCGCGGCAAAGAAGAATTCGCGAACCGCGGCCGCGCCGCGCACCGGCGGATAATTCGATCGCAGCACCATTGCGTCGGCTAGATAAAGATCAAGCAGATCGTCGAGGTGCTTGGTGTTGCAAGCCAGCACCCACTCCTGCGTAATCCGCCGCACGCCGGCTTCGGCGCGGCTTAAATCACCACGCATCGCGGAGTTGGGACGGAATTTCTCTTCGCGTTGGGAATCAGCGCGACCCGAGTCACCAGAACGAAGGGTGCCAGCTTCGTATCCGGCTGGGAAGTAGTGATGATGATAGTGATGATGGTAATGGTGAGTTTCGACGGCTCCGGCGCGGCCAGGCGGCGCGGAAACTGGCGGGGGCGGCTCTTTGACAAACTCGGTGCCGCCAAATTGAAACTCCGGAGCCGATTTAGGTTCGGCCCTATGGCTGCGGTCGGGTTCCTGAGCAGATCTTGAGGCTGTGCCGCACATGCCGCAAAATCTATTGCCGACGCGATTGCGATATCCGCAGCTTGGGCAAACCTCTGTATGCGAATCGGCACTAAGGTCCTGTCCCACGGTCTCCGCTGTGTCCTCGGCGTCGACCTCAGCGACCAACCGCTGGGCGGCCTCAAGCGCCGCTGCAATGGCCTCCGGATTCGGCTTGGTTCGGCTTAATTCCGGTTCGAGTTTCCGGTAGAGTTCTTCCATCTTCGCGATGCGCTCGGGCCGGCGGCCTACTCCGCGCCGGCTTTGTAAATCGGCCAGAAAGCCAGCATCTCTGTTTGGATTGTTTTCCTCGGTCACGGGTTCCCCGACGTATGGCTCATTCTAGCAGCAGGCACCGAGGCTTCAGGAGCCTTCTGTGAAAGCCCACCCATCCAGCCCTTTTTAAAGGCGTCCTGGATTTCTCGGAACTTACGGCATGCCTAAAGGCATTGTCTGGTACAAGTCCTTCAGCCGCCGCGGTCCGCTAGCGGACGGAGAATTCTATTTTGCCCTCGGTTTCGGTTGGAATGCCGTTGCAGGTTGCGGGGCGGTAACGCCAGGTGCGAACCGTATCGATGACGCGGCGGTCGCCACGAGGACCTGCGCTTTCAAGAATGAGCGGGCTGTGCACGCGCCCGTCGGTGCCGATGATAAAGCTGACTCGCACACGCTTGGCTCGTCCTCCGGATAGGAACAACGGATCGGGAGTGGCGAGGGCAACAGGTGCTTCGACTTGCTCGCAGGCTTGTTCCTGGCTGACGTGTTGGATGTCCGCGAATTGGGAAGAACGCAAGAGGGCGCGCGAGAGCCGCATCTCGCGTTGCTGCATGTCCGGCGAAATCTGAGAAACCTCAGTGGGCAAAACAGCATTGGGCGGACCGGCGCTGGCGGCCAGTGTTACGGGAATAAAGAGTGCTGCCGCGACGCAGAGTCTCGAGATGGCTCGGTGCAGTCGATTGACCGCAATCACGCAACGGATTGGGATCATTTCAGGGCAAGTGGGGGCAAATGAATCTCCATCGGGCCAAACCAGATATCACATCGATCCAATGACTTGCAGAGAGAAGATCTATTTCCGACACAGAGATAATGCAAGAGTCTTCACATAGAAGGGCGGAGGGATGGAATTGATACAGAAGACGAAGGAGCTGACTTACATTTTTGGGTCCTTCGAACTCCACGATGTCATGTTGATCAGGCTGAAACAATTGCCTTTCGGCCTGTGGTTCAGGCCCCGGACAACGTTGTACCCTGGCGCAGAGTGAGGAGCGTGATTTCGGGAGGACAATCGAAGCGAATGGGAAGGCCAATCGTCCCGATGCCGCGGTTTGTATAGAGAGTCAGGGGGCCGACTCGAAACAGGCCGGCAATGTATTTCTGGGCCAGCGGTGGTTCGTAGAACGGAGGAAGGAACGGCAGCCGCACTTGACCTCCATGGGAGTGGCCGGATAGCTGCAGATCGACCGGATACCGCGCCACGAAATCCGCGTAGTCGGGTTCGTGCGCCAGGAGGATGGTGGGCTCGCCTTTCGGGACGTTGGCCAAGGCGGCGTTCAGATCGGAGTTCCCTTTCAGCACGTCGTCAACACCGCTGAGCCAGAAACGGGCGCCCGCGTGCTCAACTGGGGTCGATTGATTGTCGAGAACCCGAATTCCGGTCGACTGCAGAATGCTGGTTACCAGTTTCGGATCAGTAATGGCGTCATGATTGCCCATCACGGCCCAAAGGCCATGGGGAGCTTTCATTTGACGCAAAAAGCTCGCGCAAGGCTCCGCGGCGTAAGCAGCCTTACGGCGGTTGCCGCCGAATGACGCATGCGTCACAAAGTCGCCCGTAAGTGCGATCAAGTCTGGCCTCAACCCGTTCACGACCGGGATGGCCGCCCGCAGAGGATGCACGGAAAAAACCGGATCGTAATGAAAATCGCTGAGCACCGCGATCTTGTAGCCGTCGAGCGCGGCCGGCCAGCGCGGCAAGGCAAGCTCCTGGCGAACCAGTTGCGGCCGATTCGGCTCGAGCAGAAGGGAGTCGCCCGCCAGAACGGCAGCGCCCAGCGCGGCGGTCAGGCCAAGAAATCGACGGCGGCTAATCGTACGCCGGGTTGTGCGTCGTTCTTCTGTGATGACAGGGGCCACTGCGAGCTCTAGAACCTTACCTCGGGACTTCATTCAGCATATCGCGAAGTCGCCGGTTCGCGATATACCGGAAGTCACCCATCCTCAGAAAGTGAATTGCGCGGTCAGGTCCAGGCGGCGATTGGAAGTGGTTCCAGGGGAATACGGGTACCCGGCGATGTTGTTAGAAACGTTAAATAACCGGGATCCGACCACGCCACTTGGATTGGTCAAATTCACGTCGTTGAATGCATTGCGCACGCTCAGGCCGAACGTCAGGTTGTAACGCTGTTCGGAGTTCGTGGACATAATGATCGGGCCGCCGCCGCCGAACAGCGGGCCGCCGTGGTGGTGTCCGCCGCCGCCACCGGACGCTCCACCGCTTTCCCCCTTTGTGCTCGGGCCGAAGCCGATCGTCTTGGTCAGCCGGAAGTTTATGGAGAAGTGATTGGGACCGGTGCCGTAATTTACCGGAAGGATGCTGCCACTAGCCCCGGTCAGATCGAGCGTGCCGTACGGAGTGCAATAGACTGAAGCTGAGAGCTGCTGCGTTGTCGAGCAAGGGCCCGTATTCGGCACGACACTCGGGCGATCGTTGTTGTATTGGGAGTCGCCGTTGAGATTATAGGGCGTTGTGATGTTGAAGGGCGACCCGGAGCTGACGATCATGAATGGGCTGAGACGGATCAGGTAAGGCAAACCGACGCTGCCCATCAGAAAAAGCCGGTGGCGCGTGTCGAAAGAAGCTCGTCCCCAATCCTGGCTGATGTCCCAGGAATTCGAGGGGAAGCTGGAGACACCCGAGGTGTCGCTATTGGCGTAATTCAGCGAATAGTATGCCGCGAATTGCAATCGGGATCCGACTCTGGCATTGGAATTCACCATGAGCTGGTTTTGCTTGAAATTAGCCTCGGAAACATAACGGTAGAGGTTTTGGGTCGGCGTTGGGCAATTCGGGTAGCAAGGCGTGCCAGGATACGGAGCGTCCGCATTGATCGTGATGAACTGATCGAAGCCGCGGGAATTCAGGTAGGTAACAGCGAGCGTTGCCGACTTCGTGACCTGCTTTTCCATGCTGATCGCGCTCTGCACGATTCCCGGCGCGTGCAGGCGAGGACTGACCTGGTAGGTGGTCGAGATGATGGAACTCGGCGTCCCGCAACTGGAAATTGGAACCGCGAGCGGCTTGTCCAAACCTGCGACGCCGGGACCCGGATAGCAAGTCGGGTTGGTAATGACATATTCGGTCTGGTTAATGCCGTTGAGGTGCGTGGCTTGCAGCATCTGTGTGATCTGGAAGCGGTCGTAGAAAATGCCAGAGCCGCCGCGAATCACAAACTTCGTTGTGCCGTTCTTGCCGCGAATTCCCCAGGCAAACCCCAGGCGCGGAGCCCAATCGTCGTGATCATGAATGTAGTTCTGGGTTTCGAAACGAAGTCCGAGGCTGAGAGTCAGATTCGGCCGGGCACGCCAGTCGTCCTGAAAATAGGGTTCGAAATCGTAATAGTTGATCGACGCATTCGGAGAGCCGGTTGTGATATTGAGCTGGCTGGGCGTCCCGGCCTGGAAGGAAGGGAAACTCGAAAACAGAAAAGACCCGTTGAATCCCGAGGTGGTAAAGTCCGTCGCCTGCGTAGCGCGAAAGCGTCCGCCGAACTTCATGGTGTGATTGCTGTGAATCACCGAAGTGTAATTCTGCAGTTCGTAATTGTCTTGCGTGTCGTTGAGAATTCCCTCGCCGTTTCCGCCACCGTAGAAATAACCAAACACGCTCGTAGAGGGGTTCGTGTCAAATGGATTTTGTGCGTTGTAGTCCCGGTTGTATTGGAAGCGGGTCTCGTTCACGATCTTCGTCCCGAACACCTGAGTATCGCTGAGCTGCACAGTATGTTCGGTGCTCTTCGTCGTGATGCCCTGAGTTCCCAGGTAGAACTGGCTGGCCAGATTGCCGTTTTCCGTGTCGCGATAGTACTGATATCGGAAGGTGAGAGTGTTGTTCGGGGTAACCGCCCAATCAATGCGGGGGCCGAGATTGGTGCGCGTGCGTGGGTCAGGAATTGAACTGGCAAATTGCTGGCCGGTGGTTGGATCGATGGCGTTGATGGGCGAAACCTGATTGATATCGCGGCGCTGAACGTCGAAGAAGACCGAGGCTTTCTTGCGAATCGGACCGCCGATGTCCCCGTTGAATTGCGTCGTGTAATAGGGCGGAATGTTTCCGGCAAAAGGATTTTGCGAGTTGAAGGGCGAGTCGTTGCCATCGGCGAAAACTTCGCCGTGGAGCTGATCGGTTCCCGGCTTGGTGAAAATCTCGATGCGGCCGTATCCGAGCTTGTCGTATTCGGAGGAAAACGGATTCTGGTTGATGCGGATTTCACGAATCGACGATTTGGGCGGAAGCTGGCCGGCGGTAAAGCCGTCGATGTACATCTGGCCGCCGTTGGGCCCGGCGGAGGGTCCGGCAAGAGCCTGCAGGTCGGACTCGAGTTCGTCGGGATCGTCGGGCAGCGACTCCAGTTCTTTGCCTGAGATCGTGATCGCCCCAGCATTGTTTTCCGGAGTCACGTCGACGGTGGGGGCAGTATCAGAAACCTGGACTTTCTGCGTTTCGACTGCAATGGTCATCGAGACGTTCAAACGCAAGGGCTGACTGGTGATGACGACGTTGTCGTTCTCATAGAGCGTGAAACCCTGTGCGACGACCGTCATCGAGTACTTCCCCGCTGGCAAGGATTTGAATTCGTACATGCCCTGGCCGTTGGTCTGCGCCGTGACAGGAGATCCCGTAGTGGGTGTGAGGACTACCGTTGCGCCGGATATAGCCGCGCCGGAAGGATCCGTGACTTGTCCGCGAAGCGCTCCGCTCTGCGTTTGAGCAAACGATACCGCAACCGCCAAAAACAGTACGACGAAGAAGCACAAATATGACTTCATTTTCTGATTCCCATTCCTCTAAGAATGAACTGAAGGTAAACAGATGCGCCTTCGTAAGAATCTGGGTTGGACGGCTTCCCAACTTTTGTCTCCGAAAGAAGTGAGGGATCTAGGTACTTGCCTCTGGCAGCACAACCCCAGATTCCTCGCTCCGCTCGGAATGACAAAACAACCCACTGTAAAAATCCGATTACGCCCTTATGGCGGGGCTGAAGCCCGCGCCCTTTCAATACTCCATTGCTAATTTGCTAATTGCCCGCGTCGCCGCCGGGCATGCCGCCGCCCAGGCTCCAAGGAGTCATCATCATGGCCTCGCTGCCATTCGGTGCCGCGCGCAGAATCGGTTCCACGCCGCTCAGCAGATTGATGGCTGTGCTCGGCGTCGTCGGCGAACCCTCGGTAGCGACCATCATGACGGCGTCGCCTTTATGCAGATCGGCGATCGTCACGGTCGGCATACGGCTGAGAATCTGTTGAAAATCTGCTCCGCCAGCTCGCATTCCCATGCCCGGATGCATGCCACCAACCGCGCCTTCGTTCGCATTCGCTCCGCCAGACGCATGCGCCTCTCCGGACTGGCCGCCCGCACCCGACGCTCCGGGCGGCATTCCACCTGTGACAGCCGCTTTCAAACGGAAAGCTATTCGCTGCGCCATTTCCGCCGGAAGCTGATGCAATTGCGAATCGGAAGTGATCTTCACCTGCACGGGTTTTTTGCTCAGCACATCCTCAACGGTAACGATGCCCGAGCGAGCATCTACAGAATTGACGAGTCCGGCGATATTTCGGAAGCTGCCGGTCACAACTTCTTCGGCAGTGAGTTCTGTCCCGTCGGCATTACGCTCTCCCCGGGCACGCAACTGGTCTCCGGATTTGACCTGCGCCAGCGAACTTGCGCTGGCATCTTCGAACTTCACAGAATTCGGAGCGTAGCGGCGGAAGATCGTCGTGCTGGAAGTGTGGACCGCGATCGACTTCTTGCCGGTGAAGCCGGTGACGGAAATCGTGATGGTACGGGTGGTCGGATCGACGGCAGTTACCAATCCGCCTAGGCCTCGCTTCTGCCAATCCTGGCGAATCTGGTCGCTTACGGCGGCGACTGCCGACCGCGTGATCACCAGAACTTCCAGTGCCGGGATCGATGTTGCACCCTGCGCCGCGAAACCGCGAACGCGAACTGTGTCGCCCACCTGCAAATCGGCAAACTGGATCGGGGTCGCGTTCTTCACATCCTTTTCACCCGGTTCGAGCTTCAGAATGTGCGCATTGGGTTGCACGATGGCGGTGATTTCCGGACCGGAGGCAGGGGCAATGGTCAGCGTACTGCCGTTGATGGCTTTGATGGTGCCGATCACGCGTGCAACTGAGGATTGCGTGCCCTGTGCACTGGCGGGTTGCAGCCCAGCTGCCGCCAAGGCCAGGCTCGGACGCTGCGCATTGGCGGGCAGAATCGATAATGCAGCATATGTCACTGTGAAGGTCAGCCAAATTGCGGGTTTGTGCTTCATGCGCCCTGTTTAGTACTTTACATCCCCAGAACCCGTGGAAGTTGATGATTTACAAAGTTTTACCCAAAAACAGCAAAGGTTCACAATGCCTCAGCACTTCGTGATGGTATGCGCCTAATTCGTGGTATGCACGTAAGGAGAAGGATCTTGCGAACAGCCGTTGCTTGCAAAGCGGACTTCATGGGGTTTCGCCAACCCTTGGCGGTCACCCAGACGGTTAATAGACGAGAGCCGATCGCCCCCTTACGATTTCAGCTAGGACGTTGTGAAAATGTACTCCTCGGAGGAGTGTGTTTAGGGTACGCAATTTTGTTTGCTGGGGGACGATCGCCGTCGTGCCAGTTTCACTGCTGGCGCAGACTCAGTCTGCTATCGTGCACACGCAGGGTGGAGTCTGGGTGAACGGTTATGAGGCAAAAGATGCTTCGGCTGTATTCTCCGGCGATGTGATCGAGACCCGTCCCGATTTTTCTGCCACGCTGAATCTGGAAGGGTCGTCGGTGTTAGTTCAACCGGAATCGGTCGTGAAGTTTCAGGGAGACGCGATCGAGCTCGATCATGGCGGCGTCTCAGTCGAGACTTCCACGAGCTTCAAAGTTCTGGTCCGCTGCATCACCGTCACACCCGTGACACCTGAATGGACGCAGTACGAAGTGGTCGATATGAACGGCAGCGTGCAGGTTTCCGCGCGTACCAAGGACGTGAACGTGAAATGGGAACACGGCGGGAGCAAGAACTCGATTCAGAATGCCGCCGGGCAGCAGGAACAAGGGTCGGTGCATCAGGGTGAGGAGAAAAAGTACGATGAGTCGGAATTGTGTGGAGCGCCTCCTCGGCCGAACGCAGGATCGTTGCCGAATCCGAAATGGATCGCCGCCGGGGCTGCTGGAGCAGGAGTGTTAATCTGGGTGCTCGTGCACGGCGGTGGGGGGAAGACGCCGGTAAGTGCGTCAAACCCGTAAGCTGGTTGGCGAAACAGCGAGCTACGGCCGTTTCGCAGTAAGGGATACGTTTCCGCCGGCTTCAGCCAATGTGGTGAGCGCGTCAGCGGCTAAAGCCGTGTCTGATTTTTGGACCATTCACGGCGCGGCTGGAAGCCGCGCCCTTTCAAAGCACAGCGAGTTCCAGACCATCACACAGGATGTCAAATCTCGTGTGCTGGCCAGACGAATGCGTCCGACCTAGACGTTTCGTGGTCAAAGGATTCTTTCGTGGGTGTAGCCGGCCGCTTCTAGCGCGGCCAGAAGCTCGGTGATGTGTTCGGGGCCGCGGGTTTCCATCGTGATGTCGATCGCGGTATCGCCGAGATTTACGCCGTGATAGGCGCGGTCGTAGGCGGTCTCAACGATGTTGGCGCGGTGTTCGGCGAGAATTCCAGTGAGGCGATGCAGCGCTCCGGGATAGTCGGGAAGATGGACACGCAGGCGAACCAGGCGTCCGTCTTTGACGAGACCTCGCTCGATGATGCGCGAAAGCAGCGTGACATCGATGTTTCCGCCGCAGACCAGCACCGCCACGCGCTTCGCGGCCAGAGGCAATTTGCGATTGAGCACCGCGGCCAAAGCGGCCGCACCCGCTCCTTCCGCCAGAGTTTTTTCGCGCTCAAGCAAGAGCAGAATCGCGTTGGCGATCTCTTCCTCTTCGACCGTCACGATATCATCGACGTATTTTTGGACCAGCGGCAGCGTGCGCTCTCCCGCGCGGCGGACCGCGATTCCGTCGGCGATCGTCTTAGCCGATTCCAAAGTGACCGGCTTGCCCGCCGCGACGGCGGCTTTCATCGAAGGAAGCCGCGCCGGTTGCACTCCGAAAACGAGCACAGATGGATTCGTTTCCTTCACCGCGCAGGCAATGCCGCCAATCAGTCCGCCGCCGCCAATGGGCACAACCAGCGCTTGAATATCGGAATGCTGCTGCAGAATCTCCAGGCCGAGAGTTCCCTGCCCCGCGATCACAGCGTCATCGTCGAACGCGTGAATCAGCGTGAGGTGATCCTGCTGAGCATTTTCGAGCGCCGCGGCAAAGGCTTCGTCGTAATTGGCGCCATGCAGAACCACCTCGGCCCCATAACCGCGTGTGGCCGAAACCTTTGTCAGCGGCGTGGGAAGTGGCATAAAAATCCGCGCTTTGATCCCGTGACGGCCGGCGTGGTAAGCCACTCCCTGCGCATGGTTCCCTGCTGACGCGGCAATCACCCCGTGCGCTCGCTCCTCTGGCGTAAGCGTGAGCATACGGTTCAGCGCCCCGCGTTCTTTGAACGCTCCGGTGCGTTGCTGGTTGTCGAGCTTGAGAAAAATGGAGTTGTTGGTGGCCGCCGAAAATGTCTCCGAGTGATTGCAAGGGGAAATGCGGATGTCGGAGCGAATTCTGCCCAGCGCAGTCTGGATATCAGGGAGTCCAATCATTGTCTGTGAGCCACATCTTACCGTGAAGCCGGGAGGAGATGCGTCCATTAAGAAATTTGATGGCGGACATAAGAATTTCAGGTCTTGCCGCCGAGGCGGAACTTCGGTTTACTGGCAGGTGCGCAAAGCCGGTTGCGTATCATCGCCGCGAAAAGATCGGTTTGGCAGGATCGAAATTTCAGTTGGTGCTCCGATAAATCCATGGACTTCGATCAGCTCACTACGTTTCTGGAAGTGGCGCGGCAAGGCAGCTTTTCGCGCGCTGGAGAAAAGGTGTTCCGCTCGCAGTCGGCGGTAAGCGCGCAGATTCGCCAACTGGAGCAGGAATATGGCGACCGGCTGCTCGATCGCTCCGGAAAGACGGTCAAGCTGACTCCGGCGGGCCAAATCTTCTACGAGTATGCCGAGCGGATGAAGGCGCTGCGCGAGGAATCACTGGTCGCGGTCGCGGATCACAGCGGCACGCCGCGCGGCACGCTGCGCGTCGGAGCCAATGAAGCCACTTGTCTGTACGTTTTGCCGGAAGTGTTCGGCGAATATTGCCGGCGCTATCCGCCGGTGCAGATCAGCATCTATCGCAATTTCAGCTACAAAATCGTCGAGAAACTGGAGAACGGCCAGGTTGAAGTCGGTGTGCTGACCTTGCCGATTACGTCGCCAAGCCTGAAAATCCAGCCCATTTTTCGCGACAAACTGATGCTGATGGTCAGCCCTAAAAATCCGCTGGCCAAGCATAAGGTTGTACCCGTCAGCGACGTGGTCAAGTTTCCGCTACTCTTTCCAAAAACCGGGCATACGCGCCGCATGCTCGACAAACTATTTCGTCCCTTCAACTCCGAACTGCAGGTGCGGATGGAGTTGCCCAGCATTGGAATGATTAAGAGCTTTGTGGCTGCGGATCTGGGAGTCTCACTGATCAGCGCGTCGTTCGCGCGCGATGAAGTCGAGGCGGGACGCGTGAAGTTAATCGACTTGCAAGACGTCGAATTGTTCCGCGAGCTGGGATTGGCTTATCGGCGGGATCGGACTCTGTCGGTCGCGACGACCGCATTTGTGGCGCTGCTGCGGCAGATGACGGGAGTGGGGAAAAAAGCCGAGGCGTAGCGTATGAGAATCGTGAAATTCGATGCCTCTCATCGGAATTTTGAATTTCCCTCTCAATCATGCAGCGACTACGCTTGTGGTGAATCGTCGTACCTCCGTACACGCATTCTATGAACGTTTCCATCCAGAAGGCGACGCGAATTACCTCGACAGGCACAACAGGCATGTCGACACGAATTACGTGTCTTTTGGAGGCTGGGAACGGATGAAATAAAGTACTCCTAGGCAAGTCACCGAGCCCACCGCCAGAAGCGAACTGGCGGTGGGTTTTTTATTGCGCAAAATCCGTGGTGCGAAAGGCAGGAGTTCCGAATATGAGCGAGAGTGAGCAACGAAGCAGGTTTGAAAGCCAGGACGACGTGGTCGTCATGAAGTTTGGCGGCACCTCGATCGAGGATGGCGCGGCCATCGAGCGCTTGATCGCCATTGTACGCAGCCGGGTGAATTTACAACCGGTGCTGGTGGTGAGCGCATTGGCGAAAGTCACCGATCAGTTGCTGGAAGCCGGCAAGGCCGCGGCAGGCGGGAGACTCGGGGCAGCGCTGGCGCTGGCGCGCGATATTCTTGTCCGGCACGAGTACGTCGCGGATGAACTGGTTGTCGGTGCTCGCCGTAGCGTTCTGGACCGAGAATTGCGATCCGAGGTGGAACAACTCGAATCGGCGCTGGTGGAACTCGACCGCTCGCGCGAATTCGACGTTCGTGCGCAGGATTATCTTCTTGGGTTCGGCGAATGTCTTTCCAGCCGGCTGGTGAACGCTGCGTTGTCTGAAGCGGGTCTGGCCGCCGTACACGTGAACGCTCGTGAATGCATCGTGACCGACAAGCGGCATGGACGGGCAGCTCCGCTGCGGGATGAAACCAATCAGCGGCTCCAGGAAAAATTGTTGCCGTTGCTCGATCGTAAGCACATTCCGGTGCTGGGCGGATTCATTGCTGCCAGCGCCGATGGAGTTCCAACGACGCTCGGCCGTGGCGGATCGGATTTTACGGCGACGGTTGTCGGCGCAGCGCTGAGGGCGGCGCGGGTTGAGATCTGGACCGATGTGGACGGCGTGATGACCGCCGATCCGAAGCTCTGCCCCGACGCACGTGTGATTCGCAAGATGAGTTTCGAGGAAGCCGCAGAGCTGGCGCAACTAGGAGCGAAGGTTCTGCATCCGGGCACGCTGGCACCGGCAATGCGCGAGAACATTCCTGTGTACGTATTGAATTCGCGGTATCCGGACGTTCCGGG
>Ga0335074_10009011_pt1 | contig 13901 bp, 10 predicted proteins | sample Lox_Sample_23_FD_206715 | JGI IMG/M metagenome (GOLD analysis project Ga0335074, IMG submission 206715) | Soil microbial communities from Loxahatchee National Wildlife Refuge, Florida, United States - Lox_Sample_2.3 | ecosystem: Environmental > Terrestrial > Soil > Wetlands | place: USA...
CCCGGTACCGCTGCCACGGATCGGGGTCGGAGAGCTCGCACTCGGCCCTGCCCTCGGGCGTGGTCAGCACTCCGGCTGCTCGTCCCTGGCCCGCCATCGCTGCCGTCAGGCCATCGTGCCGCTCCAGCCGCCCGTACCAGTGGTACCGCCCGTCGATCGGGTCGAACTGGCCGCGCAGGTCGGCCTGCACATCAAGGTCGATGCTCCCGAGCCGCAGCCGTGCCGGGCCGGAGAATCCGTCGCTGTCCATCGGGCCGTCAGCCGCGGGACTCATCGGCTATCCGGAGCTCGGGCCGGATCGGGGGCAGCGGCTCCGCCGGGTCGAGCACCACCCCCGCGTTCCGCAGGACGCCGGACATGGCCGCCCAGATCAGCTCGCTGACATAGGCCACGACATGAGCGCGGCTCATCGAGCGACGGCGCAGCCACCACTCCCCCGTGCTCTGCACGAGTCCGGTGAGGCCGTACGCCCACGGCTCGGCGCCGCCTGAGTCAAGCCCGAACGCGCGCAGATAGTCGCCGAGGATGACGGTGAGCGTGGTCGCAATGAGCTCCCTGTCGTGCTGTACCCAGGCGTACCCCGCCGTCTGCGCGGCAGGCGGCCCGGCGGCCGGGCTGTCGCCCGGCGGAGTGCGGCCGCTCGCGCCAGCGGCACCGCCTGGCCAGCTGGCAAGCAGCCAGTACAGGTTCGGCTGCTCATCGATGACGGCGAAGTACGCGCCGACGGCGTCGCAGATCCGCTGCAGCGGCGCGGCGCCCGACTGCATCGCGGGCAGCAACCGGTCAAGCAGGAACCCGGATCCGGCCTCGCCCAGAGCATCGACCAGTGCGGCCTTGTCGCTGAAGTACCGGTACAGCACCGGCTTGGTGACACCGGCCTCCGCGGCGACAGCGTCCATGGAGAGCTCAGGACCGGTCCTGGCCAGCACGCGCAGTGCCGCCTGCAGGAACTCGTTCCGGCGCTGCTCGCGATGCGCGGTCCACCGGTCTCGGCGGCCATCGGCCTCGGCTGTCAGCTTGACAGGTTCGCCCATGTGATAGACGCTACCATAAGTAACTGTTACTTCGAGTTACATATTCGGCTCGAGTTACGCACTGCGGAGGACAGCGTGACATCCCGCCAGGAAGCCACCGCGGACCGGCTGCTCCGCTCGACTGCGGCTCGCAGCTACGATCCCGAACTCGACATCGACTGGTCGGCGCCGCTGGAGCCGGGCAAGGGCTACATGCTCGAGCACCGGGTCTCGCTCTACGGAACACCGCTCTGGGATCAGCTCAGCCCCGAGCAGCGGCTAGAGCTCGGCAAGCACGAGGCTGCCAGCGTCGCCAGCACCGGCATCTGGCTGGAGATCATGCTGATGCGCATCCTGGCCAAGCTCGCCTACCAGGGTGACCCGGTCAGCCGGCATGTGCAGTACGCGCTCGCCGAGCTGGCCGAGGAGTGCCGGCACACCACGATGTTCGCTCGCATGATCGAGCACATGGGCACGCCGGTCTACGGGCCGCCGCCCCGAATCCGGGCGCTCGGCAAGCGCATGCCTGACTACGCCCGCGGGCCAGTGATCTGGGCCGCCATCCTGATCGGCGAGGAGATCCCGGACCGCTTCCAGCGTGAGCTGACGGCCGCCGACTCCATCCAGCCGCTCATGCGGATGGTGACCAGGATCCACATCCTCGAGGAGGCCAGGCATATCTCGTTCGCACGGGATGAGCTCCCCCGGAGCGTGGCCGCAACCAGTCGCGCCGAGCTGCTGCTGCAGCGGGCGATCATCGGCAGGTTCGCCAGCATCGTGTCCCGGAGCCTGATCAGCCCGGAGGTGTACCGGGCGGTCGGCCTGGACCCGCGGGCGGCGCGCGCGGTCGCGCTGGCCAACCCGCACTACCGGGAGAGCCTTCGGTACGGCGGCGAGAAGCTGGTGGCGTTCCTGTCCGAGAACGGTCTCATCGGAGCGCCCGGCATGTACTGGTGGCGGAGGTCATTCCTGCTCGGCTGAGGCCACCGGCGCCAGCCCGGATGACGGCGACGGCGGAAAGCCGGACTGAGCGGGCGCAAGGGCGGCCGACCGGTCTGGCGCGCTACGGCGGAAGAAGGCAGGCCACCCCGAACCTCGGCGCAGCGTGACCGCTGCCAGCGCGGCCCCGGCGGCAACCGCGGCGGTCGCGTACCGGACGTTGCGGAACGCCACCAGCTCCGCGGCCGCGCCGTGCGGGCTGCCCAGCACTGCGACGACCATCGCGACGCCGACAGCGAATCCCACCTGGCGCAGCATGTTCACCACTGCGGACCCGGTGGCGAACGACGGCGGAGGCAGCGAGCTGGCTGCCGTCGACATCAGCGACGGCAGGGTCAGCCCGACGCCGATGCCGGTCAGTAGCATGCCGGGCAGGATCATCAGGTAGTCCGGCTGCGAGTGGACGGCGATCGCCCACCAGACGTTCCCGGCGGCGAACACCGCGGAGCCAGTGGCAATCACCACTGCCGCGCCGTATCTGACCAGCACGCGCCCGGTCACGAGAAACGTGAACAGCGGCACCATGATCGGACCCGGTGCGACTCCGAAGCCGGTCTTCAGCGCCGACCAGCCCCACGCATCTTGCAGCCAGAGCACCGAGGACAGCAGCATCGCGCCGAATGCGACCGAGAACAGCAGCATCGCCAGCGACGCTCCGGAGAAGGCGCGGACCCGGAACAACTGCGGCGGAACCAGGGGGTTCCGGTGCCGGAGGCAGTGCAGCGCGAACAACCCGAGGAAGACCCCCGCGGCGACCAGGACTCCGACAGTCCTGGCTGAGCCCCAGCCCCAGGCGTCGCCGCGCACCAGGCCAAGAGCCAGGCCGCCGACGCCGATAGTGACAAGCAGCGCGGACAGCGCATCCGGCCGCGGTCCTGGGTGACCGGCCACGTCGGGAAGCTTCCGCCAGCCGATCAGCAGCGCCGCCAGGCCGATCGGCACGTTGACGAAGAAAACCCAGCGCCAGCTTGCCGCGACCAGCAGCCCGCCGATGACCGGCCCGAGAGCGGCTGCCATGCCTCCGGCCGCGGTCCAGGCCCGGACGGCACCGCCGCGACGCTCGGCCGGGTAACTGGCGAGCACCAGGCTCAGCGAAGTCGGCGTCAGCAGCGCCGCGCCGGCAGCCTGGACCAGCCGGAACGCGATCAGCATCGGCACGCTTGCTGCAGCACCGCAGGCAGCCGATCCGGCCGTGAAGACGGCCACGCCGAGCAGGAAGCCAGCCTTCCGGTTGCGCTGGTCGGCCAGCCGGCCGAACAGCACCAGGAGAGCCGCGTAGATGATCGCGTAGCCGTTCAGCACCCAGGACAGCGTGCCGAGGCTCGGCTCGTGCAGGTCCCTGGCGATCTGCGGCAGCGCGACGTTGACGATGAACAGGTCCAGGCTGGCCATGACCACGCCCGCGCAGACGATCACCAGGATCTGACCGGGCCGGATAGTCCCGGAACCAGAGGGCTGACTTAGCGATGGCATAGTCAGCACTCTAACTGGCTAACTAAGCCTTGCACAAGTCAGCTAGAGTGAGCGAGTGGGATCTACATCGCAGCCCGCGCCGACGGTCCGGCTCGCCGGGGCGCTCGACCCGCGCAGCAGCTGGAAGGCGACCAGCTGCTCGGTGGCGCGCGCACTCGACGTCATCAGCAGCCGGTCAGCCCTTCTGATCCTCCGTGAGGCGTTCTACGGCACGACTAGGTTTGACGATTTCGCCGAGCGCGTGGGCATCAGCGAGCCGGTAGCGTCCGCGCGGCTGCGCGAGCTGGTGGACGAGGGCCTGCTGGAGCGCGAGCCGTACCGCGAGCCCGGCCAGCGGACCCGGATGGCCTACCGGCTCACCGATAAGGGTGCCGAGCTGCTTCCGGTGCTGGTCGCGCTCATGCAGTGGGGTGATCGCTGGCTCCAGCCGTCCGGAGCGCCTGTCGTCCTGCAGCACGCCGGGTGCGGCGAGCCGGTGCACGCCGAGCTCCGCTGCGCAGCGGGACATCCGGCCGCAGCCGACGAGCTGGCCCTCACCGTTGGCCCTGGCCGGGCCCACCGCTAGCACGCCGAGCGGCGAACACGCCCAGCGGCCGCCACCGGCCTTGCGTGCCGCCCCGCGGACGGGGTAACTGGCCTGCATGGATGCAAGGTCGCTGCTTCAGAAAGCCGACAGCCTGCAGCAGCGGCATGCCTGGCTCGCGATACCGGTCGCCACGGCGAAGAAGTTCGGCGATGACAAGGCGAGCTTCCTCGCCGCCCTCATCGCCTATTACGCCTTCGCCTCGGTTTTCCCGCTGCTGCTGGTCCTGGTCACCATCCTGGACCTCGTCGTCAAGAACAACCCGGACCTGCACAAGCATCTGCTCGACTCGGCCCTGAGCCAGTACCCAGTCGTCGGTGCGCAGCTCGAGAGCAGCGTGAAGCATGGCCTGAACCAGACCGGCCTGGCCCTGGTCATCGGCGTGCTGCTCACCCTGTACGCGGGGCTGGGGGTCGCCTCCGCGCTGCAGAACGCGATCAACTCTGCCTGGGCCGTCCCGCAGTACCGCAGGCCCCGCTTCCCCTGGTCGAAGCTGCGCAGCCTCGGGGTGATCCTCGTTCTCGGCCCCGGCCAGATCATCACGATCTCGCTGTCGGGCATCGCCGGCGGCACCGGGCACCTGGGCGGCTCGGTCAGCCGAACCTTCGCCATCCTGGTCGCGTTCCTGCTGAACGTCGGGTTGTTCTGGCTCGGCTTCCGCATCGCGACCGCGTCCGAGGTGTGCACGAGGGATCTGCGGCTCGGCGCAATCCTGGCGGCTGTGGCCTGGCAGGTGCTGCAGTCGCTGGGCGGCTACTTCGTTGGCCATCAGCTGCGGACGCATTCTGCCTACGGCATCTTCGCTGTCGTGCTCGGCCTGCTGGCCTGGTTCTACCTCGAGGCGCAGATCGCCGTGTTCGTCGTCGAGCTCGACGTGGTCAGGGCACGGAAGCTGTGGCCGCGCACGATCGCGCCGCCACCGCTCGGCGACGCTGACCTGCGCGCCTATCAGCTCTACGCGAGTTCCACCCAGCGCCGGCCTGAGCTGGATGTCCAGGTGCGGGCCGGGGCGTACTCGGTTGAGAGGCCCAGCCCGCCGGAGCGACAGTAGGCTGCCTGGAGCGAACGGCTGCGAACTCAGACCGAGCGCGGCCAGAACTCAGGAGGCGCAATGCCGCTTTTCTCCTCCAGCCAGCCGCAGGGCGCGGCGAGCTGGGAACCGCAGGCAGCCGACAGCCGCCTCGCGCAGACCGCGGGCGCGAGCGCCACCGGCGTGTTCACCTCAGACCTGACTGTGTCGGAGTACGTGCTGCTCGGTGAGGCCGGGTTCGAGCCGCTCGGGTTCGTCGTCGGATCCTCGATCTACCACGTCGGCCTGCAGATCGGCCGCTGGAACCAGAACACCGAACTGCAGGTCCTCACCCAGGCCATGTACAACGCCAGGGAGCTGGCGATGTCGCGGATGAAGGCGGAGGCCGACCACCTCGGCGCGGACGGGATCGTCGGCGTCGAGCTGCGGATGCAGATGTACGCCTGGGGCCAGGACGTGCTGGAGTTCGTGGCCACCGGGACGGCGGTCCGGCATCTGACCGGGGAGGGTGCGCACCGCGCGCCAGATGGCCGGGCGTTCACCTCCGACCTGTCCGCGCAGGACTTCTTCCGGCTGCTGGCGGCCGGCTCTGTGCCGGTGGCGTTCGTGCTCGGCACGTGCGTCTACCACATCGCGCATCAGTCTGCGATGCAGTCGCTGCGCCAGACTGGCCAGAACCAGGAGATGATCCAGTTCACGCAGGGCGTCTACGAGGCGCGCGAGCTGGCCCTGGCGCGGATGCAGGCTGAAGCCGAGCAGTCGGGGTCGTCCGGGATCGTCGGCGTCAGCGTCGCCGTTCACAACCATGTCTGGGGCGAGCACGCGACCGAGTTCCTCGCGACCGGCACAGCGGTCCGCCGCCTGGCCGCCGAGCACCGGCTGCCAGAGACCAGCCCCAAGCCCACGTTCACGCTCGGCCTGGACAGCTAGCGCTAGTCAGCCGGCCACCGGCCGGCCGTCGGCCGGCCGGCCGGCGGGCCTGCAGACCGGCAGGCCGGCAGCTACCTCGGCAGACCGGCCGCTACTGACTGAACGCAGCCCGGGGCAGCCGGGTGAGACATGCCCGGCAGCCGTCGGTCGGGTAGACCACGACGTTGCCGACGCGGTGGCCGACCAGCCCGACCTGCCGGAATATGCCCGCCCAGGCTGGCTCCTGGCTGACATCCACGAGGATCGCGCCGATGCCGCTGCCTTTGACGTAGGCGACGAACTGCCCGATCTTGAAGTTGCTGGCGTGCCTGAGTGCGTAGACAGGCGCGGGGATGCCGGGACCATCGCCGCGCTGGCTGACGCCCGCGTTGATGTAGCCGCCCGCCACTCTCAGGTAGAAGCCGGAGTCAGCCTGCCAGAGCATGCCGGCGTCGCCCACCTGCGACACCACCACGACGATCTCGCCGGGCTTGAGCTGCGTGCGGTAGTCCCCGGCCGTGATGAAGCTCGGCACGTTGGAACGCGACGTGACGTCGAACGGCCGCACAGCCAGCGCCATGGCGGCAATGGCGAGGCACGCGAGCAGCCAGCGCAGGCCGCTGATGACCACCCTGGACGGGCTGGCCAGCCAGAGCGCCGTCATGATCGCCAGCACTAGGAAGGCGAACAGCATCAGCCGCTCCGGCCAGGCATTCCGCAGGATCGGCAGGTGCCAGAGCCTGCCCCAGGGAAGGCTGGCCAGGCGATGGCCGTCGAGGTAGGCCACCGGGCCCAGCGACGCCGCGATAACGAGCACGAGCAGGCAGCTCAGGAACCGCACCAGCCGGCTGGACCACCCGAAGACGGCCAGCAGAATCGCCAGCACCAGCAGCGGAATGCCGACGTAGCAGGCATGCGAGCTGGGTACCGGCCCGGCCGCGAGGCGGGCGAGCCAGGCGATGCCGAAGGTCCGGCCAGGGGCCGGTATCACGAGGCTGGCCAGGTCCGCGCCGCTGACCGCGACCAGGGTCGGTGCTTTCGTGGACAGTGCCGACACCAGGTAGGGGGCAGCCAGCACGAGTGCGATCACGTAGGCAAGCGCAACGAGCCTGGCCAGGCGCAGGACCTCCGGCCGGCCTGCCCGCCCGGCCAGCACGAGCCCCAGCAGGAACGAGATCACGGCGATCGCGGTCAGGTCAGCGAACGTCTCCAGGAACAGGTAGAACTGCAGCGCCAGGCCGATCGCAGCGAGGATCACGAACGTGCGCGCGCCGATGCTGTTATCCCGCCAGAGCACGACCAGGTACGCCAGGAGCGGCAGCAGCAGGGCGTAGGCCAGGTTCAGCTGCCCGGCCGCGTCATGGGTCAGCTCGTAGGCCGAGAAGCCGAAGATCGCACCGCCGACCAGCGCCGGCCAGAACTTCCCGGTCAGTCGCCGGCACAAGACAAAGGCCGCCCACGCAGACACCGGCATCGCCGCCGCCGTGAGCAGGCTGAACGAGACCACTGGCCCGGCCACCAGGGTGAGCGGCGTGGCCAGCACCGCGAGCGGCGGAATCGTGGTGATCCAGGCCAGGGCATAGCCGGCCGGCGCCCCGATCTGGTGGGTATAGAGCGGGTCGAGCCCGTGCCCGATGGCGTACGGCCACCAGCGAAGGCTCCAGGCGTAGAAGTTGGGGTCCGGGCTTTTCTGGTCGAGCTGCGCCCAGGACGCGTGCAGGATCAGCGGGCGGACCAGGAAAGCGACCGCGACAGCGGCGTAGGCAGCCAGCGCGATAAGGCCCTGAACTGCCGGTGACAGGTGCGCCGACGGGAGCCGGCGGTGCGCACGGAACCGCCCGGCCCCGCCCGCATCAGCCTGGGTGAGCTCAGGCGAGCCAGCTCCCAGGCTGCCCATCGACGTCAACGAAGCCCCCAGCAATGGTGCAAATGCATCGAGCGCGCTGAGTATAGGCGCGCAGGCTAGGTGCCGGGTTGCTTGGCGCCCTGCCGGCCGGCAGCAACGGCGGCACAGGTCAGCTTATTCGCACGCTAGCTCTGCGGCTCGGGCGCAGAATCAGGTCGAGGCTCGGGCGGCGACTGGAGCGGCGGCGCCCCGATCTGGCAGGCGAACTGGGTGCGCCGAGGGGCTGGCGCCGCCTCGGGCGGGCGCAGCACGTTGCTCCGGATCAGCGTGGCCGACAGCACGGCAGCGAGCACCAGGACCGCCGCGCAGATAGCGGTCGCAAGATCAAATCCGTGATTGAAACGTGCTGGCTCGTGGTAACTCGCGGCACCAAGGCCCACGGCCGCGGGGAGCGCTGCGACGGCGACGAGGCCGGCAGCCCGGGCAACGGCGTTGTTAACGCCACTGGCCACGCCGGCCCGCTGGACGGACGCGCTGGCGAGCACGGTCGCGGTGAGCGGCGCGACGACCATGGACAGCCCAAGCCCGAACACGACCACCGCTGGCAGCACGTCCGCGACGTAACTGGCGTGCGGGCCGATGCGCGACATCAGGCCCATGCCGATCGCGCAGCCGGTGAGCCCGGCCGTCATCAGCCAGCGCGGGCCCACCCGCTGCGCCAGAACGCCAGACCGTGCCGACAGTGCCAGCATCAGGAATGTGACCGGCAGCAGGGAAGCACCGGCGCCCTCCGGCGAGAATCCGGACACGACCTGAAGCTGCAGCACGAGCAAGAACAGCACGCCGCCGAACGCGCCGTAGACCAGGAAGGTAATGACGTTGATTACGCTGAACTGGCGGGAGGAGAAGATGTCGAGCGGCAGCATCGGCTCGACCTTCTCGGGGGACCTGGTCCGGCGGCGTTCCACCAGCCAGAACCACACCGCCGCAACGACGCCTATCGCCGCCGCCCCGATCACCGCGACCGGGGCTGCGTTCTCGGGTGCCTCGATCAGCGCGTAGGTAAGGCCGGCCAGCGCTAGCGCGGCGAGCACGGCACCAGCGATATCGAACCGGCCGGTGGCAGATGGATCCCTGGTCTCCGGCACGTGCCGGGTGGTGATGGCGACGACCGCGACGGCGATCGGCAGGTTCAGCAGGAAGATCCAGCGCCAGCCTGCGGTCTGCACCAGCCAGCCGCCGAAGACCGGCCCGATGGCCGACGCAATGCCGCCGAGCCCGGACCAGGCTCCGATGGCCCGCGGCCTGTCGTCGGGAGCAAAGCTCGCCTGAATGATCGCGAGAGAGCCTGGCGTCAGCAGCGCGCCGCCGGCCCCTTGCAGCACTCGTGCGACGATCAGCACGTCGATGTTCGGCGAGGCCCCGGACAGCAGCGAGGCGAGCGCAAACCAGATCACGCCGATCAGGAAGACGCGCCGCCGCCCGAACCGGTCTCCGAGCGAGCCGCCGAGCAGGATGAGCCCGGCGAGCGTCAGCAGGTAGGCGCTCACGGTCCACTGAAGGTCGCCCAGTGAGGCGTGCAGATCTCTGCCGATGGTCGGCAGCGCCACGTTGACCACTGTCGAGTCGAGGAACGCCATACTCGTACCGAGCACGGTGGCCGCTAGGACCCAGCGGCCCGGTCCGCTCCTGAACCGAAGTTCTGGGCTGCCGACGTCGCTCACCGGGTGATCGTCTCACCAGATCTGGTTCTAACCCAGCCCGCGCGCTGTCCCGGCCGGAACTGCCGATGATGCCGTGAAGCCGGGCCCGGCTCGGGCGGGTCCGGCCGACAGGAGAGCGGCTCGACCTGGGCCGGCCCGGCCGGCCGGGCGAGCCAGGCGCGGCTCACACCGCCGGCGGGCAAGCCGACACCGGTCAGGTCTGGCTGGAGATGCCCGGCCGCTACTGCCGCGTGTCGTCCGGTGGGCTGCCCGGCCGGGTGCTTCCGCCAGCGCCGCCGGGGCCAGTGCCGCCAGTGCCACCGCGGCCGCCGGGGCCAGTGCCGCCACCCGAGGAGCCGGAGCTTCCCGACGAGCCACCGCTTCCGGGCGAGCCACCGCTTCCGGGCGAGCCACCGCTTCCGGACGAGCCACCGCCCGGCTGACCGCCGGAAGCGCCGCCGGAGCCGCTGCCTGCGCCACCCCCCGACCCGGAGCGAGGCGGCCAGCCCAGTCGCCGCAGCAGCTCACCGGCGCCGGACGGCCGCGCACCTGCGCCCGTCCCGCCCTGCGAGCCCGTCCCGCCCTGCGAGCCCGTCCCGCCCTGCGAGCCTGTCCCGGCTCCCCGCTCGGCCTGACCGGTGCCCGGTGCGCCTGGCTGCCCAGGCTGAGCGCCGCCGGGCTGTCCTGCGGCCGCGCGGCCCGGCTGCGCCGCGGGCATGCCTGGCCGGGCCGCCGTTCCCTGGGCATAACCGGTCTGCGTAGGCCGTCCCGGAGTCGTCGGGCCGGCAGCTCGTATCTCGGCCTCATCGGCAGCCGACAGCGTGAGGGTGTGCTCGGCCGCGAGGTCGCCCTGGTCGCCCGCGACCGGGCCGACCGCCCCCGGATGGAACAGCATGAACACGCCTGCCCCGAGGACTGCGCCGACCAGCGGCGCAATCAGGAACAGCCAGAGCTGGCTCAGCGCAAGCCCGCCGACGACAACAGCGGGCCCGAAACTGCGGGCCGGGTTGACTGAAGCGCCGTCGACCGCGATGCCCATGATGTTGACCAGGGCCAGCACGAAGCCCATGATCAGCCCCGCGACCGGGACGCTCGCTTCCTTCCTGGTGGCGCTCAGAACCACGAGTACAAAGACCGCGGTCAGGATGATCTCGATCAGGAACGCGCCGCCACCCGAGGCGTGCAGCAGTGACAGCCTGCCGTAGCCGTTGGCGCCGAGGCCGATCCTTGGCCGGGTGTAGAACGGAGAGGTGTGCAGCACCCACAACAACAGCAGTGCGCCGAAAAGGCCGCCGAGCATCTGAGCGATCCAGTAGCCGATGAGATCGAGGCCGGAGATGCGTTTGGCGAGGAATGCGCCGAGTGTCACAGCCGGATTGACATGACTGCCGGAGATCGGGCCGATGACGGCGATGATCCCGGTGAGCACCAGACCGAAGGTGAGGCCGGTCAGCAGTATCCCGGCCGCGACACTGCTGCCGAAGGCGCGGAAACCGAAGCTGATCGTTGACATGCCAGCGCCGAAGAACACGAGGACAGCCGTGCCGATGAGTTCGGCCATGTAGCGGCGCGCCATCGCGCCGTCGATGATGACCTCGCCGTGCGTGCCTCCCGACCCGCCGAACCTCGACCACGGGCTGCCGCCGGGTGCCTGACCGGCGCCCGGTGACTGACCGGCGCCGGGTGACTGACCGGTGCCCGGTGACTGACCGGCGCCCGGTGACTGACCGGCTCGGCTTACGCCGCTACCTGGGTCGCTGGCACCGGATGCGCCGACTCTGGGCTCTGGCTGCCTGGCCGTCGATGTGACCGCCACCGTCCCACCCCCCATTGAGCGTCGTCCGGGGCTTTGCCAGTCAGGTATGCCCACTTGCCACAGGTGCAAGCGACCAGAACTGACCGGTAGCGCTACGGCACCACGTACCGATTGAGGGGCAAAGTCCGGTTACGCCTAGAGACTCGGCCAGGAGTGGGCCGGCTGATTGGTGACCATTCGCTCGATATAGCCCTGCGTCATCCGGCGCAGCGCCTCACGGCGGTCGACCTTCCCTCGCTCGAGCTTGTGGACGGTGTCCACCTGCCATTTCGCCCCGGTGCCGCGGGTCAGGCAGCGCTGCTCGATGATGCCGAGCAGCCAGTCGGCGTCGGACGTGCTGACGCCCCACTGCCGCAGCCCCTCGCTGGCGAGCGGCAGCAGCTGCCGCAGGGTCAGATCGGTCACCTGGGTCTCGCCGATGCCGGGCCAGTACACCTTCGACTCGATGCCATACCGGGAGCCAGCCACCAGATTGTCGGCCGCGGCCGCGAACGGCATCCGGGTCCAGACCGGCTCGTCGGCCTCAGCGAGGGCGCGAACGACCCCGTAGTAGAACGCGGCATTCGCGATGACGTCGGCGACCGTCGGCCCGGCTGGCAGCACCCGGTTCTCGACCCGCAGGTGCGGCCGGCCGTACTCCACCGCGTACACCGGCCGGTTCCACCGGTACACGGTGCCGTTGTGGAGCGTCAGCTCAGCCAGCCGTGGCGCTTCGCCCTGGTCCAGCGCGGCCTCCGGGTCCTCGTCCTCACGCAGCGGAAGCAGGGCCGGGAAATAGCGGAGGTTCTCCTCGAACAGGTCAAAGACCGAGGTGATCCACCGCTCGCCGAACCACACTCTGGGCCGCACTCCCTGCAGCTTCAGCTCCTCTGGGCGTGTATCGGTGACCTGCTCGAACAGCGGGATCCGGGTCTCGCGCCAGAGCTCGCGCCCGAACAGGAACGGGCTGTTGGCGGCCAGCGCCACCTGAACGCCCGCGACCGCCTGCGCGGCGTTCCAGTAGTTGCCGAACGCCTCCGGGCTGACCTGCAGGTGCAGCTGGGCGCTCGTGCACGCGGCCTCAGGCACGATCGTGTCGACGTGCATCAGCAGGCGTTCCGGACCGTCGATGCAGATCCGCATGTCCTCGCCGCGGGCAGCGATCATCTGCTCGTTCAGCAGCCGGAAGCGCGTGTTGGCGGACATAGCCTCGGCCGTCACGTCGCGCTGCCCGAGCGAGGGCAGGATGCCGACCATCACCAGGCGGCTGCCCGTCCGCTCCGCCCGCGCCGCCGCATGCGCGAGCTTGCCGCGCACGTCTCGCTCCAGCGCACTGAGCGAGTCACCGGTCAGCTGCCGGGGCGGCACGTTGATCTCCAGGTTGAACCGGCCTAGCTCACTTGCCCAGCTGGGGTCGGCGATGGCCTCAAGCACGGTCGTGCTGGTCATCGCGGGCAGGCCGTCCGCGTCGACGAGGTTCAGTTCCATCTCGATGCCGACCTGGCGCGGCTCGGTGTCGAATCTGGACTCGCGAAGCATCCGGGCGAACACGTCGAGACACTGTCGGACCTTCTCGCGATACGCCCGTCGATCCTGCCGGGTAACCGTGATGGACGGGACATCCCGGCCCATAAATGACCCCTCCAAGTACTCCAGGGCGGGGGACTCGATTACACATTCGCACGGAACACGACGTGTGAATAGGTCTGACCTGCTGGAGTACCCGATGCATGCGGCAAACTCACAGCTAATTTGCATGATCACGTGGAGTTCGGGGTGCTATAGCGCACAAACTCGACATGAGAACGGAACATCGGATTCAGCCAGGGACGGCGGCCGCCATCCGGCGGACGGCCTCCGCCATCAGCTCCGGCGAGGTGCCGACGTTCAGCCGGGCGAAGCCTGTCCCCTGGGTGCCGAAGTCCGTGCCAGGGCTGACCGCAATACGGCCTGCGGCCAGGAACGCCGCCGCCGGGTCGTCACCCAGACCAAGGCCGCGGCAGTCGAGCCAGGCAAGAAAGCTCGCCTGCGGCCGGCGGTACCTGACTCCCGGCAGGTACCGGGCGAGCAGGTCCGACAGCTGCCGCGTGTTCTCCTCGATCTGCGCTCGCGCTACGTCGAGCCATGGCCTGGCGTGCCGCAGCGCGGCAACGGACGCGTGCACGCCGAGGTGCGACGCCAGCAGCGCGTCCCAGCGCTCGGCCAGGATCGCCGCGCCGTCAGGTTCGCCGGCTACCGCGATACCGCACTTGAGGCCGGGGATGTTCCAGCCTTTGGACGCCGAGCTGAAGACGACGGCGCGCCGAGCCGCCGGATGGTCGATCGTGTGGAACGGCACGTGCTGCGCGCCGGTCAGCACCAGCGGCGCGTGAATCTCGTCGACAAGCACCGGCACCCCGCGGCGGTCGCACAGGTCGGCGATCGCAGTCAGGTGCTCACGAGCCCACACCCGGCCGAGCGGGTTATGCGGGTTGCACAGCAGGTAGGCGCCAGTACCGGGCCGGGTCAGCGCGTGGTCGAGCGCGTCGAGGTCGAGCTCGTAGCCGCCGT
>Ga0335074_10009012_pt1 | contig 13901 bp, 10 predicted proteins | sample Lox_Sample_23_FD_206715 | JGI IMG/M metagenome (GOLD analysis project Ga0335074, IMG submission 206715) | Soil microbial communities from Loxahatchee National Wildlife Refuge, Florida, United States - Lox_Sample_2.3 | ecosystem: Environmental > Terrestrial > Soil > Wetlands | place: USA...
GTCTGCACCTCGCCCCAGCCGAACTTCGCCTCCAGCTTGACCGTCCACTCCACAGCTACGCCCCCCATTCGAGAATGGCCCAAGCTTCGCACGGCCCAGCAGTCAGCCCAGGTCTCTTTCCACTCCCACCCCAACGGAGTCTAACCACATTTAACGCGCACCTTGGGTGCCGGTGATGTAGCTGTTGCGCAGGTCAACGAGCCGCACAACACCATTTGGCAGCAAGGACGCTCACAATGAAGGTCATCAAGGCTGCTGCGGTCCAGATCAGCCCTGTGCTGTACAGCCGCGAGGAGACCGTCGAAAAGATCGTGCGGAAGATCCAAGAGCTTGGTCAGCAGGGGGTGCAGTTCGCCACCTTCCCTGAGACCGTTGTGCCCTACTACCCATACTTTTCTGTAGTACAGACACCGCTGCAGGATCTTGTGGGAACCGAGCATCTGAAGCTCCTTGACCAGGCCGTGGCGGTACCGTCTCCGGCGGCCGATGCGATCGGGGAAGCGGCCAGAAAGGCCGGCGTCGTTGTGTCCATCGGCGTTAATGAGCGCGATGGCGGCAGTCTCTACAACACGCAGTTGCTGTTCGATGCCGATGGCACCTTGATCCAGCGTCGCCGCAAGATCACGCCCACCCATTACGAGCGCATGATCTGGGGCCAGGGCGACGGGTCGGGCTTGTGCGCGGTCGACAGCAAGGTTGGCCGCATCGGCCAACTCGCCTGTTTTGAGCACTACAACCCGCTCGCGCGCTATGCGATGATGGCCGACGGCGAGCAGATCCATTCGGCCATGTATCCGGGCTCGATCTTCGGTGAGCGGTTTGCTCAGACGATGGAGATCAATGTCCGGCAACATGCCATGGAGTCCGGGTGCTTCGTCGTCAACGCGACGGCCTGGCTGGATGCCGACCAGCAGGCGCAAATCATCAAGGACACGGGCTGCGAGATAGGTCCGATCTCCGGCGGCTGCTTCACTGCGATCGTCGCCCCCGATGGCACGCTTCTCGGCGACCCGATTCGGGCGGGTGAAGCCGAGGTCATAGCCGATCTGGATTTCACGCTCATCGACAGGCGCAAGCAGTTAATGGACTCGCGCGGCCACTACAGCCGGCCGGAGTTGCTCAGTCTGCTGATCGACAGAACCCCGACCGCCCATGTGCACGAGCGCGCTACGCAGGCCCTGAATGGGGGAGCACCGTTTTCCTACGCGAGCAAGGAAACGCACGATGCCGTCTGACGCCATCAAATCGGACCGGCGCCAGCTTTTGGCAGGCGCCGCTTTGGGAGCTGTCGCTGCGAGTGCCGAGAGCCTGTTGCAACGGTCGCCCGCCGGAGCGGCCGAGAACGATGCAATCCACCCGTTCCGCATCGATGTTCCCGAAGAGGATCTCGTCGACCTTCGCCGCCGGCTCGCGGCCACGCGGTGGCCTGACCGGGAGACCGTAGCTGATGACTCCCAGGGCGTGCCGCTTGCGATGATTCAATATCTCGCGCGCTATTGGGAGACGGAGTACGACTGGCGAAAATGCGAAGCGAAGCTCAACGCCTTGCCGCAATTCATCACCGAGATTGATGGGCTGGATATACATTTCATCCACGTTCTGTCCAAGCATGAGAATGCGTTGCCGCTGATCGTTACGCATGGCTGGCCCGGTTCGATCATCGAACAACTCAAGATCGTCGACCCGCTCATCAATCCCACGGCACATGGAGGGAGCGCATCGGATGCTTTCCATCTCGTAATTCCGTCACTGCCTGGCTACGGATTTTCAGGGAAACCCAGCGCCACGGGCTGGGGGCCGGATCGCATCGCAAGTGCCTGGGTGGTTCTGATGAAGCGCCTAGGCTACACGCGATTTGTGGCGCAAGGCGGCGATTGGGGTTCCCCTATATGCAATCTGATGGCTAAGCAGGGACATCCGGAACTGCTCGGCATTCACGTTAACCTTCCGGGCACTGTTCCGCTCGACGTTGCAGAAGCGCTCCAGGTGGGCGGGCCACCCCCGCCCGGTCTCGCAGCCGACGAGGAGCGCGCGTACCAGCAACTCAGCCTCTCATTTGCGAAGAAGCGCGCCTATGCACAAATCATGGGGACGCGCCCGCAGACGCTTTGCGGATTGGCGGATTCGCCCGTGTGCCTGGCCGCCTGGCTTCTCGACCACGGCGACGGTTATGGCCAGCCGGCGGCGTCAATGACCTCGGCCGTGCTTGGGCGCACGATCAATGGCCACTCCGTGGGCGATCTGACGCTAGAGGATGTGCTCGACAACATCACGCTCTACTGGATGACGAACACCGGAATTTCCGCCAGTCGTCTCTATTGGGAAAACAAGGCGAACCTCTACAACGCCGCCGACGTCACAATCCCGGCTGCCGTGAGCGCCTTTCCTGGCGAGAGCTATCAGGCCCCGCGGAGTTGGACAGAGCGGGCCTACCACAAGCTTATCTATTACAACCAGCCCGACAAAGGCGGCCATTTTGCTGCCTGGGAACAGCCGCAACTCTTTTCCCAAGAGGTTCGCGCCGGCTTTCGACCACTTCGTAAAGCGACTTGAATACGCGGATCCGCGTATGGGGTGCACCGTTCTTCGACCGGACAATGCTTCAATCTCGGAGATCAGTCATGGACAAGGTTAATACGCACGAAGCCATCGACCATGACCGCCGCCGCTTTGTCGGCGCTGCCGCGCTCAGCTTTACTGCCGCCGAGCTCGGCGTTGTCGACGCGGCGCATGCCGCAACCAAATCCGAGCCACGGCCGCTGACCAAGGTCGGGGCCAACACCTCGTTCGCCCCGCTGAAGCAGATCGACGCCGGCGTGCTCACGATCGGTTATGCCGAGGCCGGCCCGCCGAACGGTCCTCCCGTGATCCTGCTCCACGGTTGGCCCTACGACATCCATGACTACATCGAAGTTACGCCAATCCTCGCCGCACAGGACTACCGCGTCATCATCCCGCATTTGCGCGGACACGGATCCACCCGCTTTCTCGACTCCGATACCCCACGATCCGGTCAGCAAGCGGCGATTGGCGTGGATGTGATCGCCTTGATGGATGCCCTCAAGATCCCGACCGCAGTGTTAGCCGGTTATGATTGGGGCGGGCGCGCGGCCTGCGTTGCCGCGGCACTGTGGCCGGAGCGGTGCAGTGGGCTGGTTTCGGTCAATGACTATCTCATTCAAGACATCGCTCGTGCTGGGGTGCCACTCCCGGCTAAATCCGAATGGGGCATCTGGACCCAGTTCTACTTCGCAACGGAACGAGGACGCGCAGGCCTGGCTGCCAACCGGAACGATATCGCGCGCCTCTTGTGGACCAATGAATCACCCACTTGGCAGTTCGATGACGCTGCCTTCCAGCGAAGCGCGGCTTCATTCGACAATCCGGACTATGTCGACGTGGTGATCCACTCGTATCGGCATCGCCTCGGCCTGGCGCCTGGAGATCCGCAATATGCGGATGTCGAGGCGAAGCTCGCGGTGCTGCCCGTCATTACGGTGCCTACTGTCACGCTCGACGGCGAAGCGAATGCGATCATTCCTGCCAGTGATGGTCGGTCGTCCGCAGCTAAGTTCTCCGGCAGACGAATCCACCATCGGGTGCCGAATGCAGGCCACGCCCTGCCGCAGCAGGCGCCGAAGGTCTTCGCCGACGCGGTCATGGAAGTAACGAAGCCACTCTGATCGGACCGAACGTAGAAGCGCCTGCCCCACCGAGGCAGATGGCAGATACCCCGGGGAACGTCCGCAGCCATTTGCCACAACGTTCACAACGTTCGGATCGCTTTGTCGAAAGCGGCGGGGACTGCAGCGAACATGATCCAGTCGCCGACAGCAGGGAGGAAGTTATGAGATCGATAACGTTGGTTGCAGTTGGAGTTACAGCGGTCATTAGTGCAGCTGCCTACATGGGGTCCGCATCCGGGCAGTCCAATGACGACGCTTCACCAATCTATGGCGTTAAGCTTCCCGACGGTTATCGGGACTGGCGCGTGATCTCTGTCAAGCAACTGACAGGCAAGCAACTGACCGGTTCGGGAGGCGAGCTCAAACAGTTGCGCGCCGAATTGGGCAATGATCTTGCGATCAAGGCCTTTCGCGACGGCACTCGGCCGTTCCCGGATGGCGCGATGATTGCCGCGCTGCATTGGAATGAAGAATCATCGGACTTTGATAACCAGGCCCTCGCTACTGGCTTTCCCGGGCTCGGTCTGCAATCGGTCTTTGCCGGGTCCGCCGTGAATGTTCAATTCATGGTCAAAGACTCAAAGAAATATGCTGCATCCGGCGGTTGGGGATTCGCCGACTTCACGAACGGCAAACCTGGCAATGAGGCGCTACACAAGAAGTGCTTCGCCTGCCACGAGCCAGCAAAAGATAACGACTATGTCTTCACGCGCTACGCACCTACGCCTTGAACTCCTATCCTTCGGATCGCAAAGCCGGACGCAGTCGCACCGGAAGTGCCCCTGTCGGCCGAGGTGGTTTGATGTGGCTTTTGGAGGCTCTCGGGTGGCCCTGATCGACGACGTTTACGCTGCGCATGGCGGTCTCGACCGGTGGCGGCGGCTTGATCGATTCACCGTCCAATTCTCCATGAATGGCGGGCAATTGGAACAGAGGGGCCGGCCTGGGGCGTTGAAAGAGGTTGCCGCGCAAGGCTGCACACGAAAGCCATGGCTTCGCATCGCCGGATTTCCCGCGGCTGATAAATGTGTTGTTTATCGACCTGAACGCATGGCAATCGAGACCCTGGTTGGCACGTCGCTGGCGCGCCTGGAGAATCCCCTTGCGGCCATTCACAATGTTGCGGATGATGGCCGCTGGGACGATTTTCAGGTTGGTTATTTCTGCAGCGTTTTGCTGTGGAACTGTCTTGTCAGCCCGTTTTTGCTATCCGAACCGGGGGTGGAACTTGAGGAGGTCGGTCCGTGGACCGAGCGTCAGGAGACGTGGCGGTGTTTGAGGGCGATCTTTCCAGGCGAGCTTGGAGCCATTGCTCAAGAGCAATCGTTCTATTTCGACGGTAATGGCCTGCAACAGCGTGTTGACTATTCCGCTGGCGACTCAGGTGTTACACGGCTGGCCAAATATTCTTCGGCGCATCAGGTCTTCTCGGGCATCATGGTCCCGACACTACATCGTAGTCTGATTTTGGAGACGGACGGGACCGTGGTCCGGCGGCGTTCGCATGTCGATATCGAGATTTTCGATGCGCAGTTTGAATAACTTAGACTAGCAGTGCCAGCGAGGAGGGCAGACTTTTGCTCATGCGATCATCGATATTGATACGCACTAATAGACCGGATACACTCCGTTGTCATGTCAATCCGGTTTCTTTATGGATGGCCCGCCCCTCAACCTCGGACGCAGGCTGCGCCAGAAATGGAGGGGGAGTAAATGGCCAAAATGCCAATTGCCGTGCTGGGGATCGACCTGGGCAAGAACAGCTGCAGCGTGGCCGGGCTGGATATGAACAGGGCGGTGGTGCTGCGGCGCAAGATGACGCGCGAGACCCTGGTGGCGTTTGCCAGCAAGCTGCCAGCCTGCATCGTTGCGATGGAAGCGTGTTGTGGCGCGCATTTCCTGGGTCGGACGTTCGCCGCGCAAGGCCACACGGTTAGGCTGATTTCGCCCGAGTATGTGCAGCCCTATGTGAAGTCTCAGAAGACGGACGACCGCGACGCGGAGGCGATCGCCGAGGCCGCGACACGGCCGACAATGCGGCTCGTGACGCTCAAGAGCGAGGCGCAACTCGACCTGCAGGTGCTGCACCGGGCACGTGATCGACTGGTTACGGCGCGGACCAGGCTGACCAATCAGTTGCGGCCGGTGCTGCTCGAGCGGGGCGTGATCCTGCCAAAACGTCGAGCCCCACTGCGACATCGACTGCACGAACTCATGGCCGGGGAACTGCCAATCGGTCCTCGGGTGGTACGGCTGCTGCAGGATCTCCCCGAAGAGTGGGCGAACCTTGATGAGCGGATCAATGCTTATGACGATGAACTCGCCGCGCTGACCCGCGAAGACCAGCAGGCTCGGCAACTGGCGACCATCCCAGGCATCGGCGTGATCAACGCAACCACACTTCTGGCAGCGGTGGGCGACGGCTCAGCCTTTGCCAAGGGACGCGATCTGGCGGCATGGCTTGGGTTGACGCCGCGGCAGCACTCGACTGGCGGAAAGACCAAGCTCCTAGGGATCAGCAAGCGGGGCAACAAATACCTGAGGACCCAGCTGATCCACGGCGCCCGCGCCGCTCTGGTGCATTTCGCCAAGACACCTACGCGGATCGGCGCCTGGATACGCCAACTGCTCATCCGAGCTCATCCCAATGTGGTGGTCGTCGCGCTCGCCGCCAAGCTGGCACGGATCGTCTGGGCGGTGTTGCGTCACGGCCGCGCCTTTGAACACCAAGGTTATGCCGTTAGCTGATGACGAGGTAGCGCCCCCGGCGCCACGCTGGAGACGCTCACGAGGTCTGTGGAGGTGGAAACCAGATGGCGTAACGGTCGAACCCGCGTCTCAGCAGCCTGGTCAAAAATGTGGTGCCCGACACCGTGATCTTTATCAGGCCTGAGGCGCGCGCATTCCATATTGGCCAGGGTTCAGGCCCTGTGACCGGATACGTTGATGCAGACCAACACGCCGTGTGAATTCATCCTTGCAGACGGGGCGGGCCATACGTTTTTGAGGCGGTCAACATTTACTCGACAGTGCCGAGTTCTCGGCTACTTCCCGGCCGCCGGGGAGGTGCGCTCATAGTCGTCGAGCCACGGTTCGATGAGTCGGTCGAGTTCCTCGAGCTGGCGCAATAGCAGCGCGCGGAAATTCTCCCTCGACTGCGAAATGGAAGACGGAAAAGAATCGCGAACGGCGACCGAGCGACACGTTCAAATCGTCGGGCGCAGCTGCGGTGAATAGTTCTTGCCTTCCCGTCGGTCGAAAATCGAATTTCTGCATCCTGATAGAGGTCGATCATCGCGTAGGTCAGGCGCACCACCTCGCGCAGCGTGGGCGCATTCTCCCAGCGCGACATGGTCGGCTGCGTGCACAGGTCGCGACCACTATCAGGCAGCTGCCCGCATGCCAGCTTGAAGCCTGGATCGGGGCGCAGGTGATCGAGATCGTTGGCATCTTCATCGCCGCAGGCGATGGCCAGCACGCGTGCCCGCAGGATATCGGCGACGCCATGGGTTATCAACGCCGGGTGGCGTCGGTCGGCGATCAATCCCGCCAATCGACCGGCAATCCCGATGCGCCGTTCGGCAGCGGCAAGCAGCATCACGCCGCCGTCCGAGGTGATGCGGCCACCGTCGAATGCGGCGGTCAGCTTCTTGCGCCCGACGGCTGGAAAACTGAACAACTCGGTCGTATCATCGAACACAGCGGGTGTAGCTCGGCGTGATCGGGTGAACGGATCGGTCTCGACCCCCAATCCCTACGCGCGATCAACGCCTTATGCGACACCCGCCAGCAAATCGCTGACATGCGCTGAATAAGAGCGGCTAGCATTAACTATCACGAAGAGGGAGCATGCCCGATACCGACGCGGGGCAAGCCTGGATATCATTCGGTCCGTTCCGGCTGCTCCCGGCAGCCCGTCTGGTCGAAAGGGATGGCGCACCTGTACGCATGGGCGGGCGCGCCATGGATATCTTGATCTGCCTGGTCGACCACGCGGGCGAAGTTGTCAGCAAGCGGGATCTTGTCGCACGCGTCTGGTCGGACGTTACCGTCGATGAAGGAAGCCTTCGGTTCCACATCATGGCCCTGCGCAAAGCTCTGGGCGACGGTCAGGCGGGTGCCCGCTATGTGGTGAACGTACCTGGCCGAGGTTACTGCTTGGTGGCGCCGGTCTCCCGTTCCGGTCAGTCGAATGGACTTGGTGAGCCGCCATCTCGCGTCCCTCGGCAGGGAAATCTCCCGGCACAGCCGAGAAAAATTGTTGGGCGCGATGAGACTGTGCGACAGATCGCCGAAGAGCTGTCGGCGTATCGCTTCGTTACGATCGTTGGGGCTGGTGGAATCGGCAAGACGACTGTCATGCTCTCTGTCGCACATGCTGTCTCACGCACCTTCGATGGTCAGGTGTCGTTCGTCGGTCTGGGGTCGCTCAGTGAACCGGATTTGGTTCCGGCGGCTGTCGCCTCGACGCTCGGATTGATGATCGGCTCTCGCGAGCCAATAGTCGGTTTGGCCGAGTCGCTGCGAGACATGCGCCTGCTGCTGATCCTTGACAACTGCGAGCACGTGATCCAACCCGTGGCGGTCCTGGCGGAGACGCTCTTCAACGCCGCGCCGTCAGTGCACATTCTCGCGACAAGCCGGGAGTCGTTGCGTGTTGAAGGGGAGCACATCCATCGGTTGTTCCCGTTGCGGTGTCCGCCAATGAGAGAAGAGCTGAGCGCCGTGGATGTGCTCGGCTTCTCGGCGGCACAGCTTTTCGTCGAACGAGCGGCCGCGGCGTCCAATGGGTTCGAGATGACCGACGCCGAGGCGCGGTTCGTGTCGGACATCTGCCACCGGCTCGAAGGCATTCCGTTGGCGCTCGAGATCGTCGCGGCCTGGGTCGACACATTCGGGATCGGTGAGTTGGCCGCGAGGATCGACGACCGGCTACTGCTAACGACACAGGGGCGCCGTACCGCGGTACCGCGTCATCGGACGCTGCGGGCCGCTATCGACTGGAGCTATGAGCTACTGAGCGAGGAAGACCGCACCCTTCTGCGTCACCTCGCGATCTTCGCCGGCTCATTTACGTTGGATGCTGCCATTGCCGTGACGGCAAATGCGAAATTCACCTCAGACGTCATCGAGCGCCTGCTCGGCCTGGTCGCGAAATCACTCGTCGCGCATGCTGGCGGACGAGGATCGGCGAATTACAGGCTGCTCTACACGACCCGTGCCTACGCACTGGAAAGGCTTGCCGAAAGCGGCGAGCGCGATGAGCTCGCGCGGCGCCTAGCGGAATACTGCCGCGGCCTGCTGGAGCGCGCTCAAACGGGCTGGGAGTCGCACCCTGGGACGGAGCTGCTCTCCGATTGTGCGAGCCAGATCGATAATGTGCGCGCCGCGTTGGACTGGGCATTCTCCCCCACCGGCGACGCGTTGCTCGGCCTCGCGCTGGCGACCGCCGCAATGCCGGTATTGATCCATCTGTCGCTGCTGCAAGAGTGCCACGACAGGGCCGAACAGGCAATTGCCGTCCTTGCTGTCAACACGAGCCCGGACCCGCGCGTGGAGATGAAGCTCCAGGCCGCACTCGGCACGTCACGGTTGGCGATCGGAAACACTATTTCACAAATCGAGGCACCGTGGACGAGAACGCTGTATCTGGCCGAGAGCCTCGGCGACGTTGACTACCAACTGCGGTCGTTGTTGGGCCTTTGGTTATTGAGCGATCGGGACGGCCTCAGCATCTCACGCCACTTCTTCGCTCTCGCGCCGACGCCCGCCGACCGGTTGTTCGGCGAGTTCATGATTGGCGCTTCTTCTCATTGGAGGGGCGACCTCATTACCGCGCGACACCATCTCGGACGAGTCATTGCTGATGACGTCGGCGACCACAGCGGATGGTGCGTCATTCGCTTTCAGGGCGACCAGCGACTTCTGTCACAGGCGTTTATGGCGCGGACCCTTTGGCTACAGGGATTTCCGGAACAGGCGACCCATGTCGCGAAGAGTGTAGTCGCGGAGGCACATGCGATCGACCAAGCGGTTTTGCTGTGTCGCACGATTGTCCATGCCGGCTGCGCTGTCGCGCTCTTTGCCGGCGATTTGCAACTGGCGGAACGCAACATCGATCTCCTGTTGGACGTCTCGACAAGGCACGGGCTGGTCCTCTGGCGTGCTTTTGGCAACGCGTATCGCGGCACACTCCTCATCAGGCGAGGCTCTCTGAGAGAGGGGTTGCCGTTGCTCCGCGGGGCCTTCAACGAGTTCGGGTCGGCATTCGCCGGCCATCGCGTTCTTGATTTCCTCGGTGAACTCGCACGGGCGCTTGGCTGTGCCGGACAACCCTCTGAGGGGCTCGTCACGATCGATGACGCGATCAACCGCTCCGAGCAGACCGCGGAACTCTGGATCATGGCTGAGCTGTTGCGAATCAAGGGTGAACTTCTCGCCATGCATGACGGTCCCGGGAGCATCGAAAAGGCTGAGGCGTGCTTCCGCCAGGCTCTCGATTGGGCGGTGACGCAGAAGGCACTGTCGTGGGAACTGCGTGCGGCCGTGAGCCTTGCCCGCCTGCTGCGGGACCACGACCGTCCCGCCGACGCCGTCAACTGTCTTCAGCCGATTTATCATCAGTTCACCGAAGGCTTCGATACTGCCGACCTCCAAGTCGCGAGAATACTGTTAGGCGATCTCGAGCGATCCATTCGTGGGCCCCGATAGGGACGCTGGTACCGTGGCATAGCCGCTCGGGCCAGCGATCGGCGATGTCCCACGAGAGGTTGCCGCTTCAGCCGTGCCCGACTCGGTGGATGGTCGTGATGGGCAAGGCGGCGGTCCCGATCGAGTTGAGGGGAGTGGAAAGAACCTGGGCTATCAGGCTGTCATCTGCAGCGGTTCGGTGCGGAGACGGCTGTCGAGGACAGCGGCACGGACGATCGCAACGCGGTGGGCTCCGCGAGGCAACCAGCGCATGCGTCGTCGCTTCGCCATCCGCGCGTTCGCGATCTCGTCGACGCAGCCTTCGGCTCGCGACGTCGAGACAGGCTGACCCGAGTGGTAACGGCGGCTATAGTCGATCAGCGCCGCCACGTTATTCTCGAGGTAGCCGCGCAGCTCCTCGCAACGGGCGAGAAACCGGCTGACTGCGAGGCGCAGTCTTTCGCCGTTCAGATACACCGCTTCATGCGCCAGGTGCCGCACATCGAACAGCTCACCCCGTGCCTCCTCATGATAGCCGTTCCAGATCAGGTGGCGCAGGCGGTTGATACTGAACTCGACCATGTCGAGACCGCCGCGATGAACAGGTTCGAGCGCATACACCCCGGCCAGCGCCTGCTCGGCATGACGCACCCGCATGGAAATGTGCCACCAGTCCAAGATGTGGCGGATATCGCACCGCGCGGCGCGGCGAACCAGCTCCGGCAACGCCGCCTCGCCGTCGCTGATGACCGTGACTGGCTGCTCGCCGGTCCAGCCTTGCTCCGTCAGCGCCGCCCGGATCTGTGCCAGCGGTCGATCGGCCGCCAAAGGCGCCAGGGCAAACCGTCGCGGCGTACGCCCAGGTGCCTCGACTTTCCCGACAGTGACGTCGAGATGGCGGGTCTGATGCCCGGGTATGGCCCGGATATGCGCTCCGTCAATCAGCACCGTGATGCCGTCCTCCGACCCACCAGTCGCCTCTTGGCAGGCACCGGACGGAGGCACCGCACTGATCTCCGCGCTTTCCATCGCGGCTGCGACGCGATGGAGCCGGTTGCGGATGCTGGCGTGGTTGGGCGGAGAGCATGGCAGAAAGGCCGACCAGAGCCGGGCCGCTTCGCGGAAGGAGTGCCGGGCGCCAAGCTCGGCCTGCAGGCGACGTAGCTCGGGCGTGCAGCGGTCAGACAGCAACTCGGCAAGCGGCGAGAACGACACCTCCTCGAACGGCGCCTTGTCGACGCAGGCGCAGAGCCGGATGCGCGGCGCTCCCACGCGGACCGTGCCGAACAGCGTTTGCAGTGTGCGCGTCCGCAGATCGCGGATCTGTTGTGATCGAAGACAGTGCGTGCAGACCCGCATGCAGGCGACCTTTTCCTCGATCTGGCTCTCGACCATGCGCCGCTGCAGTTCGGCCAGCACCGCCTTCGCCTCGTCGAGCATCAGGCCGATCTCGCCCGCCGTCAGCCCCTGTACGCGCCGAGAAAGACGCCCAATTTCAAAGGTCTGCACCTCGCCCCAGCCGAACTTCGCCTCCAGCTTGACCGTCCACTCCACAGCTACGCCCCCCATTCGAGAATGGCCCAAGCTTCGCACGGCCCAGCAGTCAGCCCAGGTCTCTTTCCACTCCCGTTGTGTCCGACCCACGCCGCTATAAAAGCGTGCCCCACACGTCTGGATTGCCTCCCGCTTGCCTCCAACCGGTCAGTTGCCTTTCCACATCCTTCCAATGTGCAAAGCAGGCCCAGATCGTGAGGCCCGGCCTTGTCATGGGCGGGCCGAACCCGAAACTCGGATACTTGGCGCCGCAGATGGCGCAGCGCCGCGCCTCATATTCGCCGATGGAGCCGAGAGGCGGTTCGGCCTCCCCAGTTGGACGGCAGTTGCTCGACATGCGGCCTCCGATACTGCGTCTGGCGCAAGTTCAGGCAGCTGACGCGGCGCGAGACTTCTTCCCTGAGATATTGGAATCGTCCGCCCAGCCTATGACTCTGTTCGACTCCGGTATGTCTTTCAGGAAGTCCGACGGCCTTGCCTGTCCGTGCCGGAAGCTGCAATGCGAGATGGTAACGCGACGCATCCCGCGCGTGATGCCGACATAGGCCAGTCTCCGTTCCTCATTGAGGTCGCCATAGGTCGGCGGGAATAACCCATTCTCCCACGCAACGAGAAACACATGCACGAATTCGAGCCCCTTCGCGCGGTGCAGCGTCATAAGCTTGACGGTGTTGGCGGCATCCTCGCCGGGGCCGCCGGTCGAAAGTGCCGCGTGGTCGAGAAGTTCACGCGCGTTGTGGAAAGACCCGGCGAGCTGGATCAGCTCCTGCACATTGTCGAGCCGACCCTCCATCGTCTCCGCCTGGCTCTCGCGCAGCATCTTGCGATAGCCGGTTGCGTCAAGGACAAGGGAGAGCAGATCAGCGACAGTAGCCGCCGGCTGGCGCGCCACGTTGCGAATGGCGTCGGCGAAGAGCAAACCCCCTGCTCGGGCTTTCGGCGGCAGGGCCGCGGTCTCAAGCGCCTGCAGGAGCGGGACGCGGCGCCAGGCGGCCTCCTGTTCGAGGATGATCATCGCCTTTACGCCAAAGCCGCGCGCGGGTGAGTTGATGACACGTCGGAAGCTCTCATCGGCCTGCCGGTCGTCTGGTGTTGCAACCAATCGGAGGAGCGCGAGCGAGTCTTTGATTTCGGCACGCTGGTAGAAGCCGACGTCGCCTATGATGGTGTATGGCACGCGGCCGCACATCAGGGATTCTTCGAACAGGCGGCTGAGACTGTTGCTGCGATAGAGGACCGCGAACTCCCCCCAGGAAACGCCTTCGGCGCGCCGGCGCACGATCTCCTTCGTGATCTCGGCCGCCTCTGCTTCGCCGCTGTTGAAGCGTACGATTTCGATCGGCGTACCGGCCAACTTGCGTGTGTAGAGGGTCTTTCCGAGCCGGCTTTGGTCGCGTTCGATGATGGCATTTGCGGCGGCCAGGATGTTGCCGGTGCTGCGGAAGTTCTCCTCGAGGCGAACTTGAGTGGCGCCCGGAAAATGCCGGGCAAATCTGCGGATGTACGTAATATCGGCGCCACGCCAGCCAAATATCGACTGATCGTCGTCTCCGACTGCAAAGATCTCATGATGATGGGAGCAGAGGTATCGCAGCCAGATGAACTGGGCGCGATTCACGTCCTGATATTCGTCGGTCAGGACGCGATCGAAGCGGCCCGCCCAACGATCCCGATAGGCCGGATCGTGCATCATCGCGCGTACGGGCCATAGCAGCAGGTCTCCGAAATCGGCCGCGTTGGCATCCTGGAGAATGCGCTGATACTCGGCATAGATATGTGCCGCGCTGCGCAGGCCGTGGGCGTCGACCGGAAACCTGTCGCGATTGGCTTCGGCGATCTGTGCTTCGCACGCTGCCGGTGCGTCGCGGGGGGTGACCAGATCGTCCTTCCATTTGCTGATGCGATTGCAGACCAGCTTCAGCGGATCGCGCGCGCCGCTCATCTCGTCGTCGCCAGCGGCGAGGTTCATCG
>Ga0335074_10009013_pt1 | contig 13901 bp, 12 predicted proteins | sample Lox_Sample_23_FD_206715 | JGI IMG/M metagenome (GOLD analysis project Ga0335074, IMG submission 206715) | Soil microbial communities from Loxahatchee National Wildlife Refuge, Florida, United States - Lox_Sample_2.3 | ecosystem: Environmental > Terrestrial > Soil > Wetlands | place: USA...
ATCAGGGCACACGCTCTCGACCGCGAGATAACGCCCGCCCGCCGCAGTCGTCAGCCGTCTCCACTCGGCCCGCACCGCGAGCGGCGCGACGCACTCCAGGATGGCGGACTGCCCTTGGGCAAGCTGCCTGGACAGCAGCGCCGTCTGGACGCGCAGTCCGGCGGCGGCCGCCCGTCCGCGCAGCCAGCGCCGGACCCATCGCGGCCGTCCGGCCAGCAGTGCGCCGATCACCGGGTCGCGAGAGAATACCGGTATGCCCAGGGCGCGGCCGAGGGCAAGGGCGAGCGTTGTTTTGCCGGTCGCCTGCGGGCCCGCTATTACGATCGTGACCACGCGCCTATCATGCCCGCGCCCGCCCGCAGCCCGGATCGCCGTCAGCGAGGAGGACCATGGACGCCCGCCAGTACGTCGAGCAGCATGCCGCGGAGTTCTTCGGCTCGCTCAGCCAGTGGCTCGCCATCCCGTCCATATCGGCCGATCCGGCCCATCGCGACGACGTCGGCCGTTCCGCTGACTGGCTTAAGACCTTTTTGAACGAAACGGGGTTCCCTGTTGCCGAGGTATGGCCGACCGGAGAGCCTGGGTCTGCTGGACTGCCGGCCGTGTTCGCCGAGTGGCCGGCCAGCGATCCGGCGGCGCCGGTGGTGCTCGTCTATGGCCATCACGACGTGCAGCCGGTGGAGCCGCTCGAGGAGTGGGAAAGCCCGCCGTTCGAGCCGGTGCAGCGCGACGGCCTGCTTCTGGCCCGCGGTGCGTCGGACGACAAGGGCCAGGTGCTCTTCCACGCCCTCGGCGTCCGGGCTAACCTGGCCGCCTCCGGTGCTGCCGCACCGCCGGTAACGCTCAAGCTGCTGATCGAGGGCGAGGAAGAGTCCGGCTCGCCGCACTTCACCGACCTGCTCCGGGCCAACAAGGATCGGCTGTGCTGCGATGTGATCGTCGTGACCGACACCGGCATGTGGGCGGCCGACGTGCCGTCCATGTGCGTCGGCATGCGCGGCGTCATTGATGCCGAGGTCACCCTGCGCGGACCGGAGCGCGACCTGCACTCCGGATCCTTCGGCGGCGGAGTGCCCAACCCGCTGCACGCAATGGCGAGCCTGCTGGCCGGCCTGCATGACGCTGACGGCCGGATCACGCTGCCAGGCTTCTACGACGATGTACTGCCGCTGTCGGATGCTGAGCGAGGGCTCATCGCGAGGCTTCCGTTCGATGAGAAGGCCTGGCTAGCCGAGGCAGGCAACAGCGGTGCCGCCGTCGGCGAGGCCGGGTACGGCACGCTGGAGCGGATCTGGGCGCGGCCGACGGCCGAGGTGAACGGCATGTGGGGCGGCCACACCGGTCCGGGCGGAAAGACGATCATCCCGGCCGAGGCGCACGCCAAGCTCTCGTTCCGGCTGGTCGCCGACCAGGACCCGGCCGCAGTCCTCGCTGGTCTGCGCCAGTACGTCAGGGAGCACACGCCATCAGGCATCGAGCCGACCGTGATCTCCTCTGGCGACGGCGTGCGGGCATGCTTCTCGCCCACGGACTCACCGGGGGTGCTGGCGGGGCTGCGCGCGATGGAGCGCGCGTTCGGCCAGCAGATCCTATTCACCAGGGAAGGCGGGAGTGGTCCGGAGGCGGATCTGGCGGACATCCTGGCCGCGCCGCTCGTTTTCATCGGAGTCGGGCTGGACTCGGACCGGATTCACGCTCCGAACGAACGGGTCGACATGGCATTGCTGCTGAAAGGCGCCGAGTCGGCCGCGTACCTGTGGGACGAGCTGGCCGCCACGGCCGGGCTGACGGCTGGCCGGTGAGCGCCGCAGCGAGCAGCCCGGAGTTGCCTGCACCCGTGCTGACGGGTCCGGCGCTGACGGGTCCGGCGCTGACTGGCCCGGTGCTGACCGGGCCGGCGCTGACAAGCCTCGCGCTTGCCAGGGCCGAGGTGGACCGATGCGCTCACCTCCGCAGCGATCTCGACTGGCTCGACGCCGCCTGGTCGCGGCCAGCCAGCCGGGTTCTCGTCGTCGAGCGCGGCCAGGCGCTGTGCGAGTTCGACGATGAGCACGCGCGGCTCAGCTTCGTCGAGCCGGCCCGGGCGCCGGATGGCGTCCGATTCCTGCTGGGCGTCGACGAGGATGACATCGCCTACTTTGGCGTGTCGGGTCCGCTGCCCGAGGCCGTTGATGCAGGCGTGCGCGCTGCGTACCTGCGCGAGGCGGGGCCGCTGCTGTCCGACCGCGACGCGGGGCTGCTGACACACGCTGTCGCGCTGGGGAACTGGCATGAGACGTTCACGCACTGCCCTCGCTGCGGCGCGGCGACAGACCCGTTCGCGTCCGGGCATGCGCGCCGGTGCCCGGTCGATGCGAGCGAGCACTTCCCGCGGGTGGACCCCGCGATGATCGTGCTGGTCACCGACGAGGCAGATCGCGCGCTGCTCGCGCGCAACGCGATGTGGCCGGAGCGTCGAGTGTCGATCCTGGCTGGCTTCGTGGAAGCCGGGGAGTCGGCCGAGCAGGCGGTCGCTCGCGAGGTCGCGGAGGAGACCAGCGTTACGGTCAGCACTGTGACGTACCTCGGCAGCCAGCCGTGGCCGATGCCGCAGAGCCTCATGCTTGGCTTCCGTGCTGCGGCCCCCGGTACTCAGCAGATCAAGGTCGACGCCGACGAGATCGCCGAGGCCAACTGGTACAGCCGTGAAGACCTGACCGCGGCTATCGCCAGCGGCGCGCTGCGGCTGCCGCCGCCGGTGTCGATCGCGCACCGGATCATCGAGTCCTGGTACGGACAAGTACTGCCAGGTAGCTGGTAACTGGTAAACGGAGATACGCGGTCTCGGTGGTGCACGCCGGGACCGCCTAGTGGGCGTGCGGTCGCGCCGGGGTCGCCGGACTGCTCTGCGGGCTTGGCACGGGTTCTGGATGCTTAACGTGGTCCGGCCCGAGGCGCGTTGCGCATCCGGTTCTGTTGGTCACGCTTACGCCCGCTGCCGCAGCCCGGCGCCCCCGGCGCTCACTGAGTGCCCGGCTCGGCGCGCATCAGCGACCCCGGCGCTTTCAAGGGTGCGCAGGGCTGTCCTTTACGGTGGACCATGTGGACATTTCGCGGCCGCCTGAGCTGCTGGCGCTGCCGGAGCGGTACTGGGCGTTATTCGACCGGGTCGCCGCACGGTTTGCTGGTGACGACCGCGTGCGCGCGATGTGGCTGCACGGGGCGATCGGCCGCGGCCAGGCAGATGCCGGGTCTGACCTCGATGTGTCAGTCACAGTCCGGGATGACGACTTCGACGAGTTCGCCGGTGAGTGGCGGGAGTGGCTGGCTGCCATCACGCCGACGCTCACCGCGCGGCCGATCGCGCCGGGCAGTTTCTACGCGCTAACGCCGACGTGCGAGCGGCTTGACGTCATCGCCGAGCGAGTCAGCGACCTGCCCGGTACTCGGATCGCTCGGCGGATCGGCGTCTTCGATCGCGATGGACTCTTCGCACTGCTTCCGGCGCCGGCCGACCCGCCGCCAGACCCGGCGAAGATCAGCTACCTGATCGAGGAGACCCTGCGGCAGGCCGCGAACTTCCCCACTGTCGTGGTCCGCGACGACTGGCTGCTTGGCGTCATCGCGGTGCAGCAAGTCCAACTCTTCCTCTACGAGCTGCTCGCCGAGGCCAACAAACCGGCGCCGCCGACCGGGCCGAAGCAGTGGAGCTTCAAGCTGACGCAGCGGCAGCGGGACCTCCTCGCCCGTCTGCCGGTCGCATCGGCCACCGGGCGGTCGGTGCTGACGGCCCGCAACGCGGCGCTTGCCGCATTCCTCGCTGAGGCGCCAGCGATCGCCGAGCGCAACGCCGTGCCCTGGCCAGACGAGCTCGAGCGAGCGGTGCGAGTCTTCCTCGCGGCCGAGGGATATCCGTTGCCTGAGTCGGGCTCGCAAGGAGGCGTCCGGTCGCCCGATAGGTAGATTGACAATACGTCGGTGAACTACTTATGCTGGGCGCGTGAGCATGGACGAGGCGAGCGCGAGCGTACTGGAGCGCCGCTACCGGCTGCTGCTTCATGTCTACCCGGCCGCGTATCGCGCCGAGCGTGGTGACGAGATCCTCGGCACGCTCCTCGCGTGCGCACCGGCGGGTCGCGCGGTGCCCCGCTGGCGGGACGCCTTCTCGCTTGTGCTGGCCGGTCTGCGAGTACGTGCACTGCAGAACCGCGGCCTCTCCATGCGGGCGAATATCCGTCTCGTGCTCATGCTCAGCCTGGCGATTGTGCTGACCTGGTGGGCTGCCGACCGACTTGGCCTGGGAGTCAGAATTGCGCTGAAAGAGTCTGGGTATTCGCCGACGATCGTGCGCTTCCTTGGCGGCAGCGCCGGCCTGATTTCCTTCGGCTCAGCGAGTCTGATAGCGATCGTGCTCATCTGGTTCGTGCCGAGGCTCTTGTCAGTCCCGATCCTGATCGCTTCTGGAGTAGTGACGCTTCAGGCGCAGCTCTCGGCCGGAGACCTGCTGTACTTCGCCATCCTCCTCGCCTTGATCGTGCTTACGGCCATCAGCCCGCAGCGGCCGCCTCGATCGTGGCTGCTTCTGACAGCCGTGCTTCCAGCGGCCGAGTTCATCGCGATGACAGTGCGCGGCCTGAATGGCGCCGCCGGGGCAGCGGCTGCGCTGACGATCGTGGGCAGCGTGGCGTTGGTCTGGATCGGGACGGACGCCCGTCCCGCTCTCGCAGTGGCGCTGGTCTTGGGCCTTCCCGGGCTCGCGGTGGCCCTCCGAGAGTCAGGCAGCTCGCTTGAGCTCAGTGCGGCAGTCGGCCTGGCGATGGTTGCCATCGTCAGGCTGCGCTTCGCGCCAAGACCGGCACGCGCAGCTGGCGGAGGCGGCCGGCGTGACGATGTGAACGGAACGGGCGGATGAGCAGAGCCAGAATGCCGATGCGGGAGCCGACGTATTTCGTGCTCGCCGCGCTGCTGGCCGGGCCCCTGCACGGCTACGCCATCATCAAGCGGGCTGAGGAGATGTCAGACGGCCGGGTGCGGCTCGCGACCGGGACGCTGTATACGGCGCTGGACCGCCTGACGGCCGAAGGCTACGTCCGTCTCGTCAGCGAAGAAGTCGTGGCCGGCCGGGTGCGCCGGTCGTACGGGCTCACTGACGACGGATCGGCCGCACTGCGCGAGGAAGCGCTGCGGATGGCGGCGGCTGCGCGGCTCGTGACCGGCGAAGGACGTGAGCCTCGAGCAGGCCGTATCGGCAGGAAGACGAGGACGGCGTGAGCACCTTAGAGCGCCGCTGCCGGCTCCTGCTGCGCGCGTATCCGGCGTCCTACCGGCGAGAGCGGGGCGAGGAGATCATCAGCACCCTGCTGGATGCGACGCCGGAGGGTCGCTCGTGGCCGTCTTCGCGCGACGTGCGTGCTCTCGTGATCGGCGGCCTCCGGACCCGGGCCGCGGGTACCCGGCAGCGCACACCGGCGGCCAGGCTGCGTGAGGCCGTGCTCGTCGGTATAGTCGCCTCTCTGCTTACGCAGATCCCGTTCACGGTTGTCATGGTGGTCCATTACGAGCAGTCGCTCGGCACAGCGGCGATGTTCTCGGCCTTCGTCTGGCCTGGGTACTACATCGGGCCGATCATGCTGGCGGCGGCGGTGCTGAGCTGGGCGTCTCGCAGCCGGCTTGTGGTCCTGGCGGGAGTCCTGGCGGCAGCGGCGGTCGTGTTGTATGACGGATCCTTGCCAGTCCATGACATCGGCTCGACAGTGACGGACCTGATCTGCCTGGCGACGCTTGGTGTGGTCGGCTCGTGGCGTGATCGCCCCAGCGCACGGTGGCTGTTGCCACTGGGACTGGTCATCGTGATCTGGTCCCTGCCCCAGGTCCACGGCGGCAGTCACGTGTGGATCGCGCTATTTGCAGGAGGAGCGCTAGCGCTATGCGCGCTAAGCCTGGTGTATCTCATCATCGATGCGCGCGCAGCGATCGCCGTGACGGTATGCGTACTGGCGATGTTGCTGCCCTTCTCGCTCGACTCGATCGGGCCCGGTTTCAGCCCATTGGCAGGGCTACTGGAGCTGATCATCGGCACGCTCGGCGCGGGCGCCTTCTGGCGGCTGCGCAGGGAGTCGGCACCTTAGCGGCGGTGCCGGGGCCGCTGACGGGCGCCGGCCTCGGCACCGCATCGGACGCACTAACTCGCCCAGCCGCGAAGGAGGACCGGATGAGCGCACTCGAACTCCGGTGCCGCCTGGTGCTGCTCGCCTACCCGGCCGGCCACCGGGAGAAGCATGGCGGGGAGATCCTCGGCACGCTGCTGGAGGCGACACCTGACGGCCGCGCCTGGCCGTTGCCGGGCGATATCGCGGCGCTTGTAATCGCGGGACTGGGAGCGCGGTGCGGCCAGAACCGGCAGGGCACGACCTGGGCCAACGTCTTGATCGGCGTGGCGATCGGAGTAGCTGCCTACCTCTGCCTGGACGCCTCCCAGTGGGTACGGAACACCTCCATCCTGAGCGCCGCGGCGCGGACCGCGCCGCTAGGGCAGTTCGCGGGGCCGGTCTGGCTTGCGCCTACGCTGGTCGCCCGCTGTGATCCTGGCCTGCACATGCCGGTGGCGAGCCATCGTCCTCGGTGCCGCATTGCCCGCCGCTGTACTGGTCTGGCTAGCCCCTGGGAGCCATCCTTACCTCGTGGGCGAGCCCGGCGTTGTCCTGCTGAGCCTGGCAATTCTCGCGAGGTGCGGAGGCTGGCCCGGGCGCCCGGGTGGTCGCTGGCTGTGGCCGCTCGCTGCGATCGCAACTGGGCCTGGCTTTCAGTCCCGTGATCGGCCCATCCGCAGGTCGGCTGGTTGTGGTGGTCTTGACCGCCGTGAGCTTCGGCTGGATCGTGGTCGACGCGAAGCCGGCCGTCGCCGCCGCCACGTTCCTTCTCCTGGTGTGGCTGTCCTGGCTGAACCGGTCGATGGCACCAGGGACACGTTCCCCGTCACGCTGACGTACGTCGTGGTAACCGGAGCAGTCGCGGTACTTGCCTCGTGGCGGCTGCGCAGGCAGTCCGCGCCTTAGACGGCCGCGAGCGGACGTTCGGCTGCTAGCTGAACTCCGCCAGGATCGCGTCGTTGACGGCAGTCATGTGTCTCGTGCCCGCCGGGCGCGAGGCGAGACGGGCGGTCACGTAGCCGACCGCGAGCTGACGCTCCGGGTCGGCCCAGCCGATGCAAACGTAGCTGCCGTTGTGGCCGAAGGTCGTCGGACTCGACCGGGTACCGAGCGGCGAAACATACTCCCCGTTGCGTCCGGAAGCCACATAGCTGGCCAGCAGGCCAAGGCGGTCGCGGTGGCGGTCAGCGGGAAGGGTGAATTGCCGGTCGCCGCCGAGCTGGAAGCCCTGCGACCACCGAATCGGCAGGTGCAGGAAGCGGTCGATCTCACCGTCACTGGACGGGGTCGTCGCACCGGCGATGGTGTCCGGCCGCAGCAGGCCGCCCCGCGGTGCGCCGGGGCCTTCTGGCTGGCGCCAGTCCAGCAGAGCCTGATAGAACCGCGCCAGATCACGGGCGGTCGCAGACACGCTGGCAGCCGGGACGACAGCCTGCCTGGTGGCGCGGCGGTTGACTGCCAGCTGAGTCACCAGCTCGACCGGGCCCGATCCGGTCACTGGCACGTGCCGTGCCCATAGCTCAGCCGGCAGGCCCAGCTGGATGTCGCGGAGTCCGAGTGGACCGAGTAGCTCGCTGCCGAGAAACTCACGCACCGGCACCCCGGATACTCGCCGCACGATCTCGCCGAGGATGAACCCGTAGCTGAGGATGTGATACGCAGGGACCTGGCCCGGCGGGTACCTAGGCGTCGCCTGCTCTAGCGCTCGGACCGACGCTCCCCAGTCCGCCATGACGAGCGCGTCCCGCGCGAAACTGCGCGCGACCGGGACTCCGCTGCGATGCTGCAGCACCTGGCGGATTGTGATGGCCTGCTTCCCGTGCTGGCCGAAGGCCGGCCAGTGGGCGGCGACCGGGTCGTCGAGCGCCAGTTCGCCCCGCTGGGCGAGCAGGTGAACGAGCAGCGCTACCAGCGGCTTGCTGGCCGAAAACAGGAAGAACAGGGAGTCAGGGCGGCAGGCGAGGGCTTCGTCGAGGACCACGCGGCCGCGGTGCAGCACGCACAGCTGCGCCGGGCCAGCACGTTTCCTGATAAGGGTTATGGGTTTTGCTTGCACCGTGAAGTCAGGCGGGCGCGAGCTTGCGGACCGTCTCGGGGAGATCAATGCCGGGTGTCGGCAGGATCGCGATCGCCGGGGTGTCCAGTCCGGTGGCGTGATACTCGGCGACGCGTTCCCGGCAGTGCTCCGGCGCGCCGTGGATGACGAGTTCGTCGATCAGCTTGTCGGGGATGGCGTCAAGGGCGCCCTTGCGATCGCCGGCGTTCCAGGCGGCCAGCATCGGGGCGATCTGCTCGCCGCGACCAAGCCACTCGTGAAACGCCGCGTACACCGGCACGGTCAGGTAGGCCGCTAGGACGCGCCTGCCGATGGCGCGTGCCGTGTCCGCGTCGGTCGTGGGAAGCACGAAGATCCGGGCGACCAGCTCGCAGTCCGGTCCGGCCACTTCGCGGACCTTCGGCACGTCGCTCGGCGCGAGCCAGTTCGTGATCGCGATGCCCGCCTCGGCGGCGGCCAGTTTCACCATGCCGGGCCGCAGGGCCGCGAGGGCGAGCGCAGGCGGCACCTTCGGCGCCGGGTCGAGCCGGAAGCCCTCGACCGTGAAGGTCTCGTACGCGCGGGTGACCTTGCCGCCAGCCAGTGCTTCGCGGAGGAAGCGCAGCATGTCCCGGGAGCGCTGATACGGCTTCTCGAACGGGATGCCGTTCCACTGCTCGACCGCCACCTTGGACGAGGTGCCGAGGCCCATGACGAACTTGCCGGGAGCGAGGTCCGCTAGTGTCGCTGCCTGGACGGCGAGCGTGACCGGCGCCCGGCCGTAAATGCCGACGATCGCGGTGCCGAGACGAAGCTGCGGCGCCCACTCCGAAGCGAAGGCGAGCGGAGTGAACGCGTCGATGCCGTTCAGCTCGGCGGACCACGCGTCGGTGTAGCCGAGGTCGGGCAAGCCGGCCACGATGTCATGCTGGCTCGCGAGCGGCAGCCCGGTGAACGGCAGCGTCATGCCCCAGCGCTTCTGCGAATCCATCGGCGTGGACGTCCCTTCGCGGCGGTTAGTCGGTACCCAGACCATGATCCAGCAAATTCCGGTGGCTCACAGGCCACCGGAATGTACATCATGTCGCCTCGGCCCTGCGCTGCAGTTCGACCAGCCGCTCCATGGTCTGCTCGTCGGCAGGGGTATAGGTCGTCATCCGCGTCCCGAGACGCTGGCCGAGCCAGAGATGGGTGTAGTTCAGCTTGAGCAGGCCGACGTCTGGATGCAGGTAGCGCTTGGTGAGGTTCTCCGGGCTGGCAACCTCGTGCTGGTCCCACAGCGCGACGAACTCGGGTGAGGCCTTGGTCAGCCTGGTCACCAGGCACTTCCAGGCCGGCTCAGCGACATGCTCGGCCATCGCGGCGCGGTATTCAGCCACCATCCGTCTGGTGCCCACCTCCCAGTCCAGTGTCGCGGCCCGGCACTCCGGGCTGGTAAACATCCGCCACAGCGAGTTCCGCTCCTCGAACGGCAGCTCGTCCAGCGGTCCCATCAGCCGGTCGAACGCTGCGTTGTACGCGAGGATGTCGTAGCGGGCGTTGCGGATGCACGCTGGGTACGGCTCGAGCTTGTCGAGCAGCGTCTGAGCGGTCGGGGGCAGCGTGCTGCACTCCGCCCGGCCGGTGCCGTCCGGGACGTCCGCGAGCCGGAACAGGTGGTCCCGCTCATGCGGGTCGAGCAGCAGCGTCCTTGCGACAGCGTCCAGCACCTGCGGGGAAGCGTTGATGTCGCGGCCTTGTTCGAGCCATGTGTACCAGGTGATGCCGACGCCAGCGAGGGTCGCGACCTCCTCGCGCCGCAGACCCGGCGTCCGCCGCCTTGGCGCGGGCGGTAGCCCGACTTGGTCCGGCGCGATGCGCTCGCGCCTGCTCCGGAGGAATCCGGCCAGTTCGCCGCGCCTGGCCGCGTCGCCCTGCCTGGCCGCGTCCCTGCTTCCGGCGACCAGGTCCTCGCCGAACACGGTCTGGTCTAGCTCGCTGGGCATTATGTCAGTCACGGGTACTAGTATGCCACTGATTTAATCCGGTTGGCAGGTAGTGCCAGTACCAGTATAAACAGGCTCTAGTACCTGGCTTCGATTCTCGGCGACTCTTAAGACATGCCTTCCGCGCTCAATCCATCGACCCTCAATCCATCGACCCTCAAGCCATCGACCCTCAAGCCATCGACCCTCAATCCATCGACCCTCAATCCATCGACCCGCGGGCCCTCGGCCGCAGCTATTTCCGGCCGCCGCCGCCTGGCTGCTCACCACCGGGCGGACCGGCCGGAGTTGCCGACGCTGACCAGCGCCGGGCTGACCGTGATCCTGGTCGGCGTGCTGCTGCCCATGATCGACTTCTTCATCGTCAACGTGGCGCTGCCGACGATCGACCGTGACCTGGGCGCCAGCCAGCCGGTGCTGGAACTGGTGGTCTCCGGCTACGCGACGGCCTACGCGCTGCTGCTCGTGCTGGGCGGCCGGCTGGGCGACAGCGTCGGCCGGAAGAGGCTGTTCCTGATCGGGATGGCCGCGTTCACCGTGACGTCGCTAGCCTGCGGGCTGGCGCCGACGGCCCTCTTCCTCGTGATCAGCCGGGTCGCTCAGGGTGCCTCGGCCGCTCTGATGGTGCCGCAGGTGCTCTCGACCATTCAGGCCGCCACCACCGGCGACCGCCGCGCCCGCGCCCTCGGCCGGTACGGCGCCGCCGGCGGCATCGCCGCGGTGCTGGGCCAGGTGCTGGGCGGCGTGCTGGTCTCCGCGAACATCGACAACCTCGGCTGGCGGCCGATCTTCCTGGTCAATGTGCCGATCGGGCTGGTGGGCCTGCTTCTTGCCCGTCGCTATGTGCCGGACACCAGGCATGGCGCGCCCGCGCCGATCGACGGCCGCGGCACGATCCTGCTCGGCATCACGGTCCTGACGCTGCTCATCCCGCTCACCGAGGGCCGCTCGCTGCGCTGGCCTGACTGGACGATCGCCATGCTGGTCGTCGCGCCGCTGGCTGCGCTTGCCTTCATCGGCTATGAGACCAGGGCCGAGCGGGCGGGCCGGGTGCCGCTCGTGCCGCCGTCGCTGCTGCGGCACCGGAGCATGCGTGCCGGGCTGCTGCTGGCGCTGCCGTTCTTCGCCGGATTCGGCGGCTTCATGTTCTGCTACGCGCTCCTCGTCCAGGTCGGACTGCATGCCAGTGCGCTGAGAGCCGGCCTCGGGCTGGTGCCGATGGCGGCCACGTTCCTGATCACGTCGCTCTCTACGTCCAGGCTGCTCGCGCGCTTCGGCGCGAAGGTGCTGACGGCGGGCGGCCTGCTGCAGGCGGCGGGCCTGATCGTCCTGGCCGCGACGGTGTTCCTGGGCTGGCCGCACGTGTCCGTGCCGGAACTCGCACCAGGGCTGGCTATCGCCGGTATCGGGCAGGGCATGCTGATGAGCCCGCTATTCGGGGTTGTCCTGTCGGAAGTGCCGCCGACGTCGGCTGGCGCGGGCAGCGGCGTGCTGGCCACCACGCAGCAGACTGCGCTGGCGCTTGGCGTTGCCACGCTCGGCAGTCTGTTCCTGGCAATGGCCGGCGACGGGATCGGCATCAGCGCGGGATTCCTGTGGGTGATCGGGATCCAGGTCGCAATCGCCGTGGGCGTGGCCGCCGGCGCGACGGCGCTCCCCGGCTGGCGTAGTCGTCCGGCGACGACAGCGAGCCCGGAACTGGCCGTCGCCGGTCAGCACTGATCCCCGACGGCGTCAGGATCCTGCTGGCGCCAGCAGGCGGCGAACGGATGCGGCCGATGCCTCCACGGCATCGGCCGCACTCGCATGCCTGAGGCAGTGCGCAACGTATCTGGCTGTCTGACGCTCTCTCTGACTCGGACAAGAGTGCCTGAGGGAGGACGGGATCGAGGATGCGCACCGGGACGAAAGTGACCACCAGGGGAGCCGCCCTGACAGCGAGTCTGGGCGCCGCGGCTGTGCTGGCGGCGGCCGCTATCTCGGCTGCCCCTGCCGGGCCGACCGCACTGGCTGCGACTACCAGCGGGGCAGCAAGCATGACCGCTGCGAGCAGCGCGGCAGCTCCCGCAACGTCGGCGGTACCGCCCGGCGGGCCAGTGCCGGCCGGGTTCAGAGTCTCCTCGATGACGTTCGTGTCTGCCAGTGATGGGTGGGTGCTGGGCACGACCAAGACGTGCGCGCATGCGCCGTGCACCTCGGTGCTGCGCACGACGAACGGCGGGCGGTCCTGGGTGGGCATACCAGCGCCGAAGTTCAGGCTGATCAGCGGAACCTCGTCGGCAGGGCTGATCAGGATGCGGTTCGCGGACTCCCTCGACGGGTTCGCCTACGGCTCGCAGCTCTGGGCGACGCACAACGGTGGCTCGACCTGGCGCCATGTGCGTCAGCTTCCCGGCTACATCACCGACCTGGAAACCTCCGCCGGCGTGGTCTACGCGGTGACCACGAACACCGGGACCAGCAAGCAGCGGGTCTACTCCAGCCGTGCCGGCACGAACTCCTGGCACCGCGTGAGCGGGCTGCCTGTGACGTCCGGGTACAGCGGACCCGGCACGATCACGCTGCACGGCACGGCCGCGTGGATCATCCTCGGCGGCCGGCTGTACGCGAGCCAGACCGGATCGAGCTGGACGAAGGAGCCGTTCAGATGCCCGGCGCACCTCAGCATCGCGAGCATCGGCGCCTACAGCAGCCAGCAGATCACGCTTCTCTGCACTGGCCTGGTAGCACTCGGCAGCACGGCGAAAGTCGTCTACGCCTCCAGCAACGGCGGGGCCACCTTTACCCGGCGGGGAACCCCGTCGCAGGCCGGCGACGGCGGACTGCTGGCTGAGGCCACGCCACGGCACCTGTTCCTCGCCAGCTCATCCGGCGCGAACTTCATCTACGGGAGCAGGAACGGCGGGCGGACCTGGCACAACTCGCTCTTCCTCACCGGCGGCACCGGCTGGAACGACTTCGGATTCACGACGGCTACCCAGGGCGTCGCGGTCGAGGGCTACCCGACGATCGGCAGCCACCTGTGGATCACCTACAACGCCGGCCGGAGCTGGCACAAGGTAAAGTTCTGACTCCACGAGCAGCGCTCGGTCCCGGCCACCACGCAGTGGCCGGGACTGGGCGCTTCCACGTCACGCTGACGCGTGGTCCCAAACGCATCCGTCCTGCCGGCCAGCGTCCGCTTGGCTCGGTCAGCGCTCAGACCTGGTGAGCGCTTCTGGGATGCCAGAGAACGTGTAGGCGGGCTGGCTGCCGCCACGAAGTGCCTGGGTCAGCAGGGCCCCCTCATACTCGGGGAGCAGCGGCAGCGCGTCGACCTCGTACCAGCGCACTTCCTGAAACTCGCCGTCACCGGGCTGAGCGTGGCCGCCGGCGGCGCGGCACCGGAAGGTGAGATCGAGATGCCGGGTGAGGTCGCCGCTGTCATGGGTGACCAGCCCGGAGACTGTCACCGACGTGAGGGCCTGCGGCACGGCGACGATGCCGGTTTCTTCGTAGCACTCGCGTACGGCGGCGTCCGCCGGCTGCTCGCCGGGGTCGATGACGCCGCCCGGAATCGTCCAGCTCTCATCGCCCGCGTACCGGCCGAGGATGACGCGGCCGCGATCATCTGTGGTGACCGTTCGCGCAGTGGCGAGCCACAGCAGCGCGTGCCCGACATGGGCTCGCAGTTCAGCAACGTGCGGCGGCACAGGCATTGCAGGACCATACCGCCTCAACCGGATGTAGGCTGGCGCAGCCAGTGCGGTCGTG
>Ga0335074_10009014_pt1 | contig 13901 bp, 13 predicted proteins | sample Lox_Sample_23_FD_206715 | JGI IMG/M metagenome (GOLD analysis project Ga0335074, IMG submission 206715) | Soil microbial communities from Loxahatchee National Wildlife Refuge, Florida, United States - Lox_Sample_2.3 | ecosystem: Environmental > Terrestrial > Soil > Wetlands | place: USA...
CCGGATGACTCGAACCAACCCTCTCTGGGAGGAGCGGAAGGATCTCCCTCGGCCGGGCTGGTTGCCGCTCGGCTCGGGTTGGTGGTTGCAACCCGAGTTGCACCTTGAAGCGGAATCACCGGCGCCGTCTGAGTGCACTTAACAACTGTGCTGATATCAGCACGTTCGTGCCCGTCCGAACCGTTACGCTGAGCAAGGATGCGTACGACTCACTGGCCGCGCTGAAGCACGAGGGGGAGAGTTTCAGCGAAGTCGTTCGCCGACTGACCGGATCTCAGGTGCTTCTATCGGCCTACGTCGGAGCTTGGAGTGGAGCGCCGAAGGAACGGATTGCGCACGTGCGAAGGTACCTGCGCACGATGGACCGAGCGTCACGCCAGAAGCTGCGACGCTTGACCCAGAAGCGACCCACCCATGGTGAGCCTTGATCGTTCCTTCCTGATCGGTCTCTCAATGGCACGTGACGGGCCTGCGACAAGGCAGGAGAGCTCGATGAGTCTGCAGAACCGCGTCGCCTTACCGCTGACTACCGATCTCGCCGGTGCCGAAACGGGCGAAGTTAGCAAGGCGCCGCGTCGCCGTAGACACCTCCTCGGTGGCTCCGTGACTTCGCAGCTCCTGCCGCGGTTGCAGAGCGGACCGTCAAGTCTAGATTCCGAGCGAGACTAGCGCGATCTTCGCGCCACTTGACCCGGCCCCGGAACTAAGGACGCCGGCGGCTTCCGACGCCTGTGAATCGCGATGACCCCGGCGACGATGACCGCCGTCCGAACGTTTCGGGAGGTATTCAAGCTAGCCCAGAGGAACACCCCGTAATGTGAGACCGACGCGATCAGCCCTCTCATGCCCTCCGGTGAGCCGTCCGCTAGTTGAAGGAGGTGAAAGCCGAGTCGCACCAAGGGGAAGACAGACATCTCCCCGAACCGATAGTCGCCCCTTCACTCATGGCGCCGTGGGACGACGAGCTCCGCCATGCTCGCGAGTAAACTATGGCCCTTGACAGCACCGGAGTTTCGGGCCTGGACTCCGGTTGCGAACGCTCGGCCTTCTATACCCTTGATTGATGTCCGATGTGTTTGTGAGGGTCCCCTTGGCGAAAGTCTCCGCGATGGCCTTGCTGAGAACTGGCGAGTGACATTCTGCTTCGGCAACCTCACATGAAACGTCCGGCTTCCTTTGTTCCCCAAGGGATAAGCGTGGTTGTTCCGGCGTGGAACGAGGAGCAGCGGCTCCCCCGGACTCTCGACCAATACCTGCCATTACTCGAGGCCTTCGGCCTGCCGTTCGAGGTACTGGTCGTCCTAGACGGGGTTACAGATCGAACTGCAGAGGTTGCAAAGGCATACGAGTCTCGCGGCGTACGAACCCTCGAGTTCCCGGAGAGACTGGGGAAGGGCGGCGCGGTGCTTGTCGGCTTCAGACTCGCCCAATACAATGTACTTGGATTCCTAGACGCGGACGCGCCGATAACCGCGGTCAGCGCGGCCTACCTGATTTCTGAGCTGTCCGACTCGGATTGCACAATCGCTTGTCGATGGCACCCTGCGAGCAATCGGGATCGAGGCAAGCCACTGTCTCGCCTGCTGCTATCAAAGACCTGGAACCTCTCGGTGAGAGCCATTCTGGGACTCCGTGTGAGAGACGCACAGTGCGGTGCGAAATTCTTCCGGCGAGAGGTTGTTATGGCGGTCTTGCCTCGCGTAACCCTGACGAACTGGGCGTTCGATGCCTGTCTGCTCTTTCATATTCAACGGGCCGGATTCGAGGTCAAGGAAGTTCCAGTAAACTGGAGCGATGACCCCGGTACGAAGCTGAACGTCGATCGAGTCGCGCCACTGATGTTCATCTCTCTGGTCGGTGTGCGTCTGATGAGTATGCCCAAACTCGCTAACATAAGCCGACGACTCGCGGGACGAGTCTACGCTCACCTCTCCTAGATTCATCATCCAAATGTCGCGGCCGTTGGTCCCAATAGACCGACTCGCATCACCCCTTCTTCCTTAGGTGCTAGCTCACAGTAGGGCGTCTGTGCGCGTGCTCTGGTTGAATCATCGCGGACTCGACGACCCACGTGCCGGAGGCGCAGAGACCACTATCAGAGAGGTGGGAACACGTCTACGAGGGCTTGGTGTAGACTTTCATCTCCTGTGCGGGTCCACAGGAGAGACACGGGAAGGGACAAGCTCCGAGCCATTTCCTACCCATCGATTCTCCGGATGGGTCACTCCCCACCTCGTCGAGAGGTCCGTGTTGCGCGAGATTGCGCCTGACATTGTTGTCGATGACCTAGCCCATGTGGTCCCGTGGTTCAGCCCACAGCTATGCAATATACCGGGCATCGCTTTCTTTCGACACCTTCACCGTCGGACGTTGCTAGGACAAGTTGGTCGGGCCCGGGCACTTTCCCTTGCAGCGGTAGAGAGGCTCTACTTCAAGGTCTACGAATCCTGGCCATTCGTAACCGAAGGTAGCGTCGCTCTACAGGATCTCGTCGGCCTCGGTGTCCCCCCTGGACACTGCCGACGCATCACGCCCGGGGTGGACACCCTTGCCTTCCACCCGGGGGAACGCGCTGAGGAAGTTACGCTACTCTACTTCGGTGGAATGCGTCGATACAAGCGACCCGCGGACGCGGTTTCAGCGCTCGCCCACTTGTTATCACGAGGTTTTAACTGCAAACTTATCATGGTCGGCGACGGTCCTGAGCTTGGACGGGTCCGGAACCTTGCTGCGAGACTTGGAACACTGTCAGCGGTTCAGTTCCTTGGCCGTCTCACCCAGGAGGAACTCGCGAATGTGGTTTCGAGCTCATGGATAAATCTTCACACGTCTGTCGCTGAAGGCTGGGGCTACTCGATTATGGAGGCCGCCGCGGGCGGCGTCCCGACTGTCGCGTACCGGGTACCCGGTGTAACCGACGCGATTGTCGAGGGTCGTTCAGGAGTGACGGTGACCGACGGCGATCCGAGAGCACTCGCAGATGGCGTTCTTCGAATTCTTCCAGATGTCGGAAGCTTCAGCACGTGGGCACGCGGTTACGCCGAGACATGCTCTTGGGATAGATGTGCTCAGGCGTGGCGTGAGACACTTCATTCCGTCCTCGCGACGTCCAACTGACGTTCAGACAACTCGGGACCGGGACCAACAACCCTCTCCTCGCCGGTGGCCAGGACCGAAGGTGCATCTTCAACGGTCTCAGCACGCGGCGCAGTCGCGACCCAGGCACCGGCGGACCTGTGGAGGGCGAGTAACTCACGGACGTCTGTCCGGAGCGAGTTACCGAGCTTTCGAGTACACTCAACCCCAAGGATCCGCTGGGTATCGGCTCGTGAAACTCTCAGGTGCTGCCAGCCAAACTCGACTGCAGAGCGCGGACTCGGCAGGACTACAACCTGAGGATCGATGTATCCTTCTGACTCCGTTCGAACAATCTCCCCAAGCAGGTTCGCTACGTCGAAAATGGATTCGACTTCACCGCTCACCACATTGAAGTTCGCATACCTCACACCTCCCGACTCACTATTCAGAGCCCACTCAAGCGCGCTCTGCCAGTGCTCAATCACGTCCCTGACGTGAACGAAGTCTCGCCTCTGGGTGCCTGGAGAGTGGACAGTCAAGGGCCCGCCATTGACCGCCTGGTGTGTCAAAGTGGTCACCGCGTTCGCCTTTGTAATCCTTCGCCCATGCACGGAGTAGTCCCCGTAGACGTTGCTCATTCGAAGACTCACCCCGACGGAGTTCGTATTCGAATAACACGACCTGAGAGTTTCTTCCACTGCTGCCTTTTGACGGGCGTACTCATGGGCAGGACACGCCGGGGTGTTCTCTCTCACAAGGGTGCGTGGATCTGGGCCGATGACACTCAGGCTGCTTGCGAAAAGTACTGGCTTGCCCAATCGAGCGCACTGGTCGATCAACACACGGGATCCCAGTACGTTGACCTTGGCTGAATATTCGGGGTCCGCCTCGCACTGGGGGATTCCGGTGACGCCCGCGAGGTGGATCACTACATCACACTCACTGAGGCCTCGGAGTGACTTAGCACCCGCAAAGTCATCCTGGATCCACTGCTCAACCCTTCCGATAGACGCGTGAGATCCCTCGGCTTTATCAACGAGACATAGCCGGTACCCACTTCGTGAGACCCTTTGTGCTACGCCCGTCCCTATATAACCGGATGCGCCAGTTATGCCCACGAGCTTTGGAAAGCCCACGGTGTAAAATGTGGACGCTGCGGCGTATCAACCTGTCGGCCAAGGCGAACCAGACAACTAACTGCCGCCTCTCGTTCACTTGCGGCTCACCAGATTGTTGCTAGGAGATGTGAGCTTAGACTTTATCATGCGGCCCTTAGTTACCGCTCTGGTCAACTCGTACACTCGTGTCGACTTTATTCGACAAGCAGTGCTCTCCACGATCGCACAAGTCGCCGACTCGGACTTCGAGATCGTCGTGATTAATGCGCTCGACGAAATGCCGTACCGTCACGAGCTGGAACTCGCCGCACAAGCAAAGGGTGTTTCCCTTCGGCTCGCAAAGGTAGAGCCTGGCAAGGTAGGTCCGGGTCTTCTACGAGGATTAAGGGAGTCAGAGGGGGAAGTGATCTCAATCATAGACGATGACGACATTTGGGAGCAGGGCAAGTTGGCGGCTGTGAGCTCGGCATTTCGATCTTACCCGAAGCTTTGCTACTTACACAATGCTCAGACCCTGGTCAACGTGGACAACGTCCCACTGAGCCCGCTCAATCTGCATCGTCTGATCCGTCATCCCTCCTCTTTGATACCTCCTCACGTGGAGGTCCTAGCCAATGCCAACAACGTGAGCGACCTCAAGAAACTGGTCGGAATGGAGGCGATGTTCAACAACAGCTCGATTTCAGTCAGACGGGAAGTTCTTGAATCAGTGGAGTCCCTCCTTCCATCGCTCTCTGGGGGTGAGGACTCGTTCCTCTTCTTCGCCGCACTTGGGCACGGTGGCCAACTGATGGCCACATCGAACCGCCTTACACGGCTACGAGTCCACTCGGCGGGCACCACATCCGCCGGTCGCAGTATCGACTCGTTTCATGGGCGACTTTTGGCGTACACCGAGTTCGTCGAACGTCATCTCCATCGACTCGATCTGTGTGAGGAGGCACTGGGCGCTGGAGCGTCTCGCGCTGTAAGGTTGCTCCTCGAACGGGATCGCGCTGAATGGATGTTGATGCGGGAAATGACAGGTACTGGACTATCACCCGGAGAACTCGCTGGCGCAACTCGATCCTTGTTCGCCAGCGCACGATTTGGCGTCACTACGAGGAACCTGATGGCAATCGCACTAGGTTGGACCGCCGCCGCTTCCCCAGCCTTGGCCCGCTCGATGTTCCTCAGTTGGAGGCTGGCCTGGTAGTCGCAGACGAGGGCCTCACGATGATCGGCCGGAGTACACCGCGTTCAAACCCGTGCGCAGCCTATCGAGGCTGAAGTTCGGCAGCCTACTCGTGCCACGTGCCGCGAGCGCTGATGAACTATCAACTGCTAGCTTACACGCATCGGCAAGCTGCCTAGGGTCCGTAGGGGAAACGAGGATGGCCGCCTCTCCGGCCACTTCCCGCATCACTGGAATGTCGGAAGTAACTACTGGCAGCTGGGAGGCAAAGGCTTCGATGACGGGCAATCCAAAGCCTTCCTCAAGTGTGGGAAAGAGCAGGACATCTGATGCTCGATAGAGCTCGGCCAAGTCACTTTCACTGAGAATCCTGAGTGTCCGGGCTAGCGGGACCGGGGGCCCGACTCGGACCAATTTGAACCTGCTAGGAAGTTCGCGCATTACTTTCGGTATCACTGTCAGATTCTTCCTCCTCTCGGCGGTCGAGACTGATAGAATCACAATGTCCTCAGGGTCGAAGCCAAATCTCGCACGAGCTTCATTCCGATCACGGGCGTCCAAAAACAATGGGTCAACGGCCGGGGGAACAACCGAGATTGGCCCATCGTAGCCAAACTCACGAAGGCCCTGTTCGACGTATCTCGACTGAACAATTGCGTGTGCCGTCGAAGCGTATCGCCGAAGGTTCATGCTAACAGCGATCCTGTATGTGCTACCGAAGGAATAGTACTGCCGAGTCCGTATCGTGGCCATGGGATTCCCATGGATTGTCACAAAGGTTCGAGATGCGTCAACCCATGGCGGAATCTCCTCGGCGAGATAGTGGAGTACCGCGCCGTTTCTAGCCGAGTCTCGAAGACGCGCGCTAAGTCCGCGGAGGACTATGGAAGTACACGAGTAGTTTACTACACTGCGGATTCGTCTGGCAGTAGTCCAGTTGCCGTAGAGATCGCCGACAGTCTGGGAACTATTCACGAAGTCGAATCCACCGAGGCAGACAGTTGCTAGCCGTGCATCACGCCCCAGTGCGGCCTTGACAACGTGTCCATATCTCCAGATTGCTGTCGGCGGCGGGAAGCAGTTTACTAACTCGACGTTTGCCATGTGCGTGTCACTCGTTCCGACTCTGACAGGCGCATATCCCCCCGGGCCGAAGTCCAGCATGTAGCCGAGAGACGATCGGGGGGAGGCACCACTTGGGAGTCCGCCGTCCCCCCGGCTAAGCCACCGAGCGGGGTCGGGCTCGCGCGGTAAGTCGCCGCACTCTGGGTGCGGCCCACACAACCAGTAGCATCGGGGGGGCGAGGAATGCGACCAGCTCTGCGGTCTGATAACTGGTCTGGCCGGTCATGGTCACGTCAATAGTGTAGTTGCCCGGCGGAATCAGCCAGGCGTTGTCGAACCCGTCTGCCTCAAAGTGCTCAGGCATTGCTCGCCCGGTGCTCGAGACCGCCTGCCAGGCGGGACTATAAGTCTCCCGGAAAACCAGCACAGACCACCCTTTGCCAGCGACACCGATGGAGTAGCTTGTAGGAGATCGCGAACTCAGCGACGTGACAGTAGAGGGCGTCAGGGTCGGAAGCATAGTCGCTATGGTCGGAGATACAAAGGTGGTGTTCACATCCGATAGATTGTAGTAGATATCGACGTAGTCGAAAGCCTCTCCGCCAATCGCGCCGACGGTCTGCGGTATCTGCGCCACATCGGCGGATGTCGCAAAGACACCCGAGTATTCGAGATCCTTGAAAATTGACAGGGTCCCGTCGTGAAAGACGTTTATGAAGTCAGAAGAGTTCTGAAAGACGGCTAGGTAGGAGTCCCCGTTCCATCCGGGAACTATCGGCTCTCCTACACCGGTATCTACCAGCGCGTACTCGACGCCGTACCTGGCCAAGTCTGAGGCAAGAACAGGTGCGCTCGAGGCGCCATTGGACAACGACATCGCAGTGGCGTTGATGAAGCCGGTTTGCGGAGACCGGTCAGGAGGGTTATAGTTTATGAAGACATTCAGCACTTGGGAGATGTTTCCGTTGTTAACTAGACTAGGAGCGTCTAACGGAATCAGAGTAGTGTAGTTAGTTCCGTCGTTCAGGGTGAGAAACTGACTGAAGACGTACGCGCTGCCCGATCCGTTACTCCCCGAGTGAAACCCGAACTGAATGTAGGCAGGATCCAGATTTGAGAGGGAGTAGTTGAGAGCTACGAAGGAAAACGGTGAGAGGTTGGCCGGTGAGGGAAATGCGCCAATGGCCCAGTGAGCACCTGGCACGTAGTTGGACTCATTAACACGGAAAGAAAACTGAGTTGTACCTCCAGAAGCGGTCAGGTTCAGTGAATCTCCTGGGGTCGCCGCAGTCCACCTCGGAGGTGCAACTGTCGGAGTCTCAACGAATCGAATTGATGAGACTGAGACCGTAGCTGTACCGGTCGAATTCGCTGGAGGGACATAGACAAAGAACAGATTTGACACATTGGCAAGGTTCCCGCTGCTGTTCAAGCTCGGAGCTCGGAGCGGGAGAAGGTACGTCGAGTGTGTCTGCCCGGTTACTGGGGTGACTGAACCGAGGTAGTACGCGCTTCCATTTTGGTAGTTGCCATCGGAGTGAAAACCGAACTGGAGATCGGAGGCATCTACCCCCGTAGAACTCAGATTGATCAGCGCATAGCCAAATTCGCGCAGGTCCAGTGGTGTATCGAGGAAGCCGATCAGCCAGTGATCCTCACCGTGGGAATTCGTTAAGTTCACTCCAAATGTCATCAGTGTGCTATTCCCGACGCCCGAAATTGAGAGGGAATCTCCAGCAGTCACCGCAGTCCAGTTGATGGTGCTACGTTCCCGCGTAACGTAGTCGGTTGACGAGTTGCCGTATCCTTGAGTTTGAGGAAGTAGTTGGGCCTGAGGGCGACACGAGTCGCTTGGGCAGACGGAAGGTCCGACGCTCTCATAGACGAATCCCGGAATCGAGAGACCGGTCCCCGCAGTACCCCAGTAGTTTGCGGCATAACTGCTCGATACGCTGGGGTTTGCGAGAATGTCGGGGTACGGGTTCGGGCCACTATACCACGTATCCCCACCCGTCGACAAACTAGTAAATGGAGAAACACCAGGGAACACCATGACCGGTGCTGACGGATTTGCGGACTGAAGATAGCTGGAGGCACTAAGATAGCTGGAAGGGAGCGTTGAAGTTGCCGGATACTCCGTAGTACCCGCCGCAAACTCGGGACTCAGGGCGGGAAGATTCGCCACAAGCAACAGCGTCACGAGTGCAGCGATCAGCACGGTGGCGGAATGTCGTCGGTGACGTGCGATGAATGCTGCTGTCCGCCTAGATGCTGAACTGAGGGGGATGATCGACTTCCTGCGACTGAGGTTCGTTTGGGCTAGTGATCTGACCAAAGACCCGACGGCAAGAGAAGACAGACACGCGTAACATATCACAAGCGGGGCGGAAAAGTACTCTCCGTTGAAAAAGGGCCGAAGGACCGGGGCAACGGCAATCACACCGGTAAAGAGCCCTCCGAAAGGGGGGTTAGATCCGAACGAACTTATGGCCGAGAACACAGTCACTACCAACAGCACTAGGTCTAGCTTCGATCTCAGAAAGAGAGCGCCACAAAGTGCGAGGATGGGCAGTGCCCAACTCAGAGCAATCACCGTGGGGTCGGTCAGATAAGCTCGGGCCCACTGCGGTGCGTCAGGCGAGAGGACCCACCAATTGGTTACAAGGCGTAGAGCGTTGGCGGGAGTCTCGATTGTGTCAAACGAGTAACTAAAGGTGTAACTAGGATTGTTCGAGGACACCGCGGTAGTGTAAGTCGAGCCCGTGAGAGCTAGCGGATAAGCGAGGTAGAGATTTGCGACGACTATCGACGTGATAGTCGCGGCTCCCCCAACAATTGCGTCGCGTACCCCCTTAGCGGAGTTAATGACCCTAACTGAGTCAATCCTATACCATAGAAGAACGGCGAATGCCACCAGATACTCTTCAACTAGGGTCAACGTTCCGGTGGGGAAGTAGCTAAAGACGAGGAACGTGACAGCTCCCAGAACGAGAGCATAATCAAGGCTCCGAAACAGCGCCCAGTATGTGAGGAACACTAGAACCAGAAGTAGCGCTGGGTCACCGGCGCTAAACGGTCCCAGGGAGAAGTATCCCCCATAAGTGCCGTAGCCGCTGAGAGTCTTGTATACGTTGAAGGAATAGACTAAAGCGCCTATCAGGCAATAGTAAGCCGACACGCCATGGGTCCTCAGCCACCTCAGCAGAAAGTACGAGAGGCAAAGTCCGCCGAGGCAGTCGAGGGGAACTATTGTGGCGAAGATCCCGGCCGCGTAGCTTGACCCTCCCAGTGTAAACCAAACGCCATAGTAGGCCTGGTACGGAGTTCCCAAGGCCTGGGGGACGAATGAACCCGGCCAGTAATAGGGATCGAAGAGGGACGTCGAGAGCCCCACCTGTCGCCAAGGGAAGAGATTGAAACTTGAGTTGCTACCCACTGGAGGAGCGTCAAACCTAAACCATATCATGTAAGATGTCAGGACCAGCGAGAGTGTGATGAGGTAGATTCTCGCATCGGGACTGCGGAGATTCGACCGTGCGGCCCTGAGCAGTCCGCCCCAGAAAGTCCCACGTTCACTCGCGATCAATTTGCAGCTCTCGATCTCGTTGGTGAGCGGACACCTCGACGGCGGTCCCTGCGGAGGGTTGGTAAACCAACCGAGCGCGGTTGGGCGTAGCGAGAATACGGTGACGCGACTTCTTTGGATTGCCTTTTGCGCGAGTTTTGAGCCATGTGGAGTGTCACGAGTGACCGAGCTGTGACAAGCTGGACCGGAGCGAGTCATGAATCCGGCGGGTGCGAGACTCTGCCTTCATGATGAGCTCGCAGAGATCAGACCGTGCATGCTCAGGGGCAGCGGCATCAAGTTGTGTTTATAAACCCGAATCTGAGAGAAGCCGCTTTCACGCAGTCGCTGAACCAGGTAGGTCGGGTCGCCTCTATGTTCACTTCGTGTATATTCAATCTGTACGTGAGAGAACTGACGGATTGCAGGATCGCTAACGATCGACGTCTCGCAACCCTTACAATCTGCCTTGAGCAAGAAGCCTGAGTCGACTCCGAATCGACGTAGTGCATTGGAGAGGCTCAAGCTCTCGACATGTACGACTGTCCGCCCCACTGAGTATGCGCTGCTGCCCGCGCCCAAACCGGCGCCAAACTCGACTCTCCCGTCGACACCAATGGCAAGCTCGAGCGGCGTCACTAGAGCCGATAGTCCCGGGTTAAGGGAGAGATTATAGACCAGAGCTCGATAATTCACAGGATCAGGCTCGAACGCTAGGACATGGGCCCCTTTGCTCGCGTAGTAAAGCGCAGTGTCCCCGATGTTCGCGCCGATGTCGACGATCGACCTCCCTCTTAGGTCATCGCCAACGAAGTGAGACTCATACAGAAAGGTCTCCGCTAGGACGACGGGGTCTGCAGCCCTCAGACTCAATCGTATACCGGACGGCAGCCGAACCTCACTCGCGTCCTCGGACACTTCCCATGCAAGGGAACCCCTGCTCGACGTCGGTTCAAAGCTTACACCAAGGTGCGCCAAGCGAATCACAGTGTTGACGTACGAAAGATCTGCGCGCGTTGCCCTCAAGGTCGCCCCGGAGCTCAATCGGAGGCTTCGCGGAATGTGTAGCCATCGGACTAATGCGTAGTCAACCGGATTTGATATCGCGTTCAGATGCTGTGCCGCCCAGAGAATCCTCAGTAAGGGGTTGGTGCTCAGCGACGGCCTTTCGCTCACGGCTTGAGTTGTTCGTGGGAGCAGCAACCTTGGCTATCAGCCTTGCCCACCCACATCGCTCGCTGCGGCCGGTACCCCCGCCCTTCACATCGCGCGCCCAATTCTGATCAACCACCAAGACGTGTTTGGGCGTCCCTCTGCTTCAATACTGGCGCCGGGGTCGGAGGGAAGTCCGGTCCGATTGAGGCGCATCACTTGCCGGTAGTGACACTCACCTTTTGATTTGGGACTTCTTACATAGGTCCGTTGCCAGAGGCTGTCCCGGCGGATCACTGTCCGCACTGCAGTTCGGTGGACACAGACTCCGTCCTCGAGGGCTATGACCTGAACTACCTGACAACCGGGGACACTATTCAAGTCCGCCAATGCCGCAGCTGTCGAATTGGGTTTACACTCCCGACACTTTCGCCTTCGGCCCTTCCTCGACTGTACCCCTCGAGCTACCATGCCTGGACTGTCCAGGGTGGCGTGCCAGGTCGGTTCAAGGGACACCTTGCCACAATCTTCAACCTCGCTTCGGGAAACTCTCCCTACTGCGAGTTATTCTTCCCGAGCGTGCTCTCGATTGCTAGGTACGGCGTTCCGGGTCGGGTGCTGGAGGTGGGCTGCGGCACTGGCGAACTGCTTTCCGCCTTTCAAAGGAGTGGATGGGAAGCTTGTGGGATCGAACCGAATCTGGGCGCGGCTCGCCTTGCGAGAGAAAGGGGGCTAACGGTCGACAACGCCAGTCTCGAAACCATTGACCTACCAATGTCTCGGTTCAATGCCATCATTCTTCACCACGCATTGGAGCACCTATCGGAGGTCGACAGAGCAGTCTCAAAGCTCGCGGCGGCGCTTCGGCCCGGTGGTCGTCTCTATGTTGGGGTCCCCGACTTCGACTCGAAATGGATGGACTTCTTCGGCTCGTCTTGGTCGTTGCTTGATCTCCCACGGCACAGGTTTCACTTTGACCGTGATAGTCTCAAGGGCGTTGTCGAGTCTCACAATCTCACTACTGTCGAGGTAACGGGAATGGTGAGCATAGACTCAGTTCTAGAGTCGCTCTTGAATCTTCGCACTCGGAGGCTTTTGTCTCTGGGCGCGGACCACGCAACATTGGACAACCTACCTCGGGCGCGATCGTTTGCGAAACAGATACTCGGTCCCTTGCTCACCGCTATCTTCGCAAGACCGTTGCGTCTGCTCTCGTCACGAAGCGCGACAAGTCTGGCACTGATCGCCGAACGCCAGAGTGGATAAATCACGCGAAACCGGACTCAAAGGAAGGACTCAGTGCTCTACCCTCTATTCGCCTCGCCTTCGGAGTGGGAGCTGGTAGGGCGGGGTGTCATCCCTCACTGCGCGAGGGCACGGGCCCCCAGACCAGGGCGCGACACCGAGTTTGTGCGCGTTGCCATACCCTTTTTCACGGCCCGACTCCCGGTACGAGTCTAGAGCCCCTCACACCGGTGACGGCCGCGCCTCCATCGAAGCAGTCGCACAACCATGCCCCGTCCGATTTCACTTGGAATGCCCCGCACTCACTTCCATAATGCTCATCAGAGAGATTCGACAGTACTCGGCTCGACACCGGCCCCCGCGGAGCCGAGTCGCCACTTGTCTTCGCTGGTCAAAAACTCATTCTCCGACATCCGATACGGAGAGTAGTTATCGATGGTCAGGCGAGGCCGAGAGTGACGATGTTCGAGTTGGCTTCTAGTCACTGGCCAGTACTCGTGTATCAGTCTGGGGCAGCATGCGGCGCGGGCCAACGCGGTAACAACTCGAAGCGAACGTAAGCGAGTCCTCCAACTTCTGCGCTCTCTCGATCCTGGTATCACGCTGGGGGCCTTAGGACGGCCCCCAGAAGGCTCCAAGAAGTGGGTCTAACTGCACATGCAGCCAGTAGACTGAACGGGAGTGCTACAGACCTGATGGCGGGTACAAAGGCTCAGACTGGTATGATCAGGACAGCCGCCAGCGTGCAGGTACCCACTCCACCGACCCCGAACGAGCCTGGCTCGGGGCTTGAGTATTCGATGACTCCCTCCCTGGCCAACTGGACGTCAACGGGGAGCGATGGTGACATGTTCAGCAAGCTATCTCTCCGACCTCCCTCACTCGGTAGGTCCTGTCGCATGGTGGTTCGGCCCGTCAGAGCTTCGTCTCGAGTCACAGTGAGATTGAGTCGCGACCGTGACCTCGTCCTAACGGTGGGATTGGTTCGCCCTGGGAGCCTTTCCACCGCCAGGAGGGTCGGGAGTGCCGAGCACCAGTTTGCCCTTCACTCGGTCATCTTCACTTGCCGACTTTAGGAAGGCCAACATGATTCGGTCACTCCGGGTCAGCTGGTGGCCGAGCACGAAGGTCTGAAGGAGCATCACACCGTCTCGATGTCGCACAGCTCTCAGGTAGGCAGAAGCAGCGATGCCGCTCACGACCCCGGCGAGCACGCCCGCTCCGACCGCAGTAATCAGCGAGCTGTGGATCTGCGGCACCGCTTGGAGCGCAGCGGTCAGCGGGATGAGACCGGCCAAGGCAACTAGCGCCGAGACGACTGAAGTGAGGCTCTCCACTCGAGACTGTAGGAAGCCGAGCCAGTTTGTTATCTCCGCGGCCGTTGCCTCCGGTTCATCCGGCTCGAGGGCCCGCTCTCCCGTGAAGGCCGTCTCCCTCTCCTGCTCGAGCTCGGCGAAAGCATCGACCCGGATGAAGTGATACGTCAGGCCCAGCACATAGAAGT
>Ga0335074_10009015_pt1 | contig 13901 bp, 15 predicted proteins | sample Lox_Sample_23_FD_206715 | JGI IMG/M metagenome (GOLD analysis project Ga0335074, IMG submission 206715) | Soil microbial communities from Loxahatchee National Wildlife Refuge, Florida, United States - Lox_Sample_2.3 | ecosystem: Environmental > Terrestrial > Soil > Wetlands | place: USA...
TGTTCGCGGCGATCTCCGCGGCGGGGGTGTTCCGGTCCGACGACGGCGGCCAGAGCTGGCGCCCGGTCAACCGCGGGCTGCAGTCGGAGGGGATCCCGGATTCCGATGCCGAGGTGGGGCACTGCGTGCACCGGCTGGCCATGCACCCCTCCCGGCCCGAGGTGCTGTTCATGCAAAAGCACTGGGACGTGATGCGCAGCGACGACGCGGGCGAATCGTGGCGCGAGGTCAGCGGCAACCTGCCGACCGACTTCGGGTTCCCGATCGACGTGCACGCGCACGAGCCCGACACCGTCTACGTCGTCCCGATCACGAGCGACGCGCTGCACTACCCGCCCGACGGCAGGCTCCGGGTGTACCGCAGCCGCACCGGGGGCGATGACTGGGAGCCGCTGGCCAAGGGCCTGCCGCAGGAGCACTGCTACGTCAACGTGCTGCGCGACGCGATGGCGGTCGACTCGCTCGACTCCTGCGGTATCTACTTCGGCACCACCGGCGGCCAGGTCTACGTGTCGCCCGACGCGGGGGACAGCTGGCAGCCGATCGTGCATGACCTGCCCGCCGTGCTCTCGGTCGAGGTCCAGACGCTGCCATGATCCGGGTCGTGCTGCCCGCCCACCTGCGCGCCCTCGCCTCCATCAGCGGGGAGACCGAGCTCGATATCGCCGGCCCGGTCACCCAGCGCACGGTGCTCGACGCGCTGGAAGCCCGGTACCCGGCGCTGCGGGGAACGATTCGCGGCCATGACAGCGGCAAGCGCCGGGCGTTCATCCGGTTCTTCGCCTGCGAGCAGGACCTGTCCCATCAAGACCCGGATGCGCCGCTGCCGGGGCCGGTTGCCTCCGGGGCCGAGCCGTACCTCATCGTCGGCGCGATGGCGGGCGGCTGACGCCCGGCCGGCCGCGCCAAGGCCGGGTGCGGTCTGGCCCGGGCGCGCTCAGGCTCCCGGTGCTTGCGCGCCGCAATTAGCGTTGCATCGCGTTATGTTTCGGATGTGACGTGGTTAGCGTTATTGGGTGCTTGGTACTGGCTGGACCGAGGCCGTGGCGCTGGTCGCGGCCTTCGCGATCGCGGTCGCGTCCACTCCGGCCGGCATCTCGGGTGCCGTCCTGCTGCTGCCGTTCCAGGTCGGCGTGCTTGGCACGCCCAGCCCGGCCGTGACACCGACCAACCTGCTGTACAACGTCGTCGCCGCGCCGGGCGGCCTGTACCGCTACTGGCGTCAGGGACAGACCGGCGGGCGCCTTGCCCGGGTCCTGATCGCCGGCACGCTGCCCGGGGTCACCGCCGGATCGGTCATCCGCGTCGAACTGCTGCCCGACCCGCAGGTGTTCGACCTGGTGGTGGCGGTGGTGCTGCTGCCGCTTGGCCTGTGGCTCGCGTTCACCAGCGGGCCCGGCCCAACCGGCCATCCGCGGCTGCGGCTGCCTGCCGCCCTGCTGGTCCCGCTGGCGGCCGCCGTGGGATGCGTGGGCGGGATCTACGGGATCGGCGGCGGCTCCATCCTGGCGCCGATGCTGATCACGTCCGGCCGTGAGCCGGCCGAGGTCGCCCCGGCCGCCCTCGCCTCGACGTTCGTGACGTCGGTGGCCGGGGTGATCACGTTCACGGTGCTGTCGGCGCACTCGCGCGGCACCGTCGCCCCGGACTGGCCCACCGGCGTCGCCCTCGGGATCGGCGGCCTGGCCGGCGCGTACACCGGCGCCCGCCTCCAAGCGCGGATCCCCGATGCCTCAATCCGCCGCCTGGTCGGCATTGCGGTCATCGCCATCGGCGCACGCTACCTCTGGACCGGGCTGTTATCGGCAGTGCGGCTGCTGCCGCCCTCCTGCTGGCCCGCCCCGGCCAGGTCGGCCGCCATCGCCAGGAAGCTGGCGCAGCGGGCGAAGGACTTGGTGATCGTGCGCCCGGCCAGCCGCGCCTGGTAGGCGTGGTACCGGTTGAGCTCCCACTGCCGGGCGCGGGCGGCACGGGCGCCGAGTTCCGGCGCCGGCAGCGAACGCCAAGTCCAGGTGGTGGCGCCGTGGGCGTCGGGGAGGGGGTCGACGAGGGTGGCGGGATCGGTCGACCGGCCAAGCTCGTTGCGGACGTAGCGCAGGCCCGCGAGGGTCTCCTCGGTCTTGCGCCGCCGTACCGCCGTGCTGGCCAGCGCCTTCTCGTACGCCTGCAGGTGGTAGCGGACGAGGGTGGCGTCAACCAGCGTGACCCACCACACGGTCTCCGCCACCGCCGCCCCCACCCGCGCCAGCTCCCACCGTTGTGCCAGCTCGAGGCGCCTGGCTGATTCGCTCATGGCTGTCACCGACCAGGCGATCGCGACCGCGGGCGCCGCCGCGACCCCGGCGTGCTCGCGGTTCCACGCCATCCGGCAGCGGGCGGAGCAGAACCGGGCGTGCTCGCGCCCAGGGGTGAACGGGGTCCGGCACTGCACGCAGTTTCGGATGTCGGCCACCGTCCGATCGTACGCCAGCCGGTTCTGGGCGTTATGGGCCAGGCGATGTAGGCTCCGCGGCATGCGCGAGCTGATCGACGGCCTGCTCCAGTCTGCCCAGAACAACGGTATGGAGCTCTACGGCGTGCATGCGTACCGCCGGGGAGAGGAGCCGGTCGAGCGGCGGCTCCGCTCGGACGACAGGGAGAACCTGTGGTCGGTGTCGAAGACGTTCGTGTCCGTCGCGCTCGGCATCGCCGAAGCCGAGGGCCGCCTCGCCCTCGACGACCCCGCGCTCAAGTACTACCCGGAGCTGAAGGGAACCGCCGCCCCGGGGCTGGAACAGGTCACGCTCCGCCATCTGCTGACGATGACATCAGGGAGCCCGCATTCGTGGTTCGCCGACGAGCCGGTCGTGGTCCCCGACCTGGCGGCGGACTTCTTCGCGACCCCCCTCGCGCATGAGCCTGGCAGCCACTTCAGCTACACCGGCACCGGCCCGTACGTGGCGGCCCGCGCGCTGCGCGCCGCGACCGGCGCCAGCGTCCGCGACTACCTGATGCCCCGGGTCTTCGGCCCGCTCGCCATCCACAATCCCCAGTGGCACACCTGCCCCCTCGGCTACCCGGTTGCGGAGAGCGACCTGTTCCTGCGCACGTCCGAGCTGGCCCGCTTCGGCAGGCTGCTGCTGGACGATGGCCGCCACGAGGGCCGCCAGCTGGTCCCCGCCGGGTACTGCGCGCGGATCGCCGCCGAAAGCGTCGCCACGGTCAACGACCCCGAGGACCAGGAGTTCCGCCTGGCGCCCCGCTACGGCCTCGGCGCCTGGTGCGGCGACGGCGACGGTACGTTCAGCATGGCGGGCCGCTACGGCCAGTTCTGCATCGTCTCCCCGCCCCGTGAGGCGGTGGTCACGATCACCGCCCACGTAGAGGCAGGCTCCGCCCGCACCTCGATCACGACCCTGGTCACCGAGGAGCTACTCAACCGCCTGTAGAACCAGCGCCACCAGCGGATCTCGCGGGCGATACTGGCGCCGCTGGTCCGGTCGAGCCCGGGGAAGGCGACATCGCGAATGCTGGTTGGCGGTGGCATGCCGTTCTTTCCCAGCGCGGGCGCCGGCCGGACACCGCCGTCCATTTCTTCAAAATGAGCCGACCCTACAGGGGTCGGCTCTTGTTTGTTTACCTAAGTCAAGGTCACCGGCAGCTTCCAGGATGGCCAGGTCACGATTGGCGAACTGAACGTGCTCCCACTGGTCGCTGAAGATGACTCGCAGGCACTCGGCCGCCGTGCGCCTGGCTGGCGGCGGGCAGCCGATCGCGGTGTTCGGGCCCCGCACCCGGTCCAGCTCGTCCTGCCTGACCTCCGCCAGGTACGCGCGCAGATCGGCGATCCGCTCGGCGCGCACGGCGAGGATCTCGCCGAGGGTCGGCGCGGCCGACTCGTCGATGCCGAGCACCGCGCCGTTGACGGTGAACGAGGCGGGCAGGCCGATCGGATGGAACGGGCTCGAGCGAAGGGCCGCCGCGTGGCCGTACCACGCGTCCACGACGAAGATCGTGTGACGCAGGGTCTGGGCGAGCGACCATTCGTCGTTCACCGATCGGTAGACGGCTTCCTCCGGCAGCGCGCTTGCGCGCCGGACCGTCGCCCGCCAGAGCTCCTCGATGACGTCGAGCGCCTCACGCATCGTCTCGGGTGTGGTCGGCCGCAGTCGCAGCCGTTCGGGATGCAGGCGATCCAGCTCGGCTTCAATCAACGGCATGACCTCAACGCCATTGACGCGCAGCCCGTCGATCGCCCCGTCGATGTCGCCGTTGAGCAGCAGCACCCCGCGCATGCGGGCGCCGCTGAGATCCACCTCGCGGAAAGTCGCGCTGGCCATGGACAGGCCGGTGAACTCCGCACCCTCGTAGTCTGGCTGCTGCGCGGATCGCGTCACCGGTACATCATAGGAGGCGGCTCCGGAGAGGCCCGCAGTCCCTACCCGCCTGCATCCGGCGGCCAGGCGTTACTTGTGGCGGTGGCCGCCGGGGCCCTGGTCGAAGCCGCCCGGCGGGGGCGGGAGGCGCACCCGCCCGCGGCCGCCCCGCCAGGTGTTCGCCTTCGCCATGGCGCGCAGGTGTTCCTCTTCTTGTCGCTCATGCGCGCGGCGAATCGCGCGGAGCCAGCTCGCAAGCCTCGGGGGCAGCTTCATGCGGCCATCGTAGGTACGATTCCCCGGCAAATCTAGGAGGTCGGCGGCCCGGGGAGGCGGGTGGCTCGCAGGCAGCGGCAGATCATCGGCAGGTCGGTCTGCTCCCACGGCTGGCGGTTAAGGAAGTCCCTGGCCCGCTGGGAGAAGTCGGCCCGCTTGGCCGGGTCGAGCGTGATCACCCCGCTGTAGGTGCCGAGCAGCCCGAACAGGTCGTCCTTGGTCATCGGGAGCGCGTACTCCACCGTGTACTCCTCGACCGAAGACATCGGCGACCCAGGCGGGAAGGTGACCTCGCGGCCCCGGCGGCGGCCTTTTCTCGACCCGTCGGTGGCGGGCGCGTCGGAGGTAGGCGCGCTGACGGCGCGCGCATCCGGCACCCGGTCGGCCCCGCGGGCCTCGCGCATCAGGGCGTTGAACTCGGCCACCCAGCCTTCCCGGGAGTCCCTGGACACCCAGATCACGCCGAGGTTGCCGCCGGGGCGCAGCACCCGGGTGATCTCCGGCACGGCCCGGTCCGGGTCGAGCCAGTGCCAGGCGGAGGCGACTACCACCGCGTCAACCGAGGCGTCGGGCAGCGGGATGTCCTCGCCCCGGCCCTCGAGCACCTCCGCCTCCGTGCACCTGGCCGCCAGCACCGCCCGCATCCGCTCGTCCGGCTCGACCGCCACGACGCGCGCGGCGCGGCCGATGAGCAGTCGGGTCACCGCGCCGGTGCCGGCCGCCAGGTCGAGCACCGCGGCCGCGCCCGGCGGGATCAGCCAGTCGAGTGCCTGCGGGGGCGGGGCCGGGCGGTAGCGGTCGTAGGCAGCGGCCACCGAGCCGAACGACAACCGGCGGGACTCGCGATCGGTCACGACCTCCAGCGTATCGTCGTCCTCGGTCGTGTCGGCTGCCCCGACACCCGGGCGGCTGCCCGAGCATAGTGAGTTGTAGAATCAAATTCACTGATCTCGCGGGTCGAGGAGCGTTGATGACAGAGGTTGGCCAGGCGGCCGTTTCCGACGGCGGGCAGGACTGGGGCCCGCCGAGGGCCAAGATCGTGGAGTGGTACGACCCGGCGATCACCGCCGCGGCGGCCGGAACGGGCCTATCCGGCCTGGAGTTCCTGCGGGCGATCAGGGACGGCAAGCTCCCCCCGGCGCCCATCGCGGCGCTGATGGGCTTCCGCCCGGTCGAGGTCGAACCGGGCCGGGTGGTCTTCGAGGGAACGCCGGACGAGTCGGTCTACAACCCGATCGGCATGGTGCACGGGGGCTACGTCTGCACGCTGGCCGACACGGTGGCGGCCTGCGCGGTGCACACCACGCTCGAGGCCGGCACCATCTACACCTCGATCGACCTGAACGTCAGCTACACGCGCAAGGTGACCAGGGACAGCGGGACGCTGCGGGCGGTGGGCGCGGTCGTCAAGCCGGGCCGCCGGGTCGCGTTCTGCCGGGCGGACATCTTCGATGGCGCTGGCAAGGTCGTCGCCACCGCCACCAGCAGCTGCCTGGTCATGCCGGGAGCGGCGGCCGACTAGGTCGTCCGCCAGGCCGCCAGCAGCTCGGCCGCCCGCTGGCGGCAGTCGGGCAGCCGCTCGGCGTACAGGGCGTACCAGATCGTCAGATGGAGCCGCCTGAGCTGCTCGCAGGCGCGCAGCCGGGCCTGCTCGCCCTCGTCGGCGGGGTGGGCGCGGCCGGCGTAAGCGGCCAGGATGCGGGCGCGGTCGAGACGAGGGCTGGCGGTCGTCGCCGCCAGATCCCAGGCGACGGGGCCGGACCAAGCCTCCTCGAAGTCATGCCAGACCCACCGGCCGCCCGTCGCCATCAGGTTCAACACGCCGGCGTCGCCGTGCAGCGCCTGCACCGGGGCGTTCGCGGTGGCGGCCGCGAGCTCCGCGGTCAGCCGGCTGAAGGCCTCCGCCAGGACGGCGGCGTCCGTGTCGTTGACCAGCGTTCGCGAAGCGGGCGATGTCGGCCGCCTGGCCAGGAAGGCCGGGATATCGGCCAGCGGTCCCTCCGGCAGCGACGGCAGGAGCGCGGCCGGGTACGTCCGCAGCACGCCGTGCAAGTCGCGGAGCATCGAGCCGATCGTGGCCTCGTCCGGCGGCCCCGCGCCAGACGGCTTCAGGTAGGTCCAGAACGACATCGCGTGCCCCTCGGCGTGATGCACCTCCGCCGGGACCTCGGCGCTCGGCATCATCACCGGGGCGCCCGCCGCGGTCAGGAAGCAAGCCAGGCCCAGTTCCCGGCCGAGCCACGCGTCGATCCCCGGGCGGACCGCGTTGTTGCTGCCGGAGACCTTCGCCACCAGCGGCGACGGGGCCAGATGGACGATCACGTTCGAGCCGTCGGCCAGGATCGCCGGCTCGACGCCGGTCACGCCGAGTGCGGTGGCGGCCGCCACGGCAGCACGCGCCGCGTCGGCCGACCGGCTAATCGCGCGCACCGAGGCCGCCCACGATCAGGTCCAGGGTGAAGGCGAACCGATCCAGGGCAGTGCCCGACGTCAGCTCGGCCGCGTACCGCTTGGTATGCGGGAAGGCGTCGGGCAGGGCCGCGAATCGGCTCAGCAGGTCATCGCGGCCGACGGCCCAGCCCTCCCGGCCCGCCTGCCGGTCCTTGAGGGAGGTCTCGAGGCAGAAGGCGTTGACGTAGAGCGCGAGGGCGTCGACCGCCCAGGCGGCCGTCTGCGGGTCGACGCCGCCCGTCAGCAGGATCGCGAGCATGCCCTCGTTCACGCGCAGGGTCTCGGTGTTGGTCGGGACCACGGCCAGCGCCGCCTGGGAGATGCCAGGGTAGCGCAGGTACTGATCCCTGATCTGTCCGCAGACGCCGATGATCTGCTCACGCCAGGTCCGCGGATCCGGTTCCGGGAGGTCGATTTCGCCGCACAGCCGTCCGATCAGCAGGTCGTCCAGGTCCTCCTTGTTCACGACGTGGGCGTAGAGCGAGGCCGGGCCGGTGCCGAGCACGCTTGCCACCCGGCGCATGGTCAGCGCCGCGTATCCCTCGCGCTCGACGATGCCGAGTGCGGTCTCGACGATGGCGTCGACGGTGATGGGCTGCTTACGCCCGCCCGACGCTCCGCGCCGGGTCACGCTGTCGTCCTCGGCGAGCGGTTGCTGGTGCCGCGCCGCGCGCCGCCGCTGGGGGGGAGATGCCATGGGGACAGTCTAGGCGCAGCGCGAGCGCAGTTCCAGTTGACGCGATCACTGTTCGATATCTAGAATGGCGTTCGTGTCAGAGGCTGAGGGGGATCGAATGGCGACCGTGACGGACTACGACGTGCTCGTCGCGGGGGCCGGGCCGGTCGGCCTGATGCTCGCGACCGAGCTCCGGCTGGCGGGAGTCCGGGTGCTGGTCGTCGAACGCCGCGAGGAGCTCGACCCGGCGGGCAAGGCGGGGGCGATCAACACCGCCACCGCCGAGGCCTTCGAGCGGCGCGGCCTGCTCGCGGCGCTGCAGGCGCGGGAGGTGACGATGAAGGCGGGCGCGGCCGCTGGCGGGCCGGCGGAGCGCAGGCGGCCGTCGTCGGTCGGGCATTTCGGCGGGATTCAGGTTCCGGCCGGCCCGGTCGACGCGGGCGATCCCAGCCTGCGCGGCCGCGGCCCGGCCTGGTATCTGCAGGTCCCGCAGATCGAGGTGGAGCGGGTGCTCGGCGAGCGGGCGGCCGAGCTTGGCGTCGAGGTCCGGCGCGGGGTCGAGGTGGCCGGGTTCGACGCGGCCGAGGACGGCGTCACCGTTCACCTCCAGGCCCGCGACGGCCGCGACGGCCGCGATGGCGGCGGCGATGTGCGCGCGGCCTGGCTTGTGGGCTGCGACGGCGGCCGCAGCCTGGTCCGCAAGCAGGCGGGGTTCGAGTTCCCGGGCACGGACCCGACGATCACCTTCCGCCAGACCGAGGGCACCGTTGACGGGGCGGAGCGCCTGGCGCAGGGAGGCTGGCACTACACCCCGGCCGGCGTCTACGTCTACGGCCCGGTGCCGGGTCGGGTTCGCACCGTCGAACTCGACGGCCCCCCGGATAACCGGGAGACGCCGGTCACCGCGGCCGAGATGGAAGCCAGCCTGCGCCGGGTAAGCGGCGTCGACGTCCGCGTTGCCGAGGTCACCAGCGGCACCCGCTTCACCGACAACGCGCGGCAGGCGAGCACCTACCGGCGCGGTCGCGTGCTGCTGTGCGGCGACGCCGCCCACGTGCACTCGCCGTTCAGCGGCCAGGGCCTCAACCTGGGGATCGGCGACGCCGTCAACCTGGGCTGGAAGCTGGCCGCCATCGTCCAGGGGTGGGCGCCCGAGGGCCTGCTCGACAGCTACACCAGCGAACGGCACCCGATCGGCGCCTGGGTCCTCGACTGGACCCGCGCGCAGGTGGCGGTGATGCGCGGCGACGCCTACAGCAGCGCGATCCGGGGCGTGGTGACCGATTTCCTCGGCACCGCCGACGGGGCGACCTATTACGTGAAGCGGATCTCCGGTCTGTGGCAGCGCTACGACCTCGGGAACGGCCACCCGCTGGTCGGCGCGACGATGCCCGACCTCCGGCTGGAGGACGGTACCCGGCTCTCCGACCACGCCCACCGGGCCCGGGCCCTGCTCGTCGATCTGGCCGGGGACGATCACGCGGCCGCCCTGGCCAAGCGCTACGCGGGCCGACTGGAGCTGGTCCGGGGCCGCCCGGCGGACACCAAAGGCTCCGACGGCTGCGGCGGCATCGGGCTGGGCGGCCTGCTGGTACGCCCCGACGGCTTCGTGGCGTGGGCGTCGGCCGACGGCGTCGCCGACCCGGCCGGCCGGGAGGCCGCCCTGGCGCGCTGGCTCGGGCGCGCCGGCTAATCGCCTCCGGGGCGGGCCATCCGCTGCGGGTGATGCGCTCGCCGGGCCCGCGCGCGTCTACTCAGAGCCTGGAGGTGCGGTCATGGCTGGTCACGTCAGAAAGCTCAACAGCCCGGAAGAGCTTGCGCGGATCGCCCAGGAGCTCTACGTCTACGCCTACCCGCTGGTGCTGATGGACGTCACCCGGCGGGTCACCACCAACACCGAACGGCCGCACGGGGTCCGCGCGCCGGTCAACGTGTTCGCGCATCTGGCGGAGTTCCCCGACGCGTCCTTCACCGAGGTGGTGCGGCCGAACGCGGACACGCTGTACTCCTCGCTGTGGCTCGACGTCACCGCGGAGCCGCTGGTCATTAGCGTGCCGGACTCCTGGGGGCGGTACTACCTGCTGCCGCTGCTCGACATGTGGACCGACGTGTTCGCCGCGCCCGGGGCGCGGACCACCGGCACCGACGAGCAGGTCTACGCCGTCACCGGACCGGGCTGGCAGGGGCGGCTCCCGGCCGGGGTCGAGGAGATCCGCTCCCCGACCGGGACCGCGTGGATGATCGGGCGGACCCAGACCAACGGGCCGGGCGACTACGAGAACGTGCACAAGTTCCAGGCCGGCCTGACCGCCATCCCGCTGAGCCGCTGGGGGGACGGTGGCGGCGACCCGCCGCGCGGGCAGGTTGACCCCGGCCAGGAGATGAGCGCGCCGTCGGCCCAGGTCGCCGCGATGTCCGGGCCGGCCTTCTTCGCCGCCGCCGCCGCGATCATGGCCGCCAACCCGCCGCACCTGACCGACACGTCGATGCTGCAGCGCGCCCGCCAGCTTGGCTTCCGGCCCGGCCAGCCGTTCGACCTGACCGACGCGACGCGCCGGGTGCGGGAGGCGGTCGACGAGGCGCCGGCCTCCGCTCTGGCGGCGATGAGGGCGGCCCTGCCCCGGTCCGGTCTGCTCGTCAACCACTGGCAGATGATCTCGTCGCCGGTCGGGACGTACGGCAACGACTACCTCAAGCGCGCGCTGGTCGCGCAGATGGGCCTGGGCGCGAATCCGGTCGAGGACGCCATCTACCCGACGGCGGTGGCCGACGCCGACGGGCGGCCGTTCGACAGCGCGAGGCGCTACCGGATGCACTTCGACCCCGGCCAGACGCCGCCGGCGGACGCCTTCTGGTCGCTGACCATGTACGACCGGCGTCAGCTGTTCGCAGCCAACCCGATCGGCCGCTTCGCCATCGGCGACAGGGACGCGCTCAAGTTCAACGCCGACGAATCGCTTGATCTGCACATTTGCCGCGAATCGCCGGGTGACGTGCTGGAATCCAACTGGCTGCCGACCCCCGCGTCGGGTCCGTTCACGATGAACCTGCGGCTCTACTGGCCGCGTCCGGAGGCGCTCGACGGCGGCTGGGAGCCGCCGCCGGTGCGGGCCGAGGATTAGACGGCGGCGCTAGCGGACGGGCCGCCGCCGGCCGTCGGCCGGGCGGCCGGAGGCGGCCGCCAGCCGTAAACGGGGACGAGGCCGCGGATCGTGGCGCTCGGGGGGAGCCGTCCGGCCAGCCACATCGCCGTGTTGCGGAAGGCGACGGCGGGCGGCGCCGACCAGGTCGTCATCGTGCCCGCGCGGCGGGACCAGCGGACGACGTTCTGGGTCCGCGGCAGCCGGACGGCCGTGTAGCGGGCCAGCAGCGCCGGTACCTCGCCCGCATCCGTTCCGGCCGCGAGCCGGGCGATGACGGCGGCGTCCTCAAGCGCCTGGCACGCGCCCTGGCCGAGGTTGGGCGTCATCGGATGGGCGGCGTCGCCGAGCAGGGCGACCCGGCCGCGGTGGAAGGACGGCAGCGGCCCGGCCAGCTCGGCCACGTCGTGCCGGAGGACGTCCCCCGGCGTGACGCTCGCGAGCAGCGCCGGGATCGGCTCGTGCCACCGGCCGAACAGCCGGACCAGTTCGGCCAGCTCGTCGTCGGCGGCCCGCTGGCCGGGCGGCGCGGGCGCGGCCGCGTAGCAGTACACCCGGCCGTCGGCCAGCGGCATGACGCCGAAGACGGTGCCGCGCCCCCAGCTCTCCGCCATCTGAACCTGGCCGTTCACCCCGTTCACCCCGGTCACCCCGGCCTGCCCGGTCACCGGCCCGGTGAGCAGCCGCCAGGTGGTGAACCCCGCGTAGCGCAGCCCCGGATGGCCGGGGAACAGGGCCGAGCGCACCGCCGAGCCGATCCCGTCGGCGGCCACCACCAGGTCGGCCGAAAGGTCACCGGCCGTGGTGGCGACGCGCGCTGTCCCCGGCCCGCCGGGCTCGACCGATGTCACCTCGGTACGCAGGGACAGCACCCCCGCCGGAACGCGCGCCGCCAGCGCCTCGATCACGGCCGACCGCGGCAGCAGGATGATCGGGTCCCCGAATCGGTCCGCAATCAACTGCCCGGTCGTGCTGCGCATGAGCCAGCGGCCATCGGACCGCTGGATACCCACCTCCTGCGGAACCGCGTGCTCCCGCAGCACGTCGCCGGCGCCGAACACGTCCAGCGCCCGCAGTCCGTTAGGTGCCAGCCCGAGCGCGACCCCGACCGGCTCAAGCGACGAGGCGCGATCACACACAGTGACATCCCAGCCTGCCGAGCAGAGTCCTGCGGCCGTCGCCAGGCCGCCGATCCCCGCTCCGATCACCACCGCACGGGCTTGTCCCACCGGCTACGGCTCCCTCCGCCTACCTAACTACCTGGGGAAACGCTTCGCATCGGGCTCGCCGGGCAGGCCCCCAGAGTGCGGAACCTTGCCCGTGTTGCGTCAAGCTCGCTGGTAGCGCTCTGCGTTGGGCTTACCCTCGTCGTCGTCGCCGTGGCAGCGATCCGCATCCTTAGCGCCCACGCGTCAACGATTCTAGGCAGGCAGGTTGCGAGCGACGAGCTCGCCACCTCGACCGCGACCGGCGATCTGGCCAGGAGCATGGACACGTCCTACGTCACCGGCGAGGAGGCGTTCCTCACCGCCAATTCGGCCGTGCGGTCGCCTCTCCTCGGCTACCTCTACACGACCCTGCTGCCGGCGACCGACGACGAGGTGACGAATCTGGTCCGGCTGCACGCGAACTCGGCGAGCTGACGTTCGTGCCGGGCGTGCGCGGTGATGTCATGACAGACCACGCTAGGATTGCTCCGCAGCCGCAGGCGATCTCGTGGCGAACGGGAGGAATCGCTCAGGGGAAGGCTGCGTCTTGGGGGACCGGCGATGCGCGCCCCGGGCGCGCTGCGGAAGGGTTGGCACCGGATGGCCGCTGAGACCGAGCCCGAGGACGGGACGGCAGCACCGCGACTGAACACCAAGGTCCCGCATTCGGCCCGGATCTGGAACTACTGGCTGGGGGGCAAGGACAACTTCGCGGTCGACCGTGAGCTCGGCGAGCAGCTCCGGCACGTGTATCCCGCCATCGCCGACCTGGCCCGGAGCGACCGGCAGTTCCTGAACCGCGCCGTTCGCTACCTCGCGGGCGAGGCCGGGATCCGCCAGTTCCTCGACATCGGGAGCGGCCTGCCGACGTTCGACAACACTCACGAGGTGGCCCAGCGGGCTGCCCCGGAGAGCCGCATCGTCTACGTCGACAACGACCCCCTGGTGCTGCTGCACGCGCGGGTACTGCTGACCAGCGGCCCCGAGGGCGCGACGGACTACATCGAAGCCGACTTCCGTGACCCGGAGGCGCTGCTTGCGGCGGCGGCGGCCACGATCGACTTCACCCAGCCGGTAGCGCTGATGCTGCTGGGGGTGCTGGGGCACTTCGGCGACGACGACGAGGTGGCCGCGCTCATCGGGCGGGTCGTGGCGGCCGCCGCCCCCGGCAGCTACCTGGTCATCGCCCACGGGTCAAGCACCAGCGAGGGGCTGGTGGAGGCGGCCCGGCAGTATCGCGAGGGCGGCGCCGAGACCTATCACCTGCGCGGCCCCGAGCAGCTCGGCCGCTTCTTCGCCGGCCTTGAGCTGGTGCCGCCCGGCCTAGTCCCGGTGCCGCAGTGGCGGCCGGACCCCGGCGCCGACCCAGGCCCGGCCGAGGCCTATTCGTACTGCGCGGTCGGGCGCGTGCAGTAGCGCCAGCCAGTCCGCGAAAAATCAAATTCCTTATCTCGAACGGACCCGGGCGACTCTCGATCGTCAATGCCCGCCCGCAGCGCGGCCGGCGGGTGAAATAGGCTGACCACCGATACCAGCGGCGGAGGGACGGCAGTGACAGTGGACAGTCCAGTGCGGTGGGGAATCCTCGGGACCGGCGGGATCGCGGGCTCGTTCGCGAGCGATCTGCGGCTGAGCGACGCCGGCGTCGCCGTCGCGGTCGGGTCCCGCAGCCAGGCGGCCGCGGACCGTTTCGCCGACAATTACGGCATCGTCAGCCGGCACGACAGCTACGAGTCGCTGGTCGCCGACCCCGACGTCGATGTCATCTACGTGGCCACACCGCATCCGATGCACC
>Ga0335074_10009016_pt1 | contig 13901 bp, 6 predicted proteins | sample Lox_Sample_23_FD_206715 | JGI IMG/M metagenome (GOLD analysis project Ga0335074, IMG submission 206715) | Soil microbial communities from Loxahatchee National Wildlife Refuge, Florida, United States - Lox_Sample_2.3 | ecosystem: Environmental > Terrestrial > Soil > Wetlands | place: USA: Florida...
TCAGGTTGGAGATGGTAACGGAAGTAGCAGCGATCGGGCCGGAGCCGTAGACGTTGTTCGAGCCCTCCGTGGTTCCCAGGCGGAAGCCGTAATCGGTGGCGCCAGTCACTGTGGTCCAGTTGAAGGTCACGCTGGGGCCGGCGAGCACTGAGCCCGGTGTGGGCGAGGTCAGCGCTGACTGAGTGGCCGCGGTGAAGACATAGTCTGTGTACACCTGGGTTGCGCCGAAATAGGTGGTCAGACGGGCATAGATAGTCTCGCCATTGGTGGGCAGGTTGCCGGGCGTGGCGGACGTGCCTGCGATCGGGCCCGTGCCGTAGAGGTTGTTCGACCCTTCCGTGGTTCCGAGCCGGAAGCCGTAGTCGGTGGCTCCCGTTACAGTGGTCCAGCTAAACGTTACGCTGGGACCAACAAGCACGGAGCCCGGTGTGGGTGAGGTCAGCGTTGCCTGGCTTGAGACAGTCACGGTCTGAATGCTGGAAGTCGACGACGGGTAGGTACCGCTACCCGCAAAGGTAGCCGTGACCGAGTTCGTGCCCGGCTGGAGCGAGGATGCGGGCACCGAGGCGGAGCAAGTTCCGTTGCTCAGCGTACACGTGCCGACAACGGTAGTTCCCGCGGTGAAGCTGATTGCGCCGGTAAGCGCGGGAGCAGTGTCAACATAGCCTGTCGGGGTTCCACCGGTCACCGTCGCTTGCAATTCGGTGGATTGGGCGGAGGAGATATTAGTGGGATTGGCTGAAAGTGCCGTGCTGCTGGTGAAGGCCGTGTTCCATTTGGATATCAGGTTGCTGGCGTTAACGGAGCCGAGGCCGGTGGCCTGGTCAAAGCCGATGGTGGAGGGATAGGTCACCGTTAACGAGTTGGAGCCGGTGGACGATAACATGCCGTAGGTTTTGCCGGAACCGACATAGCAGCTTGTCGATCCCGCCTGGCATGGAACATCGTTGTTGCTGGTGGTGATGTCGTGGAAGATGCAGGTCGCCGCGGGCAAGCCGGTGGTGACGCCGGTGTTCGATGCCTGGCCGTTGGCGTAACACGCTGTTTGCGTAGCCGGCGCGGCATATTGCGCCTTGGCCAACGCATAGAGAGCGGGACTGAGCACACCCTGACGCGACCCGGTGGCGCTCACGAGCAGACCGAATACCCCCGCCATGTACGGGGCCACAAAGGATGTGCCCCCTTCCGCGCCGAAGTTGGAAGAGGAGGTACAGGCGCTGATTCCAGTATCGGGTGGGTTGGAGTCACAAAAAATAAGAGCGTGCCTCCAAAAGCCGCCCGAAGCAAATCCCGATATGTCCGGCAGCGAGCGCATGGAGTTCGAATATCCGGAGGTTCCGGTCTGCCAGGAAGGCACCGCATAATGGGTGCTGATGCCGCCTCCGCCGCCCGTGACAGAACCGTTGACGTAGTCGCTGTCGCTCGCGCAGTAGCCCGCACCGGTGTCATCGTTCGTCGCTGCCACAAGGCTGCTGGCGCAACTGGCGTTCCATGCCGTTTCCGGGATGTAACTGAGGGCATCTCCGTAATAGGTGGAGTTGGTGGAACTCCAGTAGGTGCTCAGCGCGGGTCCTCCTTCTTGCGCGTCGTAAAAGTCGGAGAAGTCCGTGCCGCCTGCCATGGTCACCAAGGGAGAACCGTAGGCGTTTACGTTGATTCCGGAAGTGGCCGTACCCGTGGTGCCCTCGTCGTTGTCATCGGAGCCGCCGTCACCGGCAGCGATGAGGATGGACTGGCCCTGCGTAGCCGCCTGGGCGAACAGGGTGTCCTGGAAAGAAAAACTCGATGTCGTGTAAACCAGCTCACTGTCGTCGTAACTCAGGCTCAACACGTCGGAAAGATTGTTGTCGACGAGCGCGGCCATCGAGGTCCAGATGCCGTTGTCGGGACTCTGATCGCAGGACATGAAGATCAACCTGGCAGACGGGGCCGTAGCGTTGATCCACTCGGTATCGAGTGACGCCTCTGTATCCTCGCCCCACGCGTAAGAGTCGGTGCCGGGATCGTTGCAGGTGACTGAGCCGTAGCCGTGATAGACGTACATGTTCAGCGTGCCCGGCACGCCAAACAGGGTGCGAAAATTTGCCACATCGCCGCCGGTGGCCGCCCCCGTGGTGGAGTTGACTGTGCCGTACTCCATGTCGACCTCTTCGACCACCGCAACGGTCGCATCCGCGGCCAGGTTTCCGCCTGTGAAAACCGGGTTGATGTTGTAAATGGTGTAGAGATCCTGAGGGGTCACATTGTAAAAGTAGCCAGTGTCATAGGCAGGTGAAGTGGCGTCCGCGCCAGTGGGATTGACGATGTGCCAGCTATGGTTGGTTTGATCCCAAGCGGCTTGACGAGGCGCCGTATGCGCTGCCATTGGAGGGACCTTGTTGAGGCCCACAATGCCCGCCACCACGGGGGCCAGCGCGGCGGGAATCTTCGGATCCTGTACCAGCGCGGGATATTTTCCGCCACGTATGGCGACGTAATGCAACTGGGTGTGGAAGGCTTCACGCACCTGGCCTGCGGTGGCGGCGAAGTCGATCACACTGGCGTTGTTGAGCACGCTGCGAATCTGGAAGCTGTGTGACTGGAGCCACGCGATGAGTTTGTCGATATCCTGCAGGGAGGCGCCGAAGCGGGCGCCAAACTGCGCTGGGGTCAGCCACTTGTGAAATTCCGGCGCGGTGGGCTGCTGCTGACGCGCAATCAGATTGTCCAGCTCGGTCTGTTGCCTTGGGGTGCGCTCGAGCTGCAGAAACAGGTGCAGCGGCATATCGTCTTCCACCGCGCCGAGGTCCGGCGCCTGGGACACATCCCGGCGGACATTGCCCTTCAGTGTGGCCAGAACACGCTCGTCGATGGGGGCGATCAGACGCGAAGGCGCCGGCGCCGAGGATAGCTGTGCGAAAGCTGAAGCGCTGCCGAACGAAACAAGGGCAGTTGCGAGGGCACAAAACGCAGACAAACCACGCACGGGAGACCCCCCTTCGGACAATTCGCCGCTCCGACACAGGGCGGCAGGGTCCACTGCGAACCTTCGACTCCAGGGGAGTGGGCTCGGCGTTCAAAGCCCGATGAGTCGTAACCGGACCACGCACGTTCTACAGATGAGCATTTGAACGTGTTCCGGCTGGAGTAGATACGCTTTACGGAGCACGCGGCTGCGCCGGGGGAGGGTGGGCTCCGGGTCCATCAGTTTAGACGACTAAAAGACGGCATCAGTGTAGCACGCGGCCTGAATTGCGGGTGGAGAGAATTTGGGCCCAAGCTGGGTTGGGTGTCAGAGGGCTGGGCAGACCAGCGATTTGATTCCGCCCTCGCAGAACCAGGACGCCGCTCGGTGGGTTTTTGGAAGGGTTACCCGCACCCGGCAGAGGAGCGGCGAATCTGAATCTCAATGCGCACCGGCTTTTTGCTCACCAACTTTTTTGTACAAAGGCCAAGGATTTCTGTGGTATGGTTCTGTGACAATTGCACGACACAGAACGGTACTTCTCCATACTGCCGGGTTCGTGGCTGTTCGCGAACCGGCGATGCTTTGGTTCCCGATCGAGTTCGCGCCGTGCTCACAGTGACGTTTCTTCGATCCACGACTTGGCTCGATCCTAACGGAACTGGTGCACAGGATTGAGCCTTATCCATGCTTGCAAGACATCCGCGCTTGCAAGACCGTTTTGAGGAGACTGACGCCGATGAAAACGAATCTCTTGAGAGCCTCACTTCCTTTAGCTGTTGCGGCGCTACTGGCGCTGTCGGTACCGGCGATGTTACGAGCCCAGGCATCAGCGACGGCATCGATCACCGGAACGGTTACCGATGCGACTGGCGCGGTGATTCCGGGAGCGACGATTGAACTTTCCAACCCGAGTACGGGCCAGTCCTACAAGGGCGTGTCGAATCAGGAAGGTTCGTATAACATCGCCAACATCGCACCGGGGCCCGGCTACAAGGAGACGGTCTCGCACAACGGATTTGAGACCACGGTGCTGACCGGCCTTTATCTGAACGTCGGCGCCACCCGAACCCAGAACGTCAAGCTGGCGGTAGGCGCCGTCAACACGACGATTGCGGTGTCGGCCGAGAATCAGGACGTGACGATCAACACCACCGACGCTACGGTCGGCAACAGCTTCCAGGTGCAGTATCTGGACGAACTGCCCGTCTCCTTCCGGGACACGCCCGTCGCTCTACTGACGCAACAGCCAGGCATGACCAATGACGGCGCGGCGACGGGCGCGCGAACGGATCAGGACCGCGTCACGCTGGATGGCCTGGACGTGAACGACGAAACCTATGGCCAGTTCGGCACAATTATCGCCGGCGCCCCGGTGGATTCGGTGCAGGAATTCAAGGGAACGACAGCCGGCCAGCTTTCCAGCGCAGGCGCGGGCGGCGGTGGCCAGTTCGATATGGTGACCAAGTCCGGCACCAACCACTTCCACGGCGATCTCAACGAGTACCACCGCGATACCGATCTCGAAGCCAACGAGTGGTTTAACAACTTTGACGGCGTGCCGCGCTCTCCCCTGGTCCGCAACCAGTACGGCGGCAGCGTGGGCGGCCCCATTTGGAAAGACAAGGCCTTCTTCTTCTTCGATTTCAACGGCCGGCATGACGCACTCTCGACCATCGCAACGCGGACCGTGCCGACGGACAGCTTCCTGAAGAGCCAAACCATCAACTACTACACCAACATTGCCGCGGGCACAACCAACAACATCAGCGCGGCGCAGGTGAAAGGCTTCGATCCACAAGGCGTCGGTTTCGATCAGGCGATGATGCAGGTTCTGGGCGGCCGGTATCCCTCGCCAAACGACTTTAGTGGTGACGCGGGCGACCTGCTGAACACTGCCGGTTTCCGTTTCAATGCTCCCGAACCCTACATCGAAAAGAACTACGTGGGCAGGGTCGATCTCGACCCATGGCCCAACCACCACCTCTTTGGCCGCGTCACCTACAACAACATCAATTCAGTGAACAACCCGGTTCAGTTCCCGGGCGATCCTGAGACCTTCCCGTATCTGGACACGAGCCATGCGTGGGTGGTCGGGTGGGACTGGACCATCGGCACGACCAAGACAAACACCCTGATCTGGGGCGCCACCGTCGCCAACATAAGCACGCTCGATACGTATAACCCGCAAGGGGCGAACCAGTACAATTTTGATGGAGATCCGACCGGCGGCTACTTCCTGTCCCCCATTTACGCCAATGCCGGCGGCTCGGCGCGCTATTTCCCGATTCCGGTGTTGCGCGACGATTTCCATTGGACGAAGGGGCGTCATGAATTCGCGTTCGGCGGCTCTTTCAAGTACCCAAGCCCGCATTACAGCGTCTACGGCAACTTTAACGGGCCGATCGTCGGATTGGGCGGCGGCGTGACCGGGCTGCCCGTGAATGGCGCCTCGAACTGGAACTTCGATCCGCCCAATCTCGACAACAGCAATGCCAGCCTGACGATTTACCAGTCCGCGCTGGTGCTTGCCTTGGGCCGTTTTGAAGACACCAACGACACCTGGAACTACACCGCATCGGGAGGCGTGGTGCCGCAGGGCGCCGGATTGCAGACCGAATTCAAGTATTACGAGACGGAGTTCTACTTCGGCGACGCCTGGAAGCTGACCCCCTCGCTCACGGTCTCCTATGGCGTGCGCTATCAGCAATTCACTACGCCGTATGAAGTGCACGGTATTGAAGCGGTTCAGAACGAAAGCTTCTGGGACTTCATGCATGCCCGTATCGCGCAGAGCGCGGCTGGCGTGGCTGGGGCGGCATCGCTGCCGGGCGGTGGAAGCGACACGGTGCCGTACATCGAATACAATCTGGCCGGCAAGGCCAATCACGCTCAAGGGTACTTTCAACCCGACACCAAGGACTTTGCTCCACGCCTGGCCTTTGCGTGGACGCCTACCGCAGATCGCAAGCTTGTAATCAATGGCGGCGCCGGAATCATCTATGACGAGACCGTCATCAATGCGATTTTGCAGGAAGAGGCATCGTATTCTTACCTGTTCCAGAGTTCCGGAACCGAGAATTATGGCGTGCCAGCCACTACAACTCAAAGCGCGGCATACAACTCGTTGCTGCAGAATACGCGCTTTTCGGCGCTGGCCAGCCCGCCGGCAGGCCCCACCCCGCCGGCCATCAGCAAGCCCTTCATTCCGTTTGTAGGCCCCGAATCTCCGGAGTGCGCCACGCCCGGGCCTTGCGGCCTGGCCAATGGCGGAGCCTTCAATATCTCCGTCGATCGCACCCTGCCCACGCCATACAACATCATGTATAACCTCGGCATTCAGGACGAGCTCAAGTACGGATTCATCGTCAAAGCCGGTTACGTGGGCCGCCTGGGCCGCCGTTTGCTGGCTCAGGCCGACGCCGAGCAGCTCATCGACTTTCCGGACAAGGCCTCCGGGCAGACGCTCAGCCAGGCTATGGCCAACCTGACCGCCTGGCTGCGCCAGAATCCGAGCGCCGACCCCAAGACTGCTCCGCCGCAGCCGTTTTTCGAGAACGTGCTGTACCCGAACGGGACCGGCATTACCAACACCACCTTCATCATTGAAAACATGGCCCCGTATCCGGCGCGCGGCGACGTGGCAGACTCTACCGAACTGATGTCCTACTACGGGTTGCTGCCGGCCAATGTGGGCATGGCCGCCCAACTTTCGGAGAACACGTTCTTCACGGACATGGGCTTCTCCTCGTACAACGGCATGCTGCTGACGCTGCATAAGAACAACACCCACGGCCTGCAGTTCGACCTGAACTACACCTATTCGCACTCGATCGACAACACCTCGCAGAAAGCCAACTCCTTTGCCTACGGTGGTTACGGCTTCATCTGCGATGTCCTGCGTCCGCGCCTGTGCCGCGGCAACTCGGACTTCGACGTGACCCAATATCTGAACGGAAACTTCCTGTACCAGTTGCCGTTCGGCCGCGGCAAGGATTTTGCAGCCAATATCCCGCATTGGGCCGATGAGGCTATCGGAGGATGGGAGCTCAGCGGTTTGCCCATCTACCACACCGGCACTCCCACAATGGCCAACTCGATTGCCTTCCTCATGAGCTACTCCAATGAGGATCCTGCGATTTTGACCGGCAGCCTCTCCGGGATCCAGAAAGCCCATGTGCAAAAGGCGCCGGGCACCACAGTGTCAATTTTCAAGGATCAAGAGCATGCCATCAGCCAGTTCAGTGGTCCCACAGGCTTTCAGATGGGATCGCGCAACAACCTGCGCGGCCCAGGCTTCTTCGACCTGGATCTTGGGTTGGGCAAGGCCTTCCCGATCTGGGAGAGCGTAAACCTCAAGTTCCGCGTCGACGCCTTCAATGCTTTCAACCACCCGAATTTCGCCACGCCGGTATTTCAGAACAACATGGTCCTGACCAATCCGCCGAGCGAGTTTGGCGCCATTCCGAACACAGTAACTCCCACCGGAAGCGATCTCTCTGCTCGCGTCTTGCAGGGATCGCTGCGGCTGGAGTTCTAAATACCTGAGTGAGGTCATCCTCGCTCGGCGCACAGCGTAAAAGCCTCTTCCACAAAGACCGGATCGGTCTGGCGGAGGAGGCTTTTCCGTCAGGCCCCAAAAGCAGTGCAATCCGGCCCGCGTATCCCAGCCTGTCAAGTACCTGTGGAAAACTTTTCCTCGAAACCATTCATTATGCAGGAGAAGCAATAGTAACCAATCTGCAGTTACCATGAGGGCAAAGGCGTATAGTTATCTCAGAGTGAGAAAAGTGCGTGGGGCGCGGCCGTCAGGTCGCGCCCATTGCTTTTTGCACCTTGGAGGAACCGTTCGTGCCGCATCTCTTCATGCAAAACGCACCCGACGCGCCCGGTAAATTGCTCAATCTACAAGGCCTATCGATTTCTTTATGCGCAATTTTCGCCTTCGGGGCGAAAGTTCGTGCGAAACCTGTGCAGTTTATGCCATTAACTCCATGAATCTGCTAGACTTGTCCGTTTTATTTTTGCGCCCTTTTCCCGCATTCCGGCCGGCGCAAAAGCAAGTTGCCTTACGCGGGCTGGGCGGTCTGGCTGTATTCCTTCAATTTGTTATGGAGGGTTTTTAGGCTGACGCCCAGGATTTCGGCGGCGCGGGTTTTGTTCTGGCCGGTGGCGTCGAGGGTCTTGAGGATGAGCATGCGCTCGGCCTCGTCGACGGTGTTGCCGACGCGGACGGGGACGAGGCTGGCGTCGTCGGCGAGCGGAGCGCCGGAGGGCTGCTTGCCGAAGCCGGGCGGGAGGTGGCCGGCGTCGAGAGGCATGCCGTCCGGGCAGAGGATGACGGCGCGCTCAATGGTGTTGCGGAGCTCGCGGGCATTGCCCGGCCAGTTGTAGGCCGCCATGCGGTCGAGGATGGATGGGGCGAGGCCGGAGACTTTGCGGCCGTGCTTGGAGTTCATCTCGGAAAGCATCGCTTCCGCCATGGCGGGCAGGTCTTCCATGTGGGTGCGCAGCGGCGGCATGTTGATGTGGAAGACGTTGAGCCGGTAATAGAGGTCGTTGCGGAGATTGCCGGCGGCGATGGCGTCGTCGGGGTCGCGGTTGGTGGCGGCGAGGACGCGGACGTCGATGTCAACCTCGTTGCGCGCGCCGAGGCGGCGGAGCTTGCGCTCTTCCAGGACGCGGAGGAGCTTGGCCTGGGTGCCGATGGGCATTTCGGCGAGCTCGTCGAGCAGGAGCGTGCCCTGAGCGGCAAGCTCGAAACAGCCGATACGACGCTCGACGGCGCCGGTGAATGAGCCTTTCTCGTGGCCGAAGATTTCGCTCTCGATGAGGGTCTCGGGGATGGCGGCGCAGTTGACGGCGACGAAGGGGTGAGGCTTGCGCGGGCTGAGGTCGTGGAGGGTGCGGGCGACGAGCTCCTTGCCCGTGCCGCTTTCGCCGGTGATGAGGACGGAGACGTTGGAGGGGGCGATCTGCTCAATGAGGGCGAAGATCTCGCGCATGGTGCGGGAGTTGCCAACCATGGAGCCGAGGACGCCGGTCTCGCGCAGGCGTCGACGGGCAACTTCCAGCTCGATTTCGGTTTCGCGCTGGCGGGTGGCGTTGGCGAGGATGTTGCGGAGCCGGTTGGCATCGACGGGCTTGAGCAGGAAGTCGTAGGCGCCGAGCTTCATGGCCTCAACGGCGATAGGGACTGAGCCCTGTGCGGTGAGCAGGATGACGGCCGTGTTGGACTTGAAGGTGGGGCCTTCTTCCGCGAGGCGCGAGAGGAGGCCGATGCCGTCGAGACGTGGCATCTTGAGGTCGGTGACGACGATGGAGGGGTTCCAGGCGAGGATTTTCTCCCAGCCTTCGATGCCGTCGCGGGCGGTGTCCGTGCGGTAACCCCAGCCGGAGATGAGCTCGGCGAGGCCCATGAGGGCGTTGGGCTCGTCTTCGACGATCAGGACTTTGACGGAGGTGGGCATCGTCGGGGGACTCGTACCGTTGCTTTGTTTGTAACAGAGGAGCGGGGAACAAGGGAACAAGGTAGCAAGGGAACATCGGACTTGGGGGATAAAGGGACCGGTGCCACCGTCATCGGGGTTGGCCGGCCGGCTGAGCGTTTACGAGGACTGTTGCCGGCCGATTGCCGGCCAGCCCGGTAGGACGAAAAACATGACGCTCAAAGGTCTTCTTCTAGCAGCACGGAATTCGTGGGGTCGCGCGGGTCGAGGTGGACCTTGACGGTCTCGCCTTTGTAGGAATTCGCCCAGGTCTCGGCATCTTCCTTTTTTCCAAAATCTCGGCTGTAATCGCCCATCTGCTGCTCGGGATTGTTATAGCTATACGTTAGCGTGGCCCTGTAGTAGGGATTGTAAGAACTGCTTTTCAAATAAAGAGCCGGACTGCCTCCAGGCTCGCAGTAGGCGACACTCACAATATCAACACTGGCGGAGACAGTCGGCCAGTTGCGGCAGCGAGTGCGCTCAAGGCGATCCTTCGCCATTCCCCAACCGACGACCACGAGCACACCGACCAGGGTCGCCACTATAAGCAGGACGAACACGTAGAAGGGGTCTACGCCCACGTGTCCTCTGAGCATGAGGAAACTGGCGATTGAAGGGGTCATTGTCAGGCTCGTTCGCTTCAATGTAACACAGGGTATTTTGGGATGACCTTGCACATTGTCAGCACTTCGATTCGCCAGACATTGCCTGAGGCGCCAGGGGACGGAGCTTCTCAACCCGCTTTCTCGTTCAGTTCGGCCCAGCGGGCGTAGAGAGCCTCGCTTTCCTGCTCGGCGGAGGCCAGTTCGGCCAGTGCCTGCTGGAGCGCGGCAGCGTCGGTGGCGATGCCGGGGTCTTCAACACGCGCGCGGGCAGCGGCGACGCGCGAGTCCGAAGCATTCACGCGCTGCTCGATGCCGGCGAACTCCCGGGCTTCGAGGTAGGAGAGCTTGCGCCGCGTCGGCACAGCGGAGCTGGCGGCGTTCGCAGAGTTAGTCAGCGTTACCGGGTTCGCGGCGCTGGCCCGGCTCGCGGAGTTCGCAGGATCGGGTTCGGCCAGCCATTGCTCCCATTGGGCGAAGTCGGCGAACTGGGCGATGCGGCCGTTGCCGTCGAGGCCGAGGACCGTGGTGGCGACGCGGTTGAGCAGGTAGCGGTCGTGGGTGACGAGGACGAGCGCGCCGGGAAATTCGAGGAGGTTGTCTTCCAGGATCTCCAGCGTGGGAATGTCGAGATCGTTCGTCGGCTCGTCGAGGAGGAGGACGTCGGCGGGCTGGAGCATGAGGCGGGCGATGAGGACGCGGGCGCGCTCGCCTCCGCTTAGGTTGCGCACGGGCTGGTTGAGCTGCTCGCCGGTGAAGAGGAAGCGCGCGGCCCAGGAGGCGACGTGGACGGGACGGCCGTTATGGATGACGGAGTCGCCTTCGGGCGCAAGGGCGCGGCGGAGGGTCAGCGACTCGTCGAGCTCGCGCATCTGGCTGAGGTAGACGAGGCGGAGGGCGTCGGCGCGGCGGATGGAGCCTTCGCTGGGCTCGAGATCGCCTTGAAGAAGGCGCAGGAGCGTGGTTTTGCCGCTGCCGTTGGGGCCGACGAGGCCGACTTTGCTGCCGGCAACGAGGGAGAAATTGAGGCTGGAAAAGAGGCGGCGGCCGGCGATATCGCAGGCGACGTTCTCGAATTCGACCAGGCGCTTGGTTTTGCGCTGGCTGGCGGCGAAGTCGATGCCCGCCTGAGAGGTTGCGCCGCGCGACTGCATGTCGGCGAGCTGGCCGATCATGTCGTTGGCGGTGTCGATGCGCGCTTTGGATTTGGTGGTGCGGGCCTTGGGGCCGCGGCGCAGCCACTCGATCTCCGTGCGCACGCGGTTGCGCAGCGACTCCATCTGGCGGTTCTGCGCTTCCAGGTACGCTTGTTTCTCTTCCAGGTAGCGCGAGAAGCTGCCGCGGACGCGCAGCAGACCGTCGGCGAAGACGCGGTTGAGCTCGACGATCTGCGTGGAGACGGATTCGAGGAAGTAGCGGTCGTGGCTCACGGTGACGGCGGCGAAGGACGCATTGGCGAGGAGTTCTTCGAGCCACTCGATGCCGGCGACGTCGAGGTGGTTGGTGGGCTCGTCGAGAAGGAGTACATCGGGCTGCGACAAGAGGGCTTCGGCGATAGCGAGGCGCTTGCGCCAGCCGCCGGAGAGCGAAGCGGCTTCGCCGTCGAGGGAGGCGAAGCCGGTACGGCCGGCAAGCTCGCGGAGGCGGCCTTCGCGGTCGGAGTCGAGGATGTGTGCGCCGATCATGGCGCGCTCGAGGATCTCTCGGACGGTGAGGCCGGAAGGGAAGCGTGAGTCCTGGGGAACGTAGGCGGTACGGGCGAGGCGGCGGACAGCGACTTCGCCAGAGTCGGGTTCGACCTGCCCGGCGAGAATGGCGAGCAAAGTGGATTTGCCGGCGCCGTTGGGACCAATGAGGCCGATACGGTCGCCGTCATCGACGGTCAGGGAGATGTTGCGGAAGAGCGGTGTGACGCCGAACTGCTTGGTGACGGACTGGAGGCTGAGGATCGGCGGCATCCTTCTCAGGGTAAATTGAGAAGCGGGTGCGGGGAGAAGCCTTCAGCCTTCAGCCCTCAGCCAAGAGCCGGTAGCCGGCAGCCAGTAGCTGGCCGCTTCGGTTGAATAGACGAAGGCCCTCGCCGCGTTGAAACGAGGAGTCGCGGCCGCTTTACATGGTGGCAGGCTTGCCGCGTTAGTGGCGCTTCTTCGGCTTGGCCGGAGCTGCCTTCTGGGGCGGATGCTCGCGATTATGCGGCGGGTGCGGTTCGCCGTGCAGCACGTCGCCAGGCTGAGGTGTGGGGGTGGGGTTCGGCGGTGTGGGGTTAGGCATAGGCGCCTCCTGTGCACGAATTGAGAGGCCCCCGAAGCGACGGGCTGGGAGCCGCCGCTCGTGCGGGGACAGTATAGCGCCGATTGGGCCGTTGTGGAGCGGAGCAGGTGGCGGACAGAGCGTCCCGCGCCGCTATAATCAGCGGAACTTATGAGGTTCAATCTCGGAGCCGCTCTAAGGAACCTGTTAGGGGTCGGTATGCGCCCGCAGGAGGAGAACGATGGAGAAGTGCCCTCAATCGTTTTGCTTCTTCGCGAGTCGCGTGTCACCTCCCTGGAAGACTTGAGGCTTGCCAGCACTCGCGCTTTTGGCGTCGGCTTCTCAAGCGACATTACCGACCGGTTCTACCTGATCCAAAAGGTGCTATTTACGATCATCAAAGTGGGCCCGCACGTGCTAAGTTTTATGCATTACGCCAAGCCGTATGGAGAGGAGCGCACAGCTGAGTTTCTTTCCACCATGAGTTCACCGAAGCAACAACGGGCGTGGACAGGACACACGGCGTGGGAAGCGGTCAACTACGTGAAGAGCAAAGGAAACCTGAATCGCGAGTACGCTGTGTTGGCCAGACTTTGCGCGGAACTTGTCAATGAGAATTGTGTGGGCGCGTGGATTCCGCAGGGCCCGATGATGATTCCCAATGACGGCTCGCTGACGAGGTATTTAGAGCAAGTTGGCTCCTCTTCCGATGGCCTGCATGAATGAGTCGAGATGGCGCGGTCGAACGCGGCTTCCATTTTTCGAGGACGACAAGAATTAAATGCGGGGACAGCGGCAAAGCAACTGCGGATCCTACGGCGCGAGTAAAAAGTCCGAAGCGGACGAATTCCCGCGTATAGAGATGCAAACGGATCATACGCCGCACAAACCGTATTCATCCGTCTAGCAGACGACCGACTGCGTGAAAAGGGAAGGTCAGGTCCAGTGCAGGGCCCAAGGAGAACGAAGGTTCAGGTTCAGCGGGGCGCATCTCGAATTGAGATTCGGACGGCGCCGGTGCACAATGTAGGTATGGCGGCAGGCGAGACTCCCATTCCGACAATTCCGGGCGCCCTTATGGCGGAGGTAGAGCGGGTGGCGCGCGAGCAGGAGAAGACTGTGAGCCAGGTAGTGACGGAGGCCGTGGACCGCTACGTAAAGGAAGAACAGTGGTTACGTCTGAAGACGCTGGGGCGAGAGCGAGCGCAAGTGCTGGAGCTGACGGAAGACGATGTGCCACGGCTCATTGAGGAATCGCGGCGGGAATACGGACAAGAACGATAGTGCTGTGTGTCACGGCTGATTCCAACATCTATATTTCGGCGTTGAACTTTGGCGGCGCGCCTGACAAGGTACTTGATCTGGCACGTTCGGGGGAGATCCGCACTTCCGTCTCCGAATTCATCCTGGGAGAGGTCGCCAGGGTCCTTCGGGATAAGTTCGGGTGGCCCGAAGAGGCGAAGCTGGCTGCGCTGGCTCAGATCGAGAGCTTTTGCGATCAGGTGAATCCCTCGCGACGGATCGATGCCGTAGCCGACGACCCGAGCGACAACCGCATCCTTGAGTGCGCCTTAACTGCAGGATCTGACTACATCGTCACAGGCGACCGGCATT
>Ga0335074_10009017_pt1 | contig 13901 bp, 13 predicted proteins | sample Lox_Sample_23_FD_206715 | JGI IMG/M metagenome (GOLD analysis project Ga0335074, IMG submission 206715) | Soil microbial communities from Loxahatchee National Wildlife Refuge, Florida, United States - Lox_Sample_2.3 | ecosystem: Environmental > Terrestrial > Soil > Wetlands | place: USA...
TCAGCCCATCGGGAAGCCGGCAATAGCCAAACGCCTTCGCCGCGGGCGGTAGTGGCCATGTAGCCTTTGGAACCGACAAACACCGAGCCGTTGCCGGGAGCGCGCTGTGCGGCGTCCGCGCTTGGCGGCGCACCGCTGGAACCGGCTGGACCACGCCGCCCCGCATTTACGGCCGCTGCTCCAACGGGGAATGCACCGCGGCCGCGGCCCGCCATGCCGCCCGGCCGGGCTGCGCGCGGGGCCTGCAGGAACTCATCTCCCTCGAAAGGCCGTCCCCGCTCCGCGAGGTTGTTGGAAGGCGGGAACAACCGGTCGTTCTCGCCCATCCCCGGCGGATTCTGGAAGTCGCCGCGCATATTCTGGTAAACGTGGATGGTCACCGGAGGCATGTCGCCGCGAGCCGGAAACTCAAATACCGTATGGGCACGGAGAGGCCAGAGCCATTCGTTTTTTCCTTCTACGGTAACCGTCTCGACGCTGATCGGAGACGCCTGGTCCAGTTGCAGGGCCAGGTGCGCCGGCCCCAGAACGTGGACAATCCAATCGCCCAGCGACCCGCCCGTCGAGTAATCCTGAAAGGCGCGCCATTGGTTCACCATCAAGGGGTTGAAGCTGCGCACCGCCGCGGGGCCCTGCCAAAGGTCCCAATCGAGAGTGGCGGGGACAGGCTGTGCTTCCGGGCCGGTGGCGGGCAGGTCGGGCTGGCCGCCGTAAATGGAGCCGGTCCAGGCGTGAACCTCGGAAACATCGCCGATATCGCCGGACCAGAGAATCTCGCAAGCGGTTTTGGTGCCCTCATGGTTAAAGCCCTGGTTGCCCATCTGCGTGGCGACCTTATATTTGGCCGCCGCGTCGCCCAGCAAACGGGCTTCCCACACCGTCCGGGTAAGCGGCTTCTCGCAGTAAACATGCTTGCCGCGCTCCATCGCGTAGAGCGCCACCTCGGTGTGGAGGTGGTCGGGCGTGGCGACCATCACCGCGTCAAAGCTCTTGCCCGCGCTGTCGAACATCTTCCGGTAATCTTTGTGCCGGGCCGCCTTCGGGTACGTCTCGAAAGCGTGCGCCGCCTTCACCTCATTCACATCGCAGAGGGCCACGATGTTCTCCGTCGGGGCTGCGCCGCGGAGGATCTCAGGACCGCGGGTGCCCACCCCGATGGCTGCGATATTCAGCTTTTCGTTGTAGGATTTGAATCCCAAAGCGCGCAGCGAAGGCGTGCTGCCGAAGCCTCCGGAAGGAACGGCGCCTGCCAAAAGAGACCCGTAAAAGAAATATCGTCTGGAAAACCGGTGGTTTTGCATTTCAGAACTCCTGCTGCTGCCAGGGCCGACGCCCGCTCACACACAGGGGAAAACTCCCGAGATATGTCACGACTCAAATTGAAATTGGCTGAAGTGTAACTGAAATCAACTCCGAACACAATCCCTTAAGACCGCTATGTAAGGTCGCTGAAAACCGTGACGCCCGTCCACGCCTTCCGTGGATCGCGATTCGCGCTAGAGACTGCCGGCCGCGGGACGATGGCGCAGTCGCCTCAGGTGGAGATACAGGTTGGCGCCGCACACCACCACCGCGGCGGAAATCAGAACTCCTTCACCGACATCCGGATAAACCACCGCATCCAGGTAATGCACCAGGAACGGCCCCCGGTAGGGTACGATGCCCGCCTGCGATTCCAGATATTGTTCCAGCAGGGTCAGCGGACAGGGCCACGACACGATCTCGATGATCACGCCATAAATCAGCGAAGCGAAATGCAGCCAGCGCAGCCCCGGCCGGCTCCGCGCCACCACCCAACCGAAGATGATCCAGAGGATAAAAGCGAGGTGAATTCCCAAAACCAGGGTGGCCATCAAACCGTAAGGATTCATGGGGGCCTATGAACTCCGCCGCGCAGACTTCCATTATGCAACCTCCCAGCGGAGGCGCGAACCTTCTGGGCCTGGCGCCCCGGCGCGTCCTATCGCTTGGAAGTGCGCGGCGAGGCGCCCGGCCGGAGGCGGCGTCAGCGCCACCAACGTGAGCGTTCCATCGTGCACCCGGCGTTCCAATTTCGGCGACCCTGCTACAAACAGGTTTTTCGTGGTCGTGGGCTTGGCCGAAACTGTCGCAGACGCCGGTAGCCGGGTCGGCGCCCGTACGGCACCCGCCGGCCGGATGGCCGAGATAGTTCCCGGCGGGCCCTGCGGCGCCTGTCGCGGCGTGGTCAAGCCCGGCGGCGCATCTCCGCGCGAGCCTCTTCTTCCGCCGTGCGGGCCCGCTCGGCTTCGCGCTTGTCGTGCAGTTTCTTGCCCTTCGCGACCGCCACTTCACACTTGATCCGCCCGTTTTTCAAATAGATCCGGGTGGGAATCAGGGCCAGGCCCTTCTCGCGGGTCTCCCCCAGCAGCTTGTCGATTTCGCGCCGGTGTAACAACAGCTTGCGGTTGCGCACCGGCGGATGGTTTTCCCGGTTCCCGTGCGAATACTGGCTGATGTGGGCGTTCACCAACCAGGCTTCGTTGTTCACCACGGTCGCGTAAGCGTCCTTAAGCTGGACCTTGCCGTCCTTGGCGGCTTTCACCTCGGTTCCGGTGAGCACCATGCCGGCTTCAAAGCGTTCCAACAGAAAGTAGTTGTGGCCCGCCTGGCGGTTGTCGCTTAAAATTTTTTGAGAAGACTCTTTCAAGGGCCGCCCCGCAGTTTTTTCCTCTCCACGCCGGGAAGATCAATCTCGTCAATGACTTTAGATGCTCCGCTTCGGCTGGATGGCACTTCATCTTAACACGGGGCTTCGGATCTACCGGGAATGCAGAGAAACATGCTCTTTTTCAACCGTTTAGTGGCAGTGGTCGGGATCGTGGCGCTGCTCGGTCCGATGTTGCCCCTGGAGGCGCGCACGCGCAAGGGCGATCGGTACCTGGCGGAAGGCCGGAAACACGAGGACAAACGGGAATGGGATGCGGCCGTGGAATGTTACGAGCAGGCGCTCTCGACCGACCCCTCCGAAATGGTTTACCAGATGGCCGCGACTAAGGCCCGTTTCCAGGCCGGCGCCATGCACCAGGATCAGGGTATGAAGCTTCGCTCGCAGGGCAAGCTGGGCGAGGCCTTACTCGAATTCCAGAAAGCCTTCGCACTCGATCCGTCTTCCTCGGTGGCCGAGCAGGAAATCGTCCGGACCCAGGAGATGATCCAGCGGGAGCGGCAAAAAGTCCTGGAGACCGGTAAGGAGACGCCTCCCGAAGAACGCGGCTTGACGCCCATCGAGGAGGCCCGCAAGGAAGCCGAGGATCGCATCGACCGTATTTTGCCGGTTCCGGAATTGCGGCCGCTGAACCCACTGCCCCGGAACTTGAAGCTCAATGGGACGACCGCCAAAGTGCTCTACGAGACGGTGGCCAAGATCGCCGGCATCAACATTGTGTGGGACCCGGATTTTCAGAACCCCTCCAAAAACAGTCTGAACGTGGACCTGGACAACACCACGCTGGAACAAGCCCTGGACGATATTGCCCTCCAAACCAAGTCTTTCTGGAAGCCGCTCTCCGCGAACACGATTTTCGTCACCAACGACACCCAGACCAAGCACCACGACTTTGACGACCAGGTGACGCAGATCTTCTACTTGTCCAACATCAACGTGCCGCAGCAGATCCAGGAAATCGTCAACGTGGTCCGCTCGGTCACGGAGTTGCAGCGCATTACCGCCTTCAACGCCCAGAACGCCATCGTGGTGCGCGGCGAGGCGGACAAAGTGGCGCTGGCCGAAGCCGTGATCCACGACCTGGATAAACCAGCGCCGGAGGTGCAGGTGGATATCATGGTGCTGGAGACCGATTCAGTCTTCGACCGCCAGTTGTCGGCGGCCATCGCCACGGGCGGGCTGAACGTGCCGATTAACTTCTCCCCCCGCAGCAGCATCCAGGTGCCCACCTCAAGCACGGCCAGTTCCACCACGACTACCACGACGAGCACGACCTCCACCACCACAACGCCGACCACTACGACGGGCAGCACCAGCACCACTCCGGGCGCACCGATTCCGCTCTCCAACGTGGGACATCTCTCCTCCTCCGATTTTTCGGTGGTTCTTCCCAACGCTCTGTTACAAGCGACCCTGAGCGATACCAAGACCAAGGTGCTGCAGGCGCCGCAGCTCCGTACCGTGGACAATGTCAAGGCTGAGCTCAAGATCGGCCAGCGCGAACCGACCGCCAGCGGCAGTTACCAGCCCGGCGTGGCCGGTGTGGGCGTCAACCCGCTGGTCAATACCCAGTTCACCTACATCGATGTGGGTGTGAACGTCAATCTGACGGCGCATGTCCACGACAACGGCGACATCTCGCTGCACATCGAGTTGGACATTTCCAACATCGCCGGCACGGTGAACCTGGGCGGCATCAACGAGCCCATCATCGGGCAGCGCAAGGTGACCCACGATATCCGCCTGCGCGAGGGCGAGGTCAACCTGATCGCCGGTTTGATCGATACCACGGATTCCAAACAAGTTACTGGAATTCCGGGACTCAGCAGCATTCCGCTGCTCGGTTATTTGTTCAAGGGCGACAGTGTGGATAAAGAGCGCGACGAAATCATGATCGCGGTGGTCCCGCACATCATCCGCCGGCCGACCATCACGGCCGAGAATCTGAGTCCGAAAGCCGTAGGCAACCAGACGACCGTCAAATTGCGCTACGCTCCGCTGCCTGGCGAAGAACCTGCCGCCGCGCCTGCGGCCGCGGCGCCGGCCCCAGCTCCCGGCGGAGCGGTGGCGGGCACGATACCCGCCTCCGGCGCCGCCGCCGCGCCTCCGGAAACCGCGCCGCCCGGCGCTCCCGGAGGGGCCTTGATGCCACCCGCCACGGCGCCGCCAATTCCCGGAACGCCGGGGGCCCCCGGTGGGCCACCCACCGCTGCCGCCGCGCCCAACCTGCCTCCTTCGGCGCCTGCCTCGGTGCACTTCACTCCGGGCCAGATCGATACCAGCCCCTCGGGCGTCTTCACTGTGGGGCTGGCGGTGGATCATGCCGACGATCTGCAGTCGGCGCAGATACAGGTTCAGTTCGACCCGAAGGTCTTGCAACTGACCAGCGTAGCGCCGGGCGGATTGCTGGAGGTGGACGGACAGCAACCGACCCTGACCAAGAACGTGATGAACGAATCGGGATCGGCCACCATCGAGATGTTGCGGACTCCCGGCACGCCCGGAGTCCGGGCCTCCGGTCTGCTTTGTACGCTGCACTTCCAGGCAGTCGGGAAGGGCGCGGCCACGATTACCGTTCCCAGCCTGTTGCTGCGCAATTCCCAAGGCCAGGTGATCGGCAAGGGCACCCCGCAAGTGGCGGTTACGGTCAAATAAATGAGGAGGTTATGCGACGAAAGGCGCAGCGCGGACTGACCCTGGTGGAACACATCGTGCCCTTCACGGCCTTGATGGTTCGCACCACCATGGCGGTCCCGCTCGAGCCTTCCAAGGACGACCCCAGTTCCGGCAGTTGGGGCGGCCCGAACGTTTTCGACGTCTACAGCAAACCTACGGAGAAGGCACCCGATGGAACGAATTACTCCGATTGGCCTTAAGGGGCAGCGCCCGGATTCGTCCTGGAGGCCCGCACCGCGCCCGGCCGGCCGATTGCGGCGCCTGGCGGGCTTCAGCTTCGTCGAACTCATGGTGGTGATCAGCATCATCGTGATTCTGATCAGCCTGGCGATCCCCATCTACAGCAAGTCGATCACGCGGTCGAAAGAGAGCGTGCTCAAGAACAACCTGTTCACCCTCCAGACGGTCATCGATCGCTACACTTACGACCAGCAGAAGGCCCCCCAAACTTTGCAGGACCTGGTGAGTGCGGGCTACCTGCGCGACGTTCCGGTGGATCCGATGACCGGCTCCAGCCAGACCTGGAAGGTAATCATGGAAGACTCCAGCCAGGCGGTGGATCAATCCGCACCGGGGATTTACGATGTCCGCAGCGGCTCCGACCAGATCGGCCTCGACGGGACCCCCTATTCGGATTGGAAATAAGATAATGAGAATGATGCGGCGAAAAACTCAACGCGGTTTGACCCTGGTGGAACTCATCGTGGCCTTCACGGTCATGCTGGTCCTCACCACTATGGCGGTACCGCTGGCGCGTTCCAAAGTGCGCGCCGAGCGCGAACGCGACCTGAAAAACGCCGTCACCGAGATGCGGCACGCCATCGACAAGTATAAGGATGTCTGCGATGCCGGCTACCTGGGGCCTCCCAAGCAAGGCACCGATTGCTACCCGGAATCGCTCGAACAGCTCGTGGAGGGCGTGAAACTGGCGCAGAGCGCCGATGGTAAGAAGATGCGCTTCCTGCGGCGCATTCCCAGGGACCCCTTCACCGGACAGACCGAGTGGGGGCTGCGCAGCGATCAGGACGACCCCAGTTCCGACAGTTGGGGCGGCCAGAACGTTTTCGACGTCTACAGCAAAACCACGGAGAAGGCACCCGATGGAACCAATTATTCCGATTGGCCTTAAGGGGCAGCGCCCGGATTCGTCCAGGGAACCCGTACCGCGTCCGGCCGGCCGGTTGCGCCGCCTGGCGGGCTTCACGTTCGTCGAACTCATGGTGGTGATCAGCATCATCGTGATTCTGATTTCCCTGGCGATTCCGATCTACAGCAAGACCATCGTGCGCTCGAAAGAGAGCGTCCTCAAGAACAACCTGTTTACGCTCCGCAGCGTGATCGACAACTACACCTACGACAAGCAGAAAGCCCCGCAAAGCCTGGACGACCTGGTGACGGCGGGCTACCTGCGCGAGGTGCCAATCGACCCCATGACCGGTTCCAGCCAGACCTGGAAACTGATCATCGAGGACGCCAGCCAAAGCGTCAGCCAATCCGAGCCGGGGATTTTCGATGTCCGCAGTGGCTCCGACAAGATGGGCCTCGACGGGACCCCCTACTCGGACTGGTAAGGCCTGGCCAGCAGGCGACAGGCTGCCTGGCGGCTGTCACCACCGGGGCGGCGCGTAGTCAGGGCACGCGGCAATTCGACAACGCGAAAGCGCCCCGCCGGGAGGACTGCCAGCCGGGCGGTGGGTTAATCCGGCGCCACCCCGGAGAGGCGGATGATCTTCTTCTGGATGGCGTACTGCACCAGTTGCGCCTTGTTGTGGATGTCCAGCTTGCGCATCAGGTTGAACTTGTGGGCCTCCACGGTCTTCACGCTGAGGGAGAAGCCGGCGGCAATCTCTTTCACCGAGCGGCCCTCGGCCAACAGCTTGAGGATCTCGCGCTCGCGCTTGGTCAGAGTGCCGAAGCGGGGCTGGCGGGCCGTTCCGGCCCCCTGCGCGCGGAAATCGTCCACCAGCCTGGTGAGCAGGCGCGGGCTAAGGTAGTTGCCTCCGCGATAGACCTCACGAATAGCGCTGACCAGTAGTTCGGCCGGGCTATCCTTTAGTACGTAGCCGCTGGCGCCCATATCGACGGATTCGGCCAAATAGTCCTCATCGTCGTACATGGACAGGAAGACTACGCGGGTTTCGGGGTGGTCCCTGCGGATTTGGCGGGTAGCCTCAAAACTGCTCAGACCTTGCATGCCAATGTCCATCAGGACCAGGTCAGGGCGGATTTCGTGGGCCAGAGCCACGGCGTCGGCGGCATTGACCGCCTCGCCCGCCACTTCGATGTCGGATTCCGCCGCCAGCAGCGTCCGGATGCCCTGGCGGAATAAAGTATGATCGTCAGTTAGTAATACGCGAATTTTTGCCATTGCTTCCCACCGTTGCGGCCCTAAGAGGCAGGCTCAGAACAATTCGGGCGCCTTTTCCGGGCGCACTGCGCACGGTAAGAGTTCCACCCAGCGTGGTGGCGCGCTCCCGCATTCCCGAAAGACCGAATGACATCGTCTTGCTCCAAGCCCTTTCCGCACAAAAGCCGGCGCCGTTATCCGAAACGCTCAGCCTGATAATCTGATCGGCGGAATGGAGCAAAAGGTTTACAGTGGAGGCCTGAGAATGTTTGGCAATATTTTGCAGGCATTCCTGGGCCACCCGGTAAATCACCTGTTGGACGGGCGGAGGGAGCGGAGCGGCCGGTTTTTCGAGCCGCATCCGCAGGCGGGCAGGGTGCATCTTCTGGAAACGGCCCCCCAGTTGGCGCAAAGCCGATACCAACCCCAGCCGTTCCAGCATTTCCGGGCTGAGGGCGGCCACAATGCGCCGCAACTCTTCCACGGTCTTTTCGGCGATCCCGCGCGCCTCTCGCAAGCGCCGGGCCAGAGGGGCAGGGGCTTCGCGTTCCATCAGTTCCAATTGCAGGCGCAGGAGCAGCAGAGCTTGGCCGGCCTCATCGTGCAGTTCCCGGCCGATGCGGCGGCGTTCGTCCTCCTCGGCGCACCGCCCGGCGGCCTCCAGGCGGCGCACCTCCTCTTCCAGGCGGGCCCGCTCGATCGCCCGGGCGCAGCGGGCGCCCACGGCATCCAGAAGAGCCTGCTCGCGCGGCAGCCAGGGATAGGGCGTCGCAAAGCCCAGTTGCACCAGGGCGGCTGGCCGCAAGGGATAAGACCAGTAGGAGGCGTGATGACCGCGCATGGACTCATCCAGGATCAGCCGCTCGGCGGACTGGCCGTGCCGGATATAGCGCGGGCGCGCCAGCTTGGGATCGACCGGTGAATCCAGCAGCAGCAGGCGTCCGGCGCTGGCATGAAAGGTACGGGTCAGGATGCGGACAAAGCGGCCCAGAAGATCGTCCAGGTCCTGCGCCTCGGCTTCGGCGCAGGATAAGCCGAAGAAAGCCTGCGATTCCGCCTCACGGACCTGGTAAAAAGCGTGATTCAACGCCAATATGGTGGCAAGCTGAAGCTGCTCGCGGGCCGGACCGAAGCGCCCGCCCATCAGGGGTTCGAGCAGGCTCTCCAATTCCCGCAGGACTTCCGACACTTCGCCGGGCGGCACGTTGAGCATCGCCAGGCGGCGGCCCTGATACTCCACCTGCTCCAGGAACCGGCGCATGGAGCGAAGCCGTGCAAAGGCCGTCGGGGTGATGGCCAGAAACGCCTGGATCTGTGCCAGATCGTAGGGGCGCTGCCGCAGACGAACGGTGGAGTCGCGCTCCAGTTGCGCCAGGTGCGGCGCCAGGGCGCGAGCCAACCGAGCCAGATGGCGGCGCGCCGCCGCGGTAAGCAAAGTCCGATTCATCAGGCGCCAACCCCCAAACTCTACTGGTGCTAGCGCGCGCCGTGTTCTCTCAAAATTCGTGCGGCGTCCGCCGAACCGCCGGCCAGGGCGGCCGCGAGCGGCGTCTTCCCGGCGTGATTGCGAGCGTTTACATCGGCGCCACGAGCAACCAGCAACTCGACTACTGCCGTACGCCCCCAGGCGGCCGCCTGGTAAAGCGGCGTAGCGCCAGCGGAGGTGTCGCGCGCCTCGCGATCGGCGCCGTGGTCCAACAGCAGAGCGGCCACTTCGCGATTTCCGCTTAACGCCGCCACAAGCAGCGGCGTCATGCCGTCGTCATCACGGGCGTCCACCTCGGCTTTATGGTTGAGCAGGGCTGCTGCCACCGCAACGCTATTTTTGAGGGCCGCCTGGTGCAGCGGCGTGGAACCGGTGCGGTCCCGCGCATGGACATCGGCGCCCTTGCTGAGTAACAGATCGGCAACTGCCTTCCAATTCTTTAGGGCCGCTTCGTGCAAGAGCGTGGACCCCCGCCGGTTGCGGTGATTGGGGTCGGCGCCGTGGTCCAGCAGCAGCGCCATCAGATCCAGATGCCCGGCGGCCGCGGCAATTTCCAAAGCCGTGGCGCCGGTCTGCGGATTTTCGGCGTTCCCCTGAGCGCCGTGCGCCAGAAGGCTGCCGGCCACGGCGGCGAATCCGTAGTGGGCGGCCAGGTCGAGGGGCGCAGCGCCGCTCTGGTCGCGCAGCGCCACGTCGGCCCCGTGCGCCAGCAGCAGTTCCACCAACCGGGTGTATCCACGGCCCACGGCCAGGTGCAACGGCGTATCGCCGGCGCGATCGGTAGCGTTGACGCGCGCGCCGGACGCAAGCAGCAGCCCGGCCATGGCCGCATTGTTCTTCACCACGGCATAGGCGAGGGGCGTCGAGCCGCCTTCCGAATGGGCGGCGTTCACATCGGCGCCGTGCTCGATCAGCAGGCGGGCAACCTCCAGGTTGCCGTTCCAGGCGGCATCGTGCAGCGCGGTGGCACCCAGGGAATCGCGCTGGTTGACGTTGGCCCCGCGTGCCAAGGCCTGCCGGACCCGCTCGGGATCGCCCGATTGGACGGCGGTATGCAAATCCTGGGCGGCCAGCCCGGCGGCAATGGCCAGCAGCGCGGCGCCCTTGCCCATCCCCCGGCTAACCCACGTACTGCACCTCTTCTTCGAGTTCCAGGCCGAACCGCGCGAGTACCAGGGCCTTGAGGTCCTGAATGAGCGCGCAGAGATCGGCGGCCGTGCCCGCGCCGGCGTTATAAATAAGGTTGGCGTGGTAATCGGCCACCCGGATATCGCCGCGGTGCATGCCCTTGGCGCCCACCTGTTCGAGGAACCAGGCGGCCGGCACCTTGCCCTCGCGCACGGCGGTCTCGGGCACGGCGGCGGCTGCGGCTGGTGGAAGCTGGTCCCAGAGCAGGTTCTTGAAAATGCTGCCGGCGCACTTCATGGTGACGGGGAATTTCTGGTTGCGCACGGCCAGAATCTCCGACGACGCCTGGCACAACCGGGCAGGATCGTCCGCCGCGAGTCGCAGCTCGGTGGAGAAAACGATCCAGTCCTTGTGGCGCTTGAAAACGCTCTCCCGGTATTGAAACTCGCAGTCCGCGTTGGGGAAGACGCGCACCGCCGCGCCATCGTAGAAGCGCACGCTGATCACCCGTTCCGAGATGGAGTGGCCGTAGGCGCCGGCGTTGCCGTAGATGGCCGCCCCCACCGATCCCGGAATGCCGGCCAGCGTTTCCAGACCCTTCAGGCCGCGCTGGTTGGCGAAATCCACCAGGCACTGGAGGGTGGCGCCGGCTTCGGCGACAATGCGCTGGTTGGCCGCCAGCAGGCGCTCGGCGCGATAGCGCAGGACAATGCCGCGAAAGCCGCGATCGGAGGCAATCAGGTTGGTGCCGCCCCCGATCACCACGGCGGGCAGGCCGCTGGCCCGCACTTCGGCCAGGGCGGCGATGAAGGCCTCGGCGCTGTCGGTCTCGGCGTAGACATCGGCGGGACCGCCAATGCCAAAACGCGTGTAGAGGGCCAGCGGAGCATCCGCCAAAACAGTTAAATTGGGAATTTCGGCGAGGCGCGCCTGCGTCTCTTCCGTAGCCGGCATTACTTCGATTATAGGAGGCATTTCGGTGAGCACGCGATTTCCCGGCTTTCCGCCCGAGGCGCTCGATTTCTTCCGCGAGCTGCGAAACAATAATCAACGCGATTGGTTTCAACCGCGCAAAATGCTGTATGAGGAGCAGGTGAAGCGGCCCATGCGCGAGCTGGTGGAGACCTTGAACCGCGCGCTGGCCCCCTTCGCGCCGGAATATGCCACCGATCCGGACAAAGCGGTCTACCGCATTTACCGCGACACCCGCTTCAGCCCCGACAAGACGCCGTACAAAGACCACATCGCGGCCAGCTTCCACCGCCGCAGCGCCGGCGCCCAGGGCGAAGGCGGATTTTACGTGGCCGTGTCGGACAAGGAAGCGGCCATCGGCGGCGGCGTGTACGCGCCAGGACCGGAGACGCTGCTGGCGCTGCGGCAGCACATCGCCACGAAGCACGAAGAGATGCGCAAAATTCTGCGCGCGGCAGCGGTGCGCAAGCTGTTGGGCGAGATGCAGGGCGACAAACTCAGCCGCGTTCCCAAGGGTTTCGCCAGCGACCACCCCGCGGCGGACCTGCTGCGCTTCAAGAGCTTTGTCCTCTATGTGACGCTGCCGCCAGAGGTGGCGGCCACACCGGAGTTTTACGGGGAGATTCTGAAGCGCTTTCGGGCGATGACCCCGTTTCTGAAGTTTCTGGCGGCGGCTCCGAAAGCGAAGCCGGTGCGGATCGCGAGATAAGCGCGGCGGCGTGGCGCAGCGCCGGGCGGGCGAAGACGGGGAACGTGTAGTCCATGGTGGTCAGTTTTCGGAGGGCCGCTCCGCGTGGTCGATGACGAGGAATTCGCCCGCACCGCGGGCGGGCGCCAGGCGCAATCCGAGCTGTTGCGAGAGCGCGACGAAAATCGTCGGCCCGTCGGGTTCCGGCAGCGTAGTTCCAGCGGCATCGGCGCCGCCTGAATCGCCGCCGCGCGATCCCGGCGCACCCTGGCTGCGCGCGACCTCCAGAAGGATATCGAACTTTCCCGCGATTCCGGTCTTGTCGACCACCGGGCGGTCCAAACCGAAAAGCACCGGACCATCCGCGCTGAGCAACTGGCAAAACTCGGCGAGACTCACGGCCTGAATCTCGAGGGTCCGGTTCGATCCGTCGTTTCCGAGCCGGGGGCCGATGCAGCGCGGCTTCTGGCCCGGCGCAAGCGGCGCGGGACGCCCTGGCGCGCCCGAGGGGTGAAAGAACTCGTTGGGCGTGCAAGCTCCCGCCTCGGCGGGCTTCAGTTTGGGGCCATTCCTGGCCGCGGTCAGCGCATAGACGGGGAGTTGCCGGCTCTCCCGAGGGACTTTCAGTTGGAACCGGTCTTCCAGCAGCGCCGCGAGCATCGGCCCCTTCATGGTTGCCTGGTCGGGCTGGCCTTCCGCTTTGGCGTTGATGGTGTAGCGCTCCGAGCCGACCCAGCCCGGTCCTCCTTCCACGGGCGTCAGCCGCATGGACATGATAGGGTTGGCGTGGCCGCCGGCATAGACAATGTAGGCCTGCTGAATGAGGCCTTTCAGCGTGGCGCAATTCAGGTTCAAGCGGGCAGGAGAGGAACTGTCGCCTCCGCCGCTTCGGCCGGCCGAGATCTCGGTGCAGCGCTTTACCGAGGCCACTTCGAATTTCGCCGCGGCGGCCGGAGCGGTCTGCGCGTGCAGCGGGCTGGCGAAGGCCGCCAGCGCGGCGGCGAGATGCAGCGGGTGCCTCATGCTGCTAGTTTCCAGTGGGCCCGAAAAGGATTCGCATGCCTCAATTTTCGGAAGGGCGCTCGACGTGGTCGATGACCACGAATTCACCGGAACCTTTGGCGGGCTCCAGCTTCAGGCCGAGCTGCTGTTGCAGGGCGGTACTGAGACGCGGGCCGGCGGGATCGGAGGCCGCGCCCGGAGATCCGGCGAGCCAGCCCTGTCCGCCGCCGGGCTGGAACCGCGGGGTGGTCTCGTCGGGCGCGAATTCCACCCGAAGATCGTAGAGGCCCGCGATTCCGGTTTTATCGATGACCGGACGGTCCAGTGTCCGGCTGAGATTCTTTGAGAAGGCATCCAGACTGATTCCGTGCGCCTGCGCAAATAACGATCCGGGCCGATCCGTGCTGGCGCCGAACCAGATGGATCCACACGACCGGGGAAGCGTTTTGCCCACCGCTGCAGCGGCCTGGGCCGCCGCGAGGTCGAAGGGATGGCAATCGGCTTCCTTGACCGGTTGCAGTTTGGGACCGCCTTTGGCCACGGTCAGCCGGTAGACGGGAATCTCTCGGGTCTCGCGGTGAATTTTCAACTGAAACCGATCTTCCAGCACGGCCTGGAGCATCGTATCGCGGCCGGGTGTGCCCTCCGCTTTAGCGTCAATCTCGTAGCGCTCGGAGTGGATCCAGGCGGGCCCTCCCTCGATCTGGGTGGTCGACAGGGAATTTCGCTGGCCGTTGGCGAAGTGGATGTAGGCTTCCTTCACCAGGTCGGCCACGGTGAGGCATTCCACGCTCAGGCGTCCGGGCGAGCCGTTGGAGCCTCCGCGGCCGGCCCTGGCCGTGGAGTCCGAGCAGCGCTTGACGGACGCAACTTCGAATTTCGGCCCGGTTTGTGGCGGTGCCTGCGGAGTCGCGGC
>Ga0335074_10009019_pt1 | contig 13900 bp, 12 predicted proteins | sample Lox_Sample_23_FD_206715 | JGI IMG/M metagenome (GOLD analysis project Ga0335074, IMG submission 206715) | Soil microbial communities from Loxahatchee National Wildlife Refuge, Florida, United States - Lox_Sample_2.3 | ecosystem: Environmental > Terrestrial > Soil > Wetlands | place: USA...
CTGCAGGATCTGACCCGCCCCCTCACCGGCGGCTCGACCGTCCGGCTCGTGCTGACCTTCCGGAACGCGGCCAGCGTAAGCCTGACGGTCCCGGTGATGCCACGGGCGCAGTACTACTCCACGTTCGCGCCGCCCACTCCCAGCCCGAGCCCGAGCGTGGCCAAGGGCAAGCACGCGGCCGCGACCCCATCGCCCACTCCCACTCATTAGCACCGGTACGGCGAGAGGCTGGCAGCCGGCCCAGTACTCCTGCCGCAGATCGTGACTTCGCCGTCTGAGTAGATGACTGGCGATATTCGCCGGAGTGGATGCGGCCGAAGCGGGGCGGCCACCGCTGGGCGTTCAGGTGTGCATGGACCCGGACTCATTCCGGCAGCGGTTTTCGATGATGCCGACGCCGGCGATCTCGGTGCGGATCACGTCTCCGGCGGCGAGGCCTGGTGGCGGACGGCCGTCGAGGCGGCTGCCCGCGCCGCACAGCAGCACGGTGCCGGCCTGCAAGGTGGCGAAGCAGGACACCAGGGCCACGAGTTCTGCCGGGCTCCAAAGCATGTCGTTGTGTTGCTGTTGATGGGTCAGCTCGCCGTTGATCCAGCAGCGTTTCTCCAAAGCGCCGGCGGCGGTGGCTTCGTCGGGGGTTACCAGGGCCGGGCCGAGCGGGCAGAACGTGTCGATGCTCTTGCCAAGCGTCTTGGCCGGCAGGTTCTCCCATGTCCACGGTGACGGGGAAGGACCGAACTCGTGGACGCGCTCGGTGATGTCTTGAGCTACGGCATACCCGGCGATGGCGCTGCGTGCCGCGTCCGCGCTCAGGTGCCGTCCCGCCGCGCGGGTCACGACCGCCAGCTCGGGTTCGGCGATCACGTAAGCCCGGCCGAGGGGCAGCCGCCGGGGGTCAGGCAGCACGATCTCCTCGTAGGGCCCGGTGACCGCGGACGGCGCCTTGCCCACGATCATCGGGAACCCGCTTTTACTGGCGGGCGGGTAGTTGGCGATCAGCGACAAGATCAGCGGTGGCCGCGGCACCGGCGCGCCAAGCGTCACCTCGCCGAGCGGCCGTCCCTCGCCCGCAAGGGCCAGGGCGGCGAGGTCGTCCCAGTGGTCGCGCAGTACCGACATCGGGTCGGCCGGGATCGCGCCATCCGAGCATTCGGCCACGTCGAACACCGCATCGCCCCGCACCAGCGACGCCCGGGCATCGGCCGCGACGAACCTCATCCGGCCATCCTTCCGCCCGTGCGCCTCGCTGGCCACGGTAGCCGACGCTGAGGCGTCCCGGCTGCTGTCCGGGCTTGATGACGCGTTTGCTCTGGCCAGCGAGGCCACCCTGGAGTATTCAGCTCATGCACACCTGAACCATCCCAGCGGTGACCGCCCCGCTTCAGCCGCATCCACCCCGGCGAATATCGCCAGTCATCTACTCAGACGGCGAAGTCACGATCTGCGACCATTAGGATCGCTAGCCGTGGCGCGAGGCTGGAGCCCGGAGCGGCGGAGCCGGTGACCGACGCCGACCAGCGCCGGGCCGGAACCGTGACAGGCGGCGGGCGGGCCAGTGGCCAGGGCTGGGCCCGTGACCAGCGGCGGCCGGGCCAGCGGCCCGCGGCCGAGTCAGCGGCGGCAGCGGCCGGGTCCCCGCGGCCGCGGGCTGCTCAGGACGCGGTGGGCTCGAACTTGTAGCCGAGCCCGCGTACGGTGAGAATGTGCGTCGGGTTGGCCGGGTCGGCCTCGACCTTGGCCCGCAGCCGCTTGACGTGCACGTCGAGCGTCTTGGTGTCCCCGACGTAGTCGGCGCCCCAGACGCGGTCGATGAGCTGCATCCGGGTCAGCACGCGCCCGGCGTTGCGGAGCAAGACCTCGAGGAGCTCGAACTCCTTGAGCGGCAACTGCACCTGGTTGCTGCGAACGGTGACGACGTGACGGTCCACGTCCATCCGCACCGGGCCGGATTCCATGATCGAAGACGTCGGCTCCTCGGAGTCGCCGCGGCGCCTGAGCACCGCCCGCATCCGGGCGACGAGTTCCCGCGAGGAGAACGGCTTGGTGACATAGTCGTCGGCGCCGAGCTCGAGGCCGACGACCTTGTCGATCTCGCTGTCCTTGGCCGTGAGCATGATGACCGGGACGTTGGAACGCTCGCGCAGCGTCCTGCAGACCTCGCTGCCGGGCAGCCCAGGCAGCATGAGGTCAAGGAGCACCAGGTCGGCCCCGCTGCGGTCAAACGTCTCCAGAGCGTCCGGGCCCGTCGGGCATACGGCGACCTCGAATCCCTCCTTGCGCAGCATGTAAGAGATCGCGTCGCTGAAAGAATCCTCGTCCTCAACCACGAGCACTCGTGTCACTTCACTGCCTCCTGGCGGATCGCGCCATCACCGGTAACAGTGCCGCCTCTCACGGTGACGGCATTGACTCGCAGCGGAAGCCTGAGGGTAAAGGTCGATCCGGCACCCTCAGTGCTCAGCACGGTCACTTCTCCTCCGTGGGCGGCGGTGACGTGCTTGACGATAGCCAAGCCGAGGCCGGTGCCGCCGGTGGCACGCGACCGCGCAGGGTCAACACGGTAAAACCGCTCAAAAATCCGCTCCAGGTCTCGCTCCGGTATCCCGATCCCCTGGTCAGCCACGCTGATCTCAACCGCGTCGCGGCCACCCAGCCGGGTGGACACGTCTACCCGGGTCTTGTCGGGGCTGTAGGCGACGGCGTTCTCCAGGAGATTGCGCAGCGCCGTGATCAGCAGATCCTCGTCACCGAGAACGGACAGCCCGTGGGTCCCGGTGGCTATCAGCTCGATGCCGCGCGCGCTGGCCCGCATCCGGCACCGGTCCAGGGCCTCGGCCACGACCGCGTCGAGCTTGACCGGGACCGGGTCGGGTATCGGCTCGGCCGCCTGGATCCTGGACAGAGTGATCATGTCCTGGACCAGGTTGGTCAGCCGGGAGGCTTCCTGCCGCATCCGCCCGGCGAAGCGGCGCACGGCCTCGGGATCGTCGGCCGCGTCCTCGACCGTCTCGGCCAGCAGCGCGAGCGCACCGACCGGGGTCTTGAGCTCATGACTGGTGTTGGCGACGAAGTCCCTGCGGACCTCTTCCACGCGGCGGCGCTCGGTCTGGTCCTCGACCAGCAGCAGGACCAGCCCACCGCCGCCGACACCGGCGCCCAGCGGGGCGGCGCGCACCGCGAAGCTGGTCAGCCCATGTTTGACGCCGCTGGTCGAGACTTCCATCTCGCCTTCGCGGATCTCGCCGTCTCTGCGCACCTGGCGGGCCAGGGCCAGCAGTTCCTGCACCAGCAGTTGGTCCCCGCTGACCAGCCCGAACGCTCGTGCCGCGGCGCTGGCCTGCAGCACCCGGTCCTCACTGTCGAGGACGACGGCGGACGAGGACAGGACGGAGAGGACGGAAGCGACTTCTGGCGAGAGCCGATCGGGCTCCGACCGTGGGACAAGCTCTTCCTGCGTTTTCAACGGCACCCTGATCTTCATGCGTCAGCGTTTCCTGCCGCTGGGGGGGAGGGGGAAGTGGAGGGGGACGGGGAAGTGGAGGGGGACGGGGAGGTGGGCGGGGTAAGCGAGGCTAGGGCGCTGTACCGACGTCGGGTACAGTCCCGCGCCCTTTTGTCCCGAGGCGCACCTGCCCAGGCTGGAATCACCCCCATACCCACGCTTTGATGGTAGGGCTCGGCCGGTCGCAGCGCATCTGGCGGGGTTCCCGGATGAGCCCTAATTCGCGAGATGTTCACCTGCGAGATGGCCACCGGCCATGCTGGGCCTAGGCGAGAGACACCGGCCAGGGAAGCCCAGGCGCCTGACCTCCGGAAACTCACCGGCCCTGGTTCTTGACCGCCTCCGCGCCTGCGGCGGCGGCCTGAGGATCCAGGTAGCGCCCGCCGCGGGTCTGCGGGCGGAACTCAGCGTTGATCTCATAGACCAGTGGCATTCCGGTCGGGATGTCCAGCCCGGCGATCTCGGCGTCCCCGATCTCGTCCAGGTGCTTCACCAGCGCCCGTATCGAGTTCCCGTGCGCGACGACCAGGACCGTGCGGCCCGCCGCGAGGTCTGGGACCAGAGCGTCGTACCAGTACGGCAGCATTCGCCCGACGACGTCCTTCAGGCACTCCGACCGTGGCCGCAGGTCGGCCGGAAGCCGCGCATACCGGGGATCGGCAGCCTGCGAGTACGGGTCGTCATCGGCGATGGGCGGCGGTGGCACGTCGTAGGAGCGGCGCCACAGCATGAACTGCTCGTCCCCGTACTGTTCCCGGGTCTGCGCCTTGTTCTTGCCCTGCAGCGCCCCATAGTGACGCTCGTTCAGCCGCCACGAGCGATGTACCGGCAGCCACAGCAGGTCCGCCGCCTCGAGCGCGAGGTGAGCGGTCTGAATGGCCCGGGTGAGCACCGAGGTATGCACGACATCGGGGCGCAGGCCCGCCTCCTCAAGCTGCCTGCCGCTGCCCACGGCCTCGTCAACGCCCTTCGGTGACAGGCCGACATCCACCCAGCCGGTGAACAGGCCCTCCGAGTTCCAGACGCTTTCGCCATGCCTGATCAGCACCAGTGTCGCCATGCCGCCGAGCCTAGTGGCTGCCGCCTGACCGGCCTAACGGGGCGGATGGGCAATGCGGGGCAAGCGGGAACAGGATCCCGCGGGCTGGGGTTGCTCCAACGGAGGTGCATGCCCGTGCCGCGACCCTATCCCCGGCGGATCGCGACGATCAGCGTTCACACTTCGCCGCTCGAGCAACCGGGAACCGGTGACGCGGGCGGCCTGAACGTCTATGTCGTCGAGGTGGCCAAGCGCCTGGCTGACCGGGGCGTTGAGGTGGACATCTTCACGCGCGCCGTCTCCCGGCAGGTGCCGCCGGTCGCCGAACTGGCTCCGGGAGTCCTGGTGCGGCATCTGGCCGCCGGCCCGTTCGAGGATCTGGACAAGGCCGACCTGCCCGGGCAATTGTGCCATTTCACCTTCGAGGTGCTGCGCGCCGAGGCCGCGTACGCACCCGGGCGGTATGACGTCGTGCACGGCCACTACTGGCTGTCCGGCCAGGTCGGCGCGGTAGCCAAGGAACGCTGGGGAGTCCCGTTCGTGCAGTCCATGCACACCCTGGGACGGGTCAAGAACGCCGCGCTCGCCTCGGGTGACGCCGCCGAGCCGGACATCAGGCTCCGGGGCGAGGCCGAGGTCGTGTCCGCCGCCGACCGGCTGGTAGCGAACACCGAGGACGAGGCGATGCAGCTCATCGAGCTGTACGACGCGGAGCCGTCACGGGTGCGGACCATCAACCCCGGCGTCGACCTCACGGTGTTCAGGCCGGGCTCCCAGCAGGCCGCCAGGCAGCGGCTCGGCCTGCCCGCTGACGCTGTCGTGCTGATGTTCGCCGGGCGCTTCCAGCCGCTCAAGTCGCCCGAGACGGTGCTGTACGCCGCCGCCCAGATGATCTCCGGCGACCCTGCCCTGGCCGGGCGGCTCAGGGTCGCGTTCGTGGGCGGGCCGAGCGGGACCGGGCGCGCCCGTCCGGACGGTCTCAGCCAGCTGTCAGCCGCGCTCGGGATCGCCGATATCGTCCGGCTCGAGCCGCCGTGCCCGCAGGCAGAACTGGCCGACTGGTACCGCGCCGCCACGGTGGTCATGGTGCCGTCCTGCTCGGAGTCGTTCGGCCTGGTGGCCGTGGAGGCCCAGGCCTGCGGCACGCCGGTGGTGGCCGCGTCAGTCGGCGGGCTGCGCACGGCGGTCAGGGACGGCGTCTCCGGCGTGCTGGTGGGCTCCCGCGACCCCGCCCACTACGCAGGCGTGGTCAGCGACCTGATCGCGCACCCGGAGACCCTGGCCCGCCTCTCCCGGGGCGCCCGCGAGCACGCGTCCAGGTTCGGCTGGAGCGTGACCGTCGACCAGCTGCTCAATCTGTACGCGGGGGCCATGCGCCAGGCGACCCAAGCGGTGGACGCTTGACGGCGCCCGGGGCGAAGGGCGACCGGGCCGCCGAGGTCATCGAGGCGGCGCTGGCCGACCTGGGCCTGGATTTCGAGACCCCGCGGCCGGGTGCCTACCTGGTGCGGCTGCAGGGCGAGCACAAGCTGGCCACCATGACCTGGCTCATCGCCGGGCCGCACAGCCTGCACGTGGAGGCGTTCTTCTGCCGCCAGCCCGACGAGAACCACGCGGCGTTCTACCGGTTCCTGCTCAAGCGCAACGGCCGCACGTACGGCGTGCACTTCGCGCTGGACCAGGTCGGCGACGTGTACCTGGTCGGGCGGGTGGCCCTGGCGTCGGTCACGCCCGACGAGATCGACCGGCTGCTCGGCTGCGTGCTCAGCTACTCGGACGATAACTTCGACCAAGCGCTCATGATCGGCTTCGCGTCGTCGATCCGCCGCGAGTGGGACTGGCGGGCTAAGCACGGCGAGAGCCTGGCGAACTTGCGCGCGTTCGCCAGGCTCGCCGATCCGCAGCCCGGCTGAACCCAGCTACCCGTTCAGGATGGTGGTGGAGAAACTGAGCCGGGCGGCGGGATGTGACCCGGTCCGGTGACACTGCACTTCTGCGAACTGGGGTCGGTGTCCAGCAGCGGCTTGGCCAGGCACGGCGGGTGCAGGAACGCGGGGTGCCGCAGGTCCACCATGTCCAGCAGGTTGCCCGCGTTCGCGTCCCGGTAGGTCATCGCGGGCAGGTTCCACTTGGTCTCGACCAGCGCGCAGATGCTGGTGTGGTCGTTGACCACGTGCGAGACGTAATTGGGCCGTGACCAGGGCGAGATGACCGCCATCGGCACCCGGAAGCCGTACTGGTGGAAGCCGTTGTACGTGGGCTCGCTGCCGATCACGTCCGGCGGGATGTCGTCGGGGGCGAGGGCCGGCGGCGGCGGCACGTGGTCGAAGTAGCCGCCGTGCTCGTCGTAGTTCCAGACCAGCAGGGTCTTGCTCCATCCCGGGCCCTTCATGACCGCGTCGATGACCGAGGCGGCGAACTGCTCGCCGACCACGATGTTCTGCGGGTCCTCCTCGGACTGGGTGCCGTAGTTCGGCTCGACCAGCGAGAGCGCGGGCAGCGTGCCCGCGGCCGCGTCCTTGAAGAATTCGGCGATCTTGACGACGTTCTTGCCATAGTTCTTGAGGTACAGCTCCGGGTAGAGCTCGGTCGTGGAACTGGTGGTGTAGTAATCCTTCCAGCTCAGGCCCGCGTCGTGGACTTTGTCGAAGATCGTCCCGTTTGGCGGGTAGCTGGTCAGCGAGGGAAGGGTGTCGTCGACCATGCCCAGCGACGTGGCCGACATCAGGTAACGGCGGTTGGGGTAAGTCTGGCCGAGCACCGAGCAGAAATACCGGTCCGAGATCGGGAAGACCGACGCCATCGAGTAGTAGAACGGCTGGTCGGCCTTCTCCCAGTAGCCCATGGCCACCGGGCCGCTGAGAGATTCGACGAAGCCGTTGTTGCGCCCGTCGTTGAACTGGATGTGGGCCTGCTCCCACTCCTGGGTGGGAAACCCGGTGAGCTGGCAGGTCGTCGGCATGCGGAACGCGTGCTGGATGTCGCCGTTCGCATACGGATTGGTGGCCAGCGGCTTCCCGCCATGGCCCAGCCGGAACCCGTCCGCGCCGCATCGGCGCAGCATGCCGAGCTTGTTGTCGTAGGAATGGTTCTCCATCATCAGAATGACAATGTGCTCGATCTGCGGGATCGTGTCGGTTCCCATGGGCAGTTTCGGGTAGGGAAGTGATCCCGGTTTCCTGAACTTTCGGTGCCATCCTGAACGTATCGCCGACGCCTCGGCCGGGCTCCACGCCCCGGTCCCGGCGACCGCGCCCGCCACGAGACCAGCCTTCAGCAGCCCGCGCCTGCTCGGCCCGCCTGGCTTGTCGCCGCGGTTGGAACTCATAGCGACCTCCCGTGTCAGCCAACTGGCCTGGCCGAGTCTTGCAGATTGGCGCGGCCGGCAGAAGAAGATTTCATGACAACAATCGGAAAACCATGAGATGTACATTCATGAACGCGGCAGGCCCTAAGACTCTGGCCGCTGAGGGTGGGTCGCCGTTATTCCGTATTGGCCCGGCCACGCCCGGGGCCAGGCAGAAGGAAATGAGCAGGAACGGCCAGGAACGGACGGGTGCCCGCGTTCAGCGGACCTGGACCTGGCTTGGAGCCTGGCCAGGGGAAGCGGCTGACATCCTTGTTGCCCGGGGGCGACCGGGGCGACCGGGCCGAGGTAGGAGATGATCGCGCTATGCGCCGGGAAGCGTTGTGACCACCCTCGCCGCTGGCACCGACACCTTCAGCGTCTTCGGAACCACGGCTGCCCTGCTGGTCAGCGAGCCGGGCCGGCTGGACGACGCACGTGCCGTCGCTGACGCAGAGCTAGCCGCCGTGGACCTGGCCTGCAGCAGGTTCCGGCCCGACTCCGAGCTGTCCAGGCTGAACGGGTGCGGCGGCGCGGTCACCGCCATCAGCGAGCTGTTCGCCGAGCTGATCGAGGCCGCGCTGCGGGCGGCCCGGCTCACCGACGGCGATGTGGACCCGACCTGCGGGCATGCGCTGGCCGAGATCGGGTACGACCGCGACTTCACCGTGCTCCAGGCCGCCGGGCTCCAGGCGCCGGGTGCGGCCTCGCCGCTTTCCCGGCGGCCCTCCAGGCGCGTTCCCGGCTGGCGCAGCGTCCGGCTCGATCGCCGGCGGCTCCTGGCCCAGCTCACGAACGGAGCGCAGCTCGACCTGGGGGCGACGTCCAAGGCATGGGCGGCGGACCGCTGCGCCGAGATGATCGCCGCCAAGACCGGCTCGGGCGTGCTGGTCAGCCTGGGCGGGGACATCGCGGTGGCCGGCCCGGCGCCGGCCGACTGTGGAGAGGGAGCGGTGGAGAGGGCTGGGGCGGTTGGTGGGGGGTGGCGGGTGCGGGTCACCGACGACCACGCCGCGGCCCCCGATGCGCCCGGGCAGACTGTGACCATCCGGTCCGGCGGGCTGGCGACCTCGAGCACCACGGTGCGGACCTGGGCCGTGGGCGGCCAGCGGGTGCATCACATCATCAACCCGGCCACCGGCCAGCCTGCCGTTTCCTGCTGGCGGACGGTCAGCGTGGCCGCCGGCAGCTGCGTCGACGCCAACACCGCGAGCACCGCGGCGATCATCCGCAGCGAGGCGGCCCTGCCCTGGCTGCAGAGCGCCGGCCTGCCCGCCCGCCTGGTCAGGGAGGACGGCTCGGTCGAGACCACCGCGGGCTGGCCGAGTGACCCTGGCCCCGGTTGAGATCCGGGTCACGGCGGTCCGGTGTAAACGTTGAGTTCCCATTCGCAGCTGTCCCGGGCGAACTGGCCGTAGCGCACCACGGCCCGCAGGTACCAGCGCACGGACAGCTGCGGGGTGATCATCGTCGGGACGTCGCGCGGCAGCTGCACCTCGAACGGGAACTCCTGCGGGCCACCCAGAATGACGTCCCGGGCCAGGCCCTGGCCCGATAGCGAGGACCGGCGCCGGGGAACCGACTGCCGGCGCGCCACGAGCAGCGCGACCGCCCGGGCGGGCACGGGCCGGTGCGGCACGACGCGGAGCGTCCCGCGCACGGTCTCGCCTGGCCGCGCGCGCATCACTGGCGCGATCAGCTCGAGATCGCACCGGCGGAACCGGGGCCGGTGCTGAGTCCCCTCGGCCGCCTGGTACAGCGAAGGACCGGAAACCAGGCGGACCGGTGCCTCGCTGCGCGCGACCCGGCCGTCGGCGAACCTGAGCTCGGCACGGACCGAGTACTCGATCCGCCGCCCGGGAGGCTGACCGCCGGACGGGGCAGTCGCCCAGTCCGCCGGCAGCACGGCTTCGCATTCGGCCCTCGCCCCGGCCGGCAGGCGATCCGGCAGGCTCAGCGGGCTGGCCGGACCGGTGACGGTCCGCTGCGGGTCCCGGGAAGCGGGACCCTCGCCCAGGCTCCGGGGTTTGCGGAGCCAGATCCTCATGACCAGATCCGCCCTGGCCTGGCGGATCGTGGCGTCTTTCAGGCCGGTGGCGACGACGCGAACCCTGATCGGCTGACCCACCTCGCAGGCTGCCGCGGCGGGCGCGATCCCCAGCCGGACAGGCGGCTTGCCCAGCGGGGCCGGGAACCTGGCGGGCATGCCCGTACCCCGGTCAGGCGGCGGGCGGGATGATCAGCACCTGGCCCGGCTGGACTAGCGATGGATCCTCCAGGTGGTTGAGTTCCGCGATCCGCCCGGCCAGGACCGGATCCCCGCCCGCGATCTGCCACACGCTCTCCCCCGGCTGCACCACCTGAGCGGTCGAACCCGGCGGCAGCACCGGCAGCCGCGGAATGCGCAGCACCTGGCCCGGCACGATGCGGCCATCCGGCCCGACCGCCTGCGGGTTGGCCGCCTGGATCACCGGATACAGGTTCGGGTTGCCCAGCCGCTGCCCGGCGATCTGGTACAGGCTGTCCCCGGGCCTGACCGTCACCGTCCCGCCGCCGGCATGCGGCGGCGGGGGCGGCGGAGGCACCGGGGGCACCGGCACCGCCGGAGGGGCGGCTGGCGCATGCGGCGCGGCGGGAGCCGGCGATGGGCTGAAGAAGAGCCGGTCTTTGACGATGTTGGGCAGCACGTTGATACCGCTCCTGATCACGACGTTCCCGCCGCTCCCGCTCGTGGATACCGTGCTGCCCGGCGCGGGCGAGGCGGGAATGGGGCCGGCCGGAACGGCAGCGGCCGCGCCGCCGGGAGCCTCGCCACCGGGAGCCTCGCCACCGGGAGCCTCGCCACCAGCGGGCTCACCACCATCCGCCCCGCCAGGGCCCGGGTCCGCACGCACCACGCCCGGCGCTCCGGCGGCGCCCGGGTCCGCATGCACCACGGCGGGCGCATCGGGCGCCGTCACGTGGGCGGCCGGCCCGGCAACAGCCGACGGGCCGGATGGGTCTGCTGCTGGTGGCGCGGCCGGCGCCGGGTCGCCGGTGCCGCCGGCCATCGGAGCGGCCGGATCCGCGTGTCCCGGCACCGCGGCCCCGGCGTCGTCGCCGCCTCCGGCTGCGGAATTAGCGGCTGGCAGGTCCGATCCGGGCAGATCAGGGTCCAGCGCGCCCGGCAGGCTCATCGCCGGCATGGTGACGGCCGAGCCATCGTCGGTCCCGGCACTGGTGCCGGAGGTGCCCCCGATCAGCTCGCTCACCTTGCCCGCTGCGGCACCGCCGATACCAGAAAGAACGGTGCCCACGCCTATGTCCTCGATGGTGCCCGCGTCGAGCTTCTTGCCCTCGATCGCGAACTGGGTGACCGCACCCCCGATGAACCCGGTGGCCGCACCGTAGGCGGCGAAGCCCGCTACCGGATGCGCGCCCATGAACTGCGAGACCGGTTCCGAGCTGTCGGCGGCCACGCCCAGTCCGGCGTTCAGCATGCCGCCGAGAATAATGTTGGCCACATCCTCGGCCGAGTAGTTGGCCGGATCCAGCGGGTTCTCATGCCGGAAGACGAGCTTGTCGAGCATCTCCGCGACCAGCGAGAACCCCGAGCCCATCGCGAACCGGGTGGCGATGTCCCCGATCGTGGCTAGCAAGTCTCCGAGCGCGTCCACGGCAAAGCTGAGCGCCGCGGCCAGTTCGCTCATCTCACCCGTCGCCACCGCGACGTCCGCCATGGCGGCCGCCTCCGCGGTGGCGTCGGAGATGCCGAACGTGAACAGCGTCAGCCCGGCGCCGACGGCCAGCGCGGCCAGGGCCATCTCCTTGAGCCGCTCGGCCTGCTCGTCGGCGCTCTGGATGGCGTCGGCCACCTCGTCGAGCCTGGCCGCCGCCCCGTCAAGGCCCTTGGCGTACTCACCGATGGCCCCGCCGAACGTGCCCCACGCCTTCTGGAACGCCGCGCTGGCCGACTGGTCCTCGGCGCCAGCCACGCCCTTCCACGACTTCTCCAGGCCAGCCGCGACCGGGTCCAGCGCCGAGATCACGCCGCCAAGCTCGGTGGCCAGGGTCCGGCACGACGTCGCCGCGGCGCGGATGGCGGCCGGATCGCCACCTGGATCGAAGATCCCCTCGATATCACCTAAGAACGACACGGCCGGCTCCCCGGTCAGCGGATGGTGTTCGCCCGCTCGGCAGCCCGGTAGTTCGCCGCGCTCGCGGCGAGCTTGACGGCGCCGGTGAGCAAGGTCTCGGAGAGCTTGGTCACATCCCGCGTGACCTGGCCGAGAAACTGCTGATACTGCGATGCGAGCTGCTTGGACTCCGGCAGGTTGCCGAACGAGCTGTTCGCCAGGCTGGCCGCCGCCTCAAACCGGGCCAGGGCCTGCCGGACAGCATCGCCCTGGGACTTGTAGGCAGCAGCGGCCGCATCCAGCTTGCTGAACGTAACTTCAAATCCGCCACTGGCCACGTTATGCACCCCTTCAGCTCGCTCGCGGCTTGATGATTACGGCGAGTAGTCGGCGGTGATCGAGTTACCGTCGCTCGAAGAGCAGATTAACTCAAAGGAAACTAACTATTTCGGCAAGCCGGGCGAAAGGTGGCGAAAGCGCGACCGGCCGCCGCTCCAAGGCCCGGCTGCCCCGGCCGTGGGATCATGACACGACCGACACCTGTGGAGGCGAGCTGACGATGGGTCCGCTGGACGGGATCCGGGTGGTGGAGATCGCGAGCCTGGCCCCGGCGCCGTTCGCCTGCATGATCCTCTCCGACCTGGGCGCCGATGTGCTGCGGGTGGACCGGGCCGAGATCTGCGGCGCCAGTGCCAAGGCTCCGCTCGACCCGCTGAGCCGTGGCCGCCGGTCGGCCGGGATCAACCTCAAGGACGCGGCCGGGATCGAGTTGCTGCTGCGGCTGGTGGCAGCGGCCGACGTGCTCGTCGAGGGATTCCGGCCCGGGGTGGCCGAGCGCCTCGGATTCGGTCCGCAGGTCTGCGCCGAGCGCAACCCGCGGCTCGTGTACGGGCGGATGACCGGCTGGGGGCAGGACGGCCCGCTCGCGCCGACCGCCGGGCACGACATCGACTACATCGCGATCTCCGGTGCGCTCTCGCTGGTCGGCCGGGCCGGACAGTCCCCGGTCCCGCCGGTCAACCTGCTGGCCGACTTCGGCGGCGGCGGCATGCTGCTGGCGCTAGGCGTGCTCGCCGCGCTCCTCGAGCGGGAGCGGTCCGGGCTCGGCCAGGTGGTCGACGCGGCCATGGTGGACGGCTCAGCGCTGCTGACCTCGTTTGTGTACGGCCTGCGGGCTTCGGGAGCGTGGCAGGACGCGCGCGGCGTCAACCTGCTGGACGGCGGCGCGCCGTTCTATGACACCTACGAGACCGCCGACGGGAAATATGTCGCGGTCGGGGCGCTGGAGGACAAGTTCTACGCCGAATTGCTGGCCGGGCTCGGGCTGTCGGGCGCCGGCCTCCCGCCGCAGCACGATCGCGCGGGCTGGCCGGTGCTGCGGGCCCGGTTCGCCGAGGCATTCCTGACCCGCACCAGGGATGAGTGGGCCGAGGTCTTCGCCGCGTCTGACGGGTGCGTCGCGCCCGTGCTGAGCGCGGCCGAGGCCCCCGGGCATCCGCACAACGCCTCCCGCGGCACGTTTGCCGACGTCGGCGGCCTAGTCCAGCCGGCGCCCGCGCCGCGGTTCGGCCGGTCGGCGGCCGGCCCCCCGTCGGCGCCGCCGCGCCCGGGCGCCGACACCGATGCGATGCTGGCCGAACTGGGCTGCACCACGGCGGAAATCGCTGCCCTACGAGCCAGCGGCACCGTCGGGTGACGCAGGGCGGCGCGAGGTCGGCGACGGCAGGGGAACACAGCGACGTTTGCCCGTACGCCCTCCGTCCGCCTATCATGTACAGCGTTTGCATAGTGTTTGCATGGCACCTCGTTCGGTGAGGCGTCGACACGAACACAGGCCACTGATCCGACGACGTCGAGAGACGCCCAGGGTCAGGACAGGTCTCCCCGGCTTAAGGGGT